>ERZ1090861.1242-NODE-1242-length-13450-cov-7.456514_pt1 | contig 13450 bp, 12 predicted proteins | sample MGYA00478482_ERZ1090861 | MGnify/ENA primary metagenome ERZ1090861 (study PRJEB33644, sample SAMEA5815744) | chicken gut metagenome | biome: Chicken; feature: Gastrointestinal Tract; material: Caecum | place: Ireland | collected 2019-01-01 | study: A study of... | reverse complement strand
CCCCCCAACCCCCCTGGTTAACTCCAAAAAAACCCCACACTTTTTGCTGTTTTCCCCGACCCCCCCCCGCCGCGCCCGGGGGGGGGCGCCCTGCATTCGCGCTGTCCGCTTGGCTTATTCGATGACGAAAACGGTCACGCTGTTTTTATCCAGCGCGTAGTCGAGCACGTCGTCTTTGATGGCCGCCTCGCTCTCGACGGGCACGATGTTGTGTTTGGCGCCGTAGTTGGTGCCGATCTCGTTGATGACAAACTCGTCCTCGTCGGACAGAGTGATGACGCGCGCCTTCTTCTTTTTGCCGAAGCCTTTGAGTTCGGCGCGGATCTTCTGCGGCTCGCCGCTGGCGTTGACGACCTTGAAATAGATCTTGTCTCCGTCGACGGTCGCGGAATGGAAGACGCGCTCGTTCACGCGCCAGACGTTCTTTTCAAAGAGGAAGTGCCATTCCCCGTTCATGAAGAACCAGGCGCCGAGCTTATCGCGGGTGTAGACGAGCTTTAAGGTGTTGCCCTCGGGAGAATAGCCCATGAACTTGTCTTTGCCCATCATCTCGCAGACGGTGCGCATGAAGTCGACGCGCTTGTCGAAGGAGACGTCGTACCCCTTGTGGTGTTTTCCGTACTGGCAGCTGATGGAAAAGCCGTTGCAGTCCATCGTTCCGCGGTCCTCGACGTCCTTGACGCCCACGCCGGCGATGAAGCTCTGCGCGCCGCCGACGCGGCGCATATCCACTTCGACCTCGCAGTTTTCAAAGTCGCCGTCCAGATAATAGCCGTTGAAGGCGTCTGCCTGCGCGATGCACAGGGCGCCGCCTCGGAGCTGCCCGCCGATGCAGCGGGGGTAGACCTTCCAGTCCCCCATGCCGTCCCGGAAGTTGTGTCTGTACAGAAGTTTGCCCGTGGCGATGTCTTTGACGCGCACTTCGCGCACCTCGACGGCCGTCGCGTGCGCGCCGACCAGCAGGCCGCCCGCGTTGCAGTCGTCCGTTGCGCGCACGCCGTCGAGCACGTATTTGCCGGTGTTGCCCGCAAACATCTGCTGCACGAAGTAGTTGGGGGTGAGCATGATGTCGCGCGGGTTGAACCAGATGAGGTTGGGCGTCCACTTATAGTTGGCCGTGGAGGCGAACAGCGGGGCGTAACAGGTCATCTTCACCACGTCGCTGTTGCGCTCGCAGCCGGTCAGAAACGCCGCTTCGGCGATGGCCGAACGCAGGTTGTTTTCGCCGTTGAGGCGGCCGCGGCCGTCGCTCATGGTGTGCATCGCGTATTCGCCCATGAACACCTTGGCGCCCGTGCGGTCGTAGCAGTCGTAGCGCTTGGTGTTGTCGATGAACCACTGGTAAGAGTTGTAGACGTGCTCGTCGACGATGGTGTCGCGGTATTTGGCGTTGATGACTTTCCAGCTGTCGTTGGAGTCCTGCGGGCGGATGTCCACGCCCGCGGTGGTGACGATGGTCACGCCGAATTTTTCGATGAGGTCGGTCTGTTTGCCCGCATAGTCGTACTGTTCGAGCCCCATGCGGCAGGCGGCGAAGTTTTCAAAATACACGTCGCCCCAGTTCTCGTTGCCGATGCCGACGTATTCGAGCGGGAAGGGCGCGGGGTGCCCCATATCGGCGCGGACCTTCGCCCAATGCGCCTCGGCGGGGTCGGCGGAGTCGACGCTGCCCTTGGCAAAGAACAGGAGATGCGCGACGTTGTCGATGACCTCGTCTTTGAACTGTTTGGTGCCGGGCATGATGCGCCGGTAGCCCTCGCCGCGCTGTTCGCCGACGCGGATCTGGCAGAGCACGCCGCAGTGCACGACGGGCAGCGGCGCCATGTTCAAATCTTCGCACAGGCAGAAATATTCGTAGAAGCCCACCCCGTACGACTGCATGTAGCCCCAGGTGTTGGCGATCTGTCTGCGCGCCTCGAGCGGGCCAACGGTGCCGCGCCAGCGGTACTGGTTTTCAAACGCCTCGTCCCCCTCGACGACGCAGCCGCCGGGGAAGCGCAGGAAAGAGGGATGGCAGTCTTTGAGCACCTGCACGATGCGGGGCGAAAGTTTGCCGTTCCTATATTTGTCGGGATCGCCCCAGACGTTGGAAGGCAGCAGCGAAACGCAGTCGATGCCGATATGGCCGTTGCCCTTGAAGATCATGACCAGGCGGCCCAGCTCCGTTTTGAGCGCCTTGACCGAACAGCCGACTTTGACCCAGTCTCCGCCGTCGCCCGAAAGCTCGATCTCCGCCTTCGTCGTGAGGACGGAACGGGCGCCGCGGATAAACACCTCGACCTTGCCCGCAAAGCCGAGTTTTTTTACCCACATGCTGAAATTGTAGGTCTCGCCCTTTTCCAGCGCCATGCCGTAGTAGTTCCACGCGCCCACCGCATAGCCCGGGTTTTCGACGCGGTAGATGCCCCCCACGCACATCACCAGGTACGAGGGGTTGTTTTCGTTCATCCCCCCTTCCGTGCTGATGTAGCGGGGGCCGGCCCCGAAGATGTCCCAATACTTGTCCTTCATCTGGCGGATCTGCACGGGAACGGAGGCGTTGTGCAGATCGTAGGAAAGGTATTCGAATTCAAAGGAATTGTTGACGACCATTTCGGCGTTGAGCCCGCCGTCGGCCGACTGGTTGATGTCCTCAAAGAACAGGCCGTACAGATGCTTGCTGACGGCAATGCCCTGTTTGCTTTTGTCCAATGCGTACTTGATCATAAATCGCGGTCTCCTTGCAGTCCTTGCTTCAATTCTACCCTACAACCGGCAAATAGTCAAGTGACTTGTAAATTTTTTCCGGCCTTTTTTACGGCGGCGGCGCCCCCTTTTCAAGGAGCGCCGCGCCGGGGAAATTTTCAGTTTTTCAAAAGGTCGAGGACCTCGTTTTTGGTCGCCAGCCCCTTGCGGAAGGACGTGGCCGACCCCGCCGCCACGCCGAAACGCAGCGCCTCGGCGTCGGTCGCGCCGCCCTCTTTGGCGGCGATGAACCCCGCCAGAAGAGAATCGCCCGCGCCGACGGTATCGACCGCCTTCCCGCGGAAGGCGGGAACGTACAGCTCGCCGCCCGCCTGCGCCGCCATGAGCGCGCCTTCCGCCCCCAGGCTGACGATGACGTTCTGCGCCCCGCGCGCGCAGAGCTCGCGCGCGCGGTCGAAGACTTCGCGCCGGGTGCGCGGACGCGCGCCGAACAGGGCGGAAAGTTCGTGGATGTTGGGCTTGATGACCCAAGGACCGCAGGCAAGCGCCGAAGAGAGCAGTTCCCCTTCCGCGTCCACCGCGACGCGCAGATCGGGCCGGGCGGCGTCTGCAAGCAGCTGCGCGTAAAAGTTGCGCGGAAGCGAATCGGGCACGCTGCCCGCCAGAACGAGCAGCGAATGCGCGGGGAGCGCCCGCACCTTGCCCAGAAGCTGCGCCACCGCGCCGGGAGAAACGTACGGACCGCGGCCGTTGATCTCCGTTTCGCGCCCCTCCTGGATGAGTTTGACGTTGATGCGGCTGAACCCGCCGACATGGATAAAGTCTTCGGCGATGCCGAGGGAACGGATCTCTTCCAGAATGACCTCGCCCGTGAACCCCGCCGCAAAGCCGAGCGCGACCGAAGGCACGCCGAGCGTTTCGAGCATGACGGAGACGTTCAGGCCCTTGCCGCCGGCGCGCAGCGTCTCTTCCCCCGCGCGGCAGAGGGTGCCCGGCTTGAAATTTTCCGCACGCACCACATAGTCGAGCGCGGCGTTGCATGTGACCGTATAGACCATCGCTTACTCCTCGGCGGGGGCGGCGCCCGGCACGCCTTCTTCCCGCAGGTATTCTTCCAGGATCTCCGCCGCCATGCGGCAAAGTTTGGGACAGGGCCGTTTTTTATAATAGTCGGCCGTGCGTTCTTCCGCCGCGGGCCCGGAAGAGACCTTCAGCCCCGCGCCCGAAAGAAGTTCGCTGCAGATATACGAACCGTTCCGCGCGCGGAAACGGGCGACCAGTTCCTGCACGCGGGCATACATGGCCGATTTCTGCGCGTTCGTGACGTGCGCCGGATCGTAAAAAATCAGTCCCGCCGCCATCAGCATGCCCGAAACGGTGCCGCAGATGTGCCGCATCCGCCCGACGCCGCCGCCGAACGGCACGGACACGCGCAGCAGCGCGCCTTCGTCCAGCCCGGTCAGGTCGGCAAACGCCAGCAGAACCGCCTGCGAACAGTTGTAACCGCGGCGGAAGTTCTCTTCGGCCGCATCGCCTCTCATCATACAGCACCTTCCTTTTCCACAATTTACTTTGCAGAAATTTCAAAGAACACTTGCAATTGCATGCAGACGTGTTATAATAAAATCATGTTGGAGATCTTTTACACGCAGCAGCCCGTCCGTTCGGAGGAGTATATCCGATTTGTACTGCGCAAATATTATAATATACCAAATCCGACGATTTGTAAATCGATTCACGGCAAACCGTACATCCCGGGCGACAAAATTTGCTTCAACCTCTCGCACAGCAAGGGGCTGACGGCGCTTGCCGCCGGAAAAAAGGGATCGGTCGGATTCGATTGCGAAAGTTTATCCGGCAAGGCGCGCCCCGCCGTTTTGAGCCGCTTTACCGAACGCGAACGCCAGGAGATCGGCGGCACGCAGGACTTTTACGCGCACTGGACGGCGCGCGAAAGCTATGTAAAATACCTGGGCGAATCGCTGGCCGCGCTGTGGCGGCACATCGAATTCTTCGGCGGGAAGCTCTACGTCGACGGAGCGGAGGCCGGCGTACGCGTCATGCAGTTCGAACGCGGCGGCTATGCGTTCAGCTTTTGCGGCAATTACGCAAAATATTCCTTCCGCCGGGCAGATCCCCCCGCGAAAGCCTGACGGCGCCGCGGCAGCCGCCCCCATTACGGATCCATCCGCCCAAACGGACCAGGCCCGCATTCGGCCCGGTCCGTTTTCAGGCCCTGCCTGCGCGCGGCCGCCGCACACCCAAAGAAAAACTTTCCCGCGGAACAATTCCCGCACGGGATCCTCAAAAATAAAGGAGGATATCGGGTAAACAATGGCAACACTTTCCTTTTGCTCTCCCGAGCAATACGAAAACAATGAACGCGGTTTCACAATTGAGGCGGAAATTTCGCAGAAAAATTTTTTCGGGATCCTATCGGTCCTTGGTTCCGTCTACGAAGATCCGCCGCAATACCATTGCCAGCTCCGCAATGAACAGGGTGAGTTACTTTACATAATCGTGGACAGCGACTGAATTTTCGGCAGAAACGAGAAACAAAAGAGAAAATCGGGATCCCCGCGGGATTGTTCGGGAGAAAGCCGGCGCGCTTTCTCCCTTTTCTTTTGTTCGCGAAAAGTTTTGAAAAGCGATTGCGTCTGCCGTAATTTTTTGCCTTTCTGTTTAAACGACACAATTTTAGTGGATTCTATTTTACACAAATACGCGAAAGCCGCGGATTCAAGACGGTGCGCGCGAATACAAACAGGGCATTGCCAAACGGCAATGCCCTGTTTGTGGTCGAGGTGACGGGACTTGAACCCTCGTCGCTCCCCTCGCACATTCGCGCGCATTGCGATCGTGCGCAATGCGCCGCGGCGGGCGCTCGGTCGCTCCTCTTCCCCGCGGCTTCGCCTGCGCCCTGTTTGGCGCCGTGTCTTGAAAGGCACGGCTCTATCAGAACTTGGCTCTGCCGCCGATTCACGAAAATCTCGGCGCCGGCGCCTGCGATTTTCCGTGAGAAAAATGACTTTTTGTTAAAAATAAAAACTTCGCTGCGATTTTCGGGAGCCCTGCGTTTTGGAAGAGGTCGTGGATTCAAGACGGTGCGCGCGAATACAAACAGGCGAACGGTCAATACCGTTCGCCTGTTTGTGGTCGAGGTGACGGGACTTGAACCCTCGTCGCTCCCCTCGCTCTTATCGCGCATCGCGCTGCCGCGCAACGCGCCGATGTGGCGCTCGGTCGCTCCTCTTCCCAAAAATCTCGCTACGCTGCGATTTTCGGGAACCCTGTGTTTGGAAAGAGGTCGTGGGTTCAAGACGTTGCACACGGATACAAACAGGGCATTGCCAAACGGCAATGCCCTGTTTGTGGTCGAGGTGACGGGACTTGAACCCACGACCTCTTGGTCCCTAACCAAGCGCGCTACCAAACTGCGCTACACCTCGAAAGACAGCATATTATATTATACATGAATTTCGAAAAAAGTAAATCGTTTTTGCGCCCTTTCCCGAAAAATTTTCACCCGCGGAGGGCGGCGCCGCCGAAAACGCCCGCCGCACCGCCGCACGCAGGCGCTCAGCTGCGCGCCTGCAGCGAAGCCATCAGAAATTTCAGCCCTTCGAGCTGGTCGGCTAGCTTTTTCCCGATATCGGTATCGCGCACGAGCAGACGGTGGCGGCGCGTTTCGAAGACCGTCACTTCGGAATGGATGTCGCTGCGCTGTTCGATCGCCTTTTCGATGGAGTCGAACGGTTCATGGGCGCAAAGGCGCAGGCCGTGCGAATTGTAAATGAGCGTATAGCCGGCGATGCCCGTCTTTTCGTGGTACGCCTTACAGAATCCGCCGTCGATGACGATGAGTTTGCCCTCCGCCTTGACGGGGTTTTCGCCCAGTTTGGTGCGCACGGGCACGTGCCCGTTGATGATGTGGCTGTATTTGCCCGCGATGCCGAAATCGCGCAGCACTTTTTCGCAGAACTCCTTTCGGTGGCAGTATACGTAATAGCTGTTGTCCTGCTCTTTGTGGAACTCCGGGTCGTCGATGTACAGCCGTTCAAACGTGGTGATCTTTTCGCGCCCGTACAGCGGCGAACAGCGGCCGCACCAGAGATACCAGAAGAAGTCTTCCGCCTCCTCGTCGTGCCCGCCCGCGTAAAAGGCGCGGTAAGCCCGGCGCACGAGAGATTCGCAGTGATCGAGCAGGTCGCGCCCTTCGTGTCCGCAGAAGTTCATGTAACTGCCGTCTTCGTTGAGAGGCACGCAGCCGTGGAAGATCAGATTGTCGTTGCAGATCTTATAGGCGGACCCGTTGCGGATGAAAAACGCCATGTGGCGGGACAGCTTTTCGCTGGTGCGGAAGGAACGCTTCAGCCCGTCGATGACTTCGCGCTCGGCGGCGGAAAAGCGGAGCGGGTCGGCAGGGTCGACCCCCGGGAAGGAAACGCTGTTGAGCCGGGCGCCGCAGAACTCCCCTTTCGCATAGTCGATGTTTTTCAGGATATCGCGGCTTTCCATACCGTATTCGGGGCGGCGTTCGATGATCTTCCCTTCCGCCTTGAGCTGCATTAAGAAGGCCGCCTTGCGCATGCGGGCGATGCGGCGCGCCTCGTCTCCGGCGCTTTCGGGCTTGCAGCCGACGGGAAGAAACCGCGCGTCGTCGTCCATCGCCGCGTCGGCATAGACGGACAGTTTGCGCAGCGAGATGCCGTACCCTTCTTCGAGCAGGTCGGCGTTGTCGTATTTGAGGGAAATATCGACGACGCTGAGCATGCACGCCTCGTTGCCGACATGCGCGCCCATCCACTGGATGTCGTGGTTGCCCCACTGCACGTCGGCATTGTGGTGGTTGATGAGAAGATCCATGATCTTGTCGGGATTTTCGCCGCGGTCGTACACGTCGCCCACGATGTGCAGCCAGTCGACGGCGAGCCGCTTGATCAGATCCGTGATCGCCAAAATCAGCGCTTCGGCGCGGCCGAGGTCGATGATGGAGGTGAAGATCTCTTCGTAATACGCCTCTTTGTCGAAGTCGTCGCGGTCCATGTTGATGAGCTCGTCGATGATGTAATCGAAGTATTTGGGCAGCGCCTTGCGCACCTTGCTGCGCGTGTACTTGGACGAGACCGAGCGGCAGACCTCGACGAGGCGGTGCAGCTGCACGAGGTACCAGTCCTTCTCGTCGGCGCCGGACGCCTTCTTTTCGGCGATGATGGCGGCGGGGTAATAGATGAGGGTGGCGAATTCGTCGCGCTCGCGCTTGGTCATCGACTGCGCGTACAGCCGTTCCACCTTTTCGCGGATGACCCCGGAACAGTTGTTCATGATGTGGCAGAACGCTTCGTATTCGCCGTGCAGATCGCTCATGAAGTGTTCCGTGCCCTTGGGAAGGCGCAGGATGGCCTCGATGTTGATATATTCGGTGGCCGCCGCCTGCACGGTCGGAAATTTTTCGGAAATGAGGCGCAGGTACTCCCGGTCGCGCCGGGCCGATTCGGTTGCGATGGTGTCGGGCATTCGTTTCCCCCTGGCGGCACGCAGAGCGCGCCGCTGCTTTTACAAATATTATACAACAAAACCCGCGGGTTGAAAAGGGTTTTTCCGAAAAAAACTGCCGCCGGACGCGGCCGCCCCGCGCGGGGCGGAAAAAAGGGCGCGCCCTGCGGGGAGCGCGCGCCTTGTTCGGTTTATTTTTCGGGAAAGACGACGTAGAACGTGCTGCCCTTGCCGACCTCGCTCTCCACGCCGTACTCGAACCCGTGTTTGACGAGGATGGTCTTGACGATGGAAAGCCCCAGCCCGGTGCCGCGCACCGGCCGCTTGTGCGTTTCGGCCGAGCGGTAATAGCGGTCCCAGATGGTTTTGATCTCTTCGGGCGGGATGCCCTTGCCCGTATCCCTGACCCCGAGGCGGATGGTCCCCTGCCCCGTTTTGCGGAGCGATACGACGATCTTTTTGTCTTCGCCCGTGTAATTGACGGCGTTGCCGACCAGGTTGTACACGACCTGCTCCATCTTTTCTTCGTCGGCCTCGGTGTACAGCTCGTCTTCGATGTCGCGCTCGATGGTATAGCCCTGCGTTTCGGTCAGGTAATCGAACCGCTCGAGCACGGTGTGCACAAATTCGGACAGATTGAACACCTGCGTTTTGAGGACGTCCATCCCCGAACGGATCTTGGACAGGTTGAGAATGTCGTTGACCAGCGACGTCAGGCGGTCGGATTCGTCGATGATGACCTGCGTGTGCTTGGTGCGCTTTTCGGGATTGTCGCCGGAAATTTCCTGGATCATCGACGCATACGCCTTGATCATGGTCAGCGGCGTCTTCAGGTCGTGCGTGACGTTGGCGAGCACCTCTTTTTGCAGCTGGTCAGACTTGCCGATCTCGTCCTTCGCGTAGTCGAGCGTTTCGGCGAGGGCGTCCATCTCGGCGTAGGAAAATTCGCCCTTGAAGTTGACGGTAAAGTCGCCCGCCGCCATGCGGCGCGCGGCCTTCGTGATGCGGGTGATCGGCTTGGTCAGGACCATCGACAGCCATGCCGACACGATGAGCGCCAGAAATACGACGATGACGGAGATCATGACCAGCTGCACGCGCATCGTGCCCATAGCCGACTGCGCCAGCTGCGTGGAGTAACTTACGTACACATAGAGGTCGGAGATCCCCGTATCGGAAAGCGCGCCGTTTTCGATGCGCGCGGCGTAGGCGTAACAGTTGTCGCTGAGTTTGACGGAAACTTCGCGGTCCTTCATCCGCGAGCAGACGAGTTCAAAGGTCGATTCGTCCGGATAGCCCTCATCCGACCCGGACGAGGCAGAGTCAACCTCCTGCGCGCCCGTCGGGTACAGGATCTGCCCGTCGCCGTCCAGCAAAAAGACGGTCGCCGCCGTATTTTCATCCTGCATGCGCTCGATGTACACGTCCATCGCGCCGTTGCCGTCGGTGAGCGGCACGTTCCAGCTGACAAACTTGATGATCTCTTCCCCCATGCTGTGCAGCTCGTCCTCCGTCTCCTGTTGGAAGAAGACGCGCAGCAGCGTGGTCTGAAAGATCCAGGTCAAAAGAAGGATGAAAGCCGCAAAGATGAGAAACGACATCCACAATATGAAGTTGACGCTGTGAAGCCTGCGGAATTTTGTCATGCCTCGAATTTATACCCCAGCCCGCGCAGCGTGACGATGAATTTGCGGTACCCTTTCAGGCTGCTGCGGAGCATCTTGATGTGCGTGTCGACGGTGCGGTCGTCGCCGAAGAAGTCGAACCCCCACACATCGGAAAGGAGTTTTTCGCGCGAGAGCGCGATCCCGTTGTTTTTGACGAGATAGAAGAGAAGTTCGTATTCTTTTGGCGTAAGCTCGAGTTTTTCGCCGTCCACGTACACGTTGCGCCCGGCCATATCGATCTCCAGCCCTTCGAACTTGACGATCTCGCGCGAAGGGGGCGACCCGACGCGGTGGCGCTTGGTGACCGCCGCGATGCGCGCCATCACTTCTTTGGGCGAGAACGGCTTGGTCACATAGTCGTCGGCGCCCACTTCGAAGCCGAACAGCTTGTCGTACTCTTCGCCGCGCGCCGAAAGCATGATGACGGGGATGTCCTTGGTCTTGCGGATCTCTTTGACCGCCGAAAAACCGTCCAGCCCCGGCATCATCACGTCCATCAGGATCAGGTCGTAATCGTTTTCCTTGCACATGCGCACCGCCTGCAGGCCGTCTTCCGCCTCGTAGGCTTCGTTGCCCTCGAACTCGACGTATTCGCGCAACACGTTGCGGATCATTTTTTCGTCGTCCACGATCAGGATTTTCATAGTCCCTCCTCCTCGTTCGTCGATACTCAAAGCGATTATACCCTACCAATATTATTATACAACCAAGACAATATGAAAGACAAGTGAAATTTACCGTCGATTTCAGAAAAAATACGAACAAATGTTTGACTTTTGGACCGAAAGAAGCTATACTGAGGGCAGACTGAGAGGGGCCGGGGGTGCGACGCGATCCGCCCCCGCCGGGGAGGAAAGCGGGATGATCGACGCCGAACGACTGAAAATTCTGACCGAAAGCGCGAAGTACGACGTTTCGTGCTCTTCGTCCGGCTCGGCGCGCGCCAATAAAAAGGGCGGCGTGGGCAACGCCAGCCCGGCCGGCATCTGCCACTCGTTCACGCCCGACGGGCGGTGCATTTCGCTGCTGAAGATCCTGCTGAGCAACCGCTGCGCCTACAACTGCCTGTACTGCCCCAACCGCGCCGACGCGGACGTGCCGCGGGCCTGCGCCACCCCCGACGAGATCTGCCAGCTCACGATCGCCTTCTACCGCCGCAACTACATCGAAGGGCTGTTCCTCTCTTCCGCGGTGGACGGTTCGCCCGACGCGACGATGGAGCGCATGCTCGAGACGGTGATCCGCCTGCGCAAGGTGTACAATTTCAACGGGTATATCCACCTCAAGGGCATCCCGCACGCGGACCGGCTGCTGACCTCGCGCGCGGCGCGCTACGTCGACCGCATGAGCTACAACGTCGAGCTGCCCTCCGAGGCGAGCCTGCGGCTGCTGGCGCCGCAAAAGAGCAAAGAGAGCGTGCTCCTGCCCATGAAGCAGCTGGCGCTCGAAAAGCGCGCGGACGCGGAGGACAAGGGAAAGCGCCGCCGCACCTTTCTGCCCGCCGGCCAGACGACGCAGATGATCGTGGGCGCCTCGCCCGAGACGGACGGGCGCATCCTGCGGCTGAGCGAGGCGATGTACCGCAAATTTTCGCTCAAGCGGGTGTACTATTCTTCGTACGTGCCCGTCGTGCGGCATGCCCTTCTGCCAAAAAAATGCACGGGTCTGCTGCGCGAACACCGGCTGTACCAGGCGGACTGGCTGCTGCGCTTTTACGGGTTTACCGCCGAAGAGATCGCCGGCGAGGGCGAAAACCTGCCCGAGGACTGTGACCCGAAATGCGCCTGGGCGCTCAAAAACATGCACCTGTTCCCCGTCGAGATCAACCGGGCGCCCCTCGAGATGCTGCTGCGCGTGCCGGGCATCGGCTCGCTCGGGGCCTACCGCATCCTGCAGGCGCGGCGCTACGCCGTGCTCGGTTTTGCCGACCTGGCCAAAATGCGCGTCGTCCTCAAGCGGGCGAAACACTTCATCACCTGCGACGGGAAATTTTACGGTTCCGAAAACCCGACGACCGTGCGGACCATGCTGCGCCTGGAAGACGGCGCGGCGAAATACGAACAGCTTTCCATGTTCTCCTCGCCCGAAGTTTCCCTTTCCGCGCTGACGGGGCAGCTATGAACGTATACGTGACCGACGGCACCGAGGCGTGCTTTTACACCGCGGCCTTCGCGGCCTATGCGGACAAAGACTGCGTGATCACGTCGGCGAAGCGCTTTCAGCTCTCCGTCGGCGCGAAGGTCGTGCGCGTGGAAACGGACGCGGAAAAACAGGAACGCGTGCTCCGCAAAGTGCGCGCCTGCGACCCGCGCGCCCCGCGCGACATTTCGCTCATCCTGCGGCGGGGTTGCGACACGCGGGAGATGACCGCCCTCGGGTATCTGCGCCTGCTCGTGCGCACGGGCGCGCCCGTGCGCGCCAGGCTTTCGCACCCCGCGGTGATCGAGGCGGAACAGGAAAAGCGGAAAGTAACGCTGGAAGCGCACCGCTTTACCGGGTTTCTGCGCTTTATGGAGGGGCAAAACGGCGTGTATTACGCACCCTTCGCCCCGGACAACGACATCCTGGAACTCATCCTGCCACACTTTCTGCGGCGGCTGGCGGACCAGCCCTTCGTCATCCACGACACCGCGCGCGGCCTGGCGGGGATGTACAACGGCAAAGAGTGCGTGATCGTGCAGACCGCGGAAAAAGTCGACGTCCCTCTCGCCGAAAGCGAGGCGTATTTCTGCGGGCTGTGGAAGGAATATTACCGCGCGGTCAACATCGCCCAGCGCCCGCACGAAAAGCAGATGAAGGGCTATATGCCCGTCCGCTATTGGAAATTTTTGCCCGAAAAACGCGGTACGTGACCGCGTTTTTGAAACACGGGCCGCCGCTTTTCGCGTTTTAAGCCCCGCCCGTTTCCTGCGTTTTTCATCCCGCTGCCCCGCCCAGCCGGCGGGGTTTTTGCACGGATACGGGGACAGAGCGGAGGGCTCGGCGCATATAGATGGAGCATGGAGACCGTCCGTTACGACCGCGCGCGGGCCGTGCTCTACGCGCGGCGCTGGGCCTTTGCGCGCAACCCCGCCTATTACGCGTTCGACGGGTTGGGCGGAGACTGCACGAATTTTGTATCGCAATGCCTGTTTGCCGGCAGCGGCACGATGAACTTTACGCCCGTTTTCGGCTGGTTTTACCGCACGGCGAACGACCGCACCGCTTCGTGGACGGGCGTGGAATTTTTTTACCGCTTTCTGCTCGCCAACGAAGGCGCCGGGCCGTTTGCGGAAGAGGTCGGACTGCGGGAACTGGAGATCGGCGACGCGGTGCAGTTCGGGCGCGAAACGGGCGATTTTTACCATACCTGCCTGGTCAGCGGTTTCCGCTCCGGCCTGCCGCTGCTGGCGGCCCATTCGGCGGACGCGTTCGACAAACCGCTGCTGCACTACTCCTTCGAACGGGTGCGCTTTCTGCACATCCGCGGCGTGCGCCGCCCCGACCGGTAAAGAAAGGCTCCTTTGCCCGCCCGAAGGCGGGCCGCGCCCCGCGATCTCCCGCGCATGCCGAAAGCGGGCGGCCGTAAGGCCCCCCCCCGTGGTTAGGGTGGGTGTATTTCC
>ERZ1090861.1241-NODE-1241-length-13452-cov-21.415765_pt1 | contig 13452 bp, 16 predicted proteins | sample MGYA00478482_ERZ1090861 | MGnify/ENA primary metagenome ERZ1090861 (study PRJEB33644, sample SAMEA5815744) | chicken gut metagenome | biome: Chicken; feature: Gastrointestinal Tract; material: Caecum | place: Ireland | collected 2019-01-01 | study: A study of... | reverse complement strand
TTTTAAAATAGAAAAAATATTTTAAATATAAAAATTATTTTTAAATAAAATAATTGAATATTTAAGTAAATTTAATCTATATTGCCGCCGCCCATAAACTTATTTGTAAGAGCCAGCACCCAGCTTGTTGGCAACAATTTAACGCCAAGATAGATAAGTTTAAAGCTTCCGCCAACAATAACAAAAGGCTTCGATTTTTTGCGTTTTGCTTGTTTGTATATGGCTTTGGCAACTTTTTCTGGTGGCATACGCTTGCCTTCATCGTGTTTATCTAGAAAGGCAAAGGCACGTTCAACTTGCTTGCCGTAACGCTCGTTTGTGTCTTCAATTCTCACACGTCTTTTCATAAATCCTGTTTTAACTTCACCAGGGCAAACAGCACAAACATCTATTTTTGCCTTTGAAAGCTCCATTCGTTGACACATAGTCATCATTTGGATGGCAGACTTTGAAAAACAGTAAAGGCTTCTAAACGGCGAGGCAAACAGCCCAGAAACGCTTGAGATATTTATAATTTTGGCTCCTTTTTGCATATAAGGCAGGGCGAATTTAGTCACAAGATAAGCACCTTCAATATTCACATGCATAGTGTTTTCGAATACATTTGAAGGCACAAGCTCAAGTGCACCGTTGACGCCAATACCAGCATTATTGACAAGAACATCAATCTTGTGATATTTTTCTCCAATTTGAGTTATAATATTTTTAACTTGTTCTTCATTAGATATATCAGCAACATAGCTAAAATCAGGAAACTCTTCATCAATTTGCCTTGCAACGCTAAGCACAATGTCGCCTTTTTGTCTAAATAGAGTGGCAGTTGCCTTACCAATTCCCATTGAACCGCCAGTAATTACAACAATTTTATTCATTTCACACCTTCTTAACGATAAGATTTTAGCATAAAATAATAAAACATCAAAATGATTTGACTTATTTTTATGCTAATGCTAGAATATTTAGTATATTTGAATTTATAAAAAGGAGAATTATGAACACAACAAAAAAGTGGCTTATAATTGTGGCTATAATATTTAATTTTGTAGACGTCGCATGGGAAATTTATTCATTAGTAGATTGGTTTAGAACAGACTCAGCTGTTCGTAGTCCAGTTTTTTATGTGGTCTATGATTTTATAACAATCGCTTGTTGCTTAGCGGTTGCCGTGCTTCTTATCATGGCTATATGGAAGAACGGAAAACTCTTTCGCCAACGCTATGGCTATTATATGACAGCTCTTGTAATCTCAATTATTGTAAACTTACTTTCTGTATCAAGCATACTTTTGATAGTAACAATGTTTATATCAGATTGGGTATGGATTAAACCAGAAAAAGAAAAATCAGTTAAAGTGGGCGACAATGTTGAAGTTATAAATGAGACTAAAGCAGAAAAAATTGCTCGCCTTAAGAAGATGAGAGCGGAAGACAAAATAAGCGAAGAAGAATACAATGAAGAGCTTATGAAACTCTTATAATAAATTTAAATAGTCGCTAAAAAATATTGTTTTTTATAAATTGCTCGGAAACAAAAATTGATAAATCAATTTTTTAAAAAGAAAGTAGAAACTTTCTTTTTGCAAGCCTATGGCATGCGTTTCCGAGCTTTTTTCATGCGGTTTTATTAAAAAATATAAATAAAAAAATATTATTAAATATAACTAAATAAAAAATAAAGGATATAAATAAATAAAGATAAAAATAAATTGTAAAAATAAAATAAAAATTTAAAAAATAATTAAATTTAAAAATTTATTTTCTCTTGCCTTTAAAAAATTCGCTTAAAAGTTTGCTGCATTTATCGCCATATTTTTCATCATAAACTATTTCAACTTTGTGATTAAGCCGCGTGCTTGAAAGTATCTTCTCGCAAAGGTTATCATTTGATGATTTTTCTTTGCAGGCATAAACAAGACGGGCAATTCTAGCATTTGCAATAGCACCGCTGCACATAGGGCAGGGTTCAAGGGTAACAAAAATAGTGCAGCCGTCAAGCCGCCAAGATTTAAGTTTGCGGCAGGCCTTTTTTATTGCAATAATCTCGGCATGCATCAGTGCATTTTGAGTCTTTTCTCTTTTGTTTGAGCCTTTAGCGATGATTTTTCCGTCTTTGACAATAACAGCACCAATAGGCACTTCGTCATGTTTTAAGGCCATTTCTGCCTGTTTTATCGCTTCTTCCATAAAATCTATCATACTATGATTTTAATAAAATTTTGTTCTAAAGTAAAGCACTTTGTTTGTCTTTTACAAAATATTATTGTATAATAAAACAATGGATAAAAACGCAAAAGTCTACGATAGACGCAACTTTTATAATGATGGTGACAGCGGCAAGGTATTTTTATTTGCCCTTATTTTGCCAATTCTCTTGTCACTTATATTCTCACTTATTGCAAATTTAATTGCTGGCGTAAATGGCGACGAAGCGGCGAATATAACAAAAAGTATATGGTTCAACGCAGTCTACGGCGTGGTAACCGCAATCTGCTATGTATTTCTATATTTAATTTACAACAAAACACAAAGAATAGAATATAAAGCCATAAATCTTAATTTCAAGATGAAGTGGCATACATATCTTTTGATAATTGCAGTTGGCTTAATTCCTCTTTTTGGCTTATATAATTTTATTGATGTAGTTAACAATATCCTAGAAGCAATAGGCTTTCCAATGGAAGATGGAACAACAGAAACACTTGCAAATCCTATGAGCTTTGGTGTTTTCGCACTATCAGTTGTTGTAACCTGCATAATCCCAGCCATAACAGAAGAGTTATTATTTAGGGGAATAATTTTAAACGGACTTCGCACGCGTTTTAACGACGTGCAAGCTATCTTTATGTCTGCCTTTATGTTTGCACTTATGCACCAAAATCTACAACAACTTGTATATCCATTCTTGCTAGGCTCAATTATGGCATGGCTAGTTTTAAGAACAGGCTCACTTGTCTCGTCAATGCTCGTGCATTTTATAAACAACTTCCTAGTTATTTTGTTTGCATATCTTCAAAATGTCACAAGTTTCTCTCTTGCCTTGCCAGACACATGGTGGTTCTATCTTATTGCCATCTTGCTGCTTGGCATAACTGTTGCAATAGTTTATATTATAGATAGATTTTATTTTAAACATAAAAGCAAAGAAGAAGTGGAAAAGACTTCTACAAAAACATCAATTTTCATATATATATCAATAGGTGTTGCTCTTGCAATGATGTTGTTTATAACATTGTTTGCTTTTCTAGGTTAACAAATTTTGTTGTATAATCAAGCAAAAGTGGTCATAAGAAAACAAAATCGACAAAATATGACAAAGATTGTTAAAAACAGCAGAAATTCTACTTTTTTTAACAAAATATTTTTTTAAGAAAAAATAGATTACCCCTTTACAGCGTCAAAAATATGTACTAATATGTAAGGGAAGTTTGAACTAACGCGTAGCAAACTTAAGTGATGTCATAAAAAAGTGACAATTTAAAATTGGAGAAAAAAGATGAATGTTAGAAACAAAACAACAAGAAACACGATAATTTGCTACACAACAATCGTAATCTTGTTTGTGGTTATAAGAATGTTATCACAATTTGGCGTTCTTGATTTCTTAGGAACTATAGGAACCTATCTCGTCAATGCATTTATTCAAATAGGTATGCTTTTTGGTCTTTCTATTTTTATGTTCAAGGGTGTTCAAAAAGCAAAAGTCAAGGATGTGTTCAAATATTATGGCTATAAAAAGATTTCATGGAAAGCAGTTTTATATTCTTTCTTAATAGGTATCATAGTATATATTTTAAATGTCTTTGTTGCAACTTTCTTTAATGCCATTTTGTCGGCACTTGGTTATACTTTTACCACAAGCTCAGGTGGCGGTTCATATCCTTTCTGGCTATTTCTAGTCAACTTGGTGGTAACCGCAATCTTGCCGGGAATCTGCGAAGAGACAGCACATAGGGGAATGCTACTCAAAGGTCTATCAAACTTAGGCAGCAAAAAGGCAATAATAATCTCATCACTTTTATTTGGTCTTATGCACATGAATATAGAGCAGTTCTTCTACGCAACTTGCATAGGGCTGTATCTCGGCTATCTCACCACGCTTTGCGACACAATCTATCCAGCCATGATCATACACTTTACAAACAACGCACTAAGTCTATTTATGGGCTTTTCAAACGCCAATGGCTTGGGCTTCGGCAATATGTTTACATGGCTTCAATACAATTTCCAAAACAACTTTATCGTGGCACTACTTTTTGTGATAATTTTAGTTATTTTGCTCGTCATGGCACTAAAGGCGCTTTCAAAGGCTCTTTATAAGGAGACCGCACTCAAACGTATGCATAACCTGCAAGAAGCATTGTTCACGGAAATGATGAGAACTGCTTTTCAAAGTGAAGTGAAAGAGCTAGCCGAAGGCACAAAAACAACCCATGAAGAAGACCTTGAAAATTTTGATAAAATCTTCATGTCAACGTCCATTGAAACCGACAATTCAAGCGAGATAGACAATCAAATGCTCAAAGAAGACACGCCGTTCAAACTAGACACCTTGTCGCTAGTTTTGCTTGTGACCTGTTTTATCTTGACAGGTGCGGTCACCTTGATGACGTTTATAATAGGTGTGCTATGATAAATATAAGGCTTGTCTGCGTTGGCAATTTAAAAGAAAAGTATTGGACTGACGCCTGCAATGAATACAAAAAAAGACTGCAAAAATTTTGCAAACTTTCTGTAATAGAACTTGCCGAGCAAAACAAATATCAAGACACTGCAAAAATTTTGCAAAGTGAAGGAACAGAAATTTTATCAAACCTTGCAGGCAAGAATATTTTGCTTGACGTGAAGGGCAGGGAAGTGTCAAGCGAAGACCTTGCAAAAAAGATAGAACTTTTAAGTCAACAAATAAGCACGCTAACCTTTATCATAGGCGGCTCATATGGTGTAAGCGAAGAAGTCAAGAAAAGTGTGGACGAGAGAATATCATTTGGGAAAATAACACTTCCACACAATCTTGCAAGAGTGGTCTTGCTAGAGCAAATATACCGTGCTTTTATGATAAATAGTGGCAGCAAATATCATAAATAAAATAAATTAATCCAAGATTTTAAGGACAAATTTAGATATAACAAAAAAGCCATCTTTAGATATAACAAAAAAGCCATCAAATCATTATGACGGCTTTTTATTGTGTATTATAATAGGTTAAAAAATAGAATAGAAAACAGACAGCCCACAAATAGAGTAAGCAGGGCAAGAATTGATAAATTGCGTTGCATTTTTATCTCCTTTTACATATAAATATTTAAGCTCTTTGTCAAGTTTTTTGTAATCAAACTAAGACAGGCAACATAAAATAAAAGCGTTCAATCAAAAATCTCTGTCGTCAAAGTGTTCGTTAAAAAGTCCGCGTGGTCTTTGCTCGTTCCTGTCATCAAAACTGTCGCTATCATATTCGTCATTATATTGCTCGCGTCCAGCTTCAACATTAAGTTTTTGCATTGCATAAGCACTTTCATGTTCTTCTTCATCATCTTTTTTGCCCATTTTTTGAATGTTCTTTGAAAGGTCCTTTTTATTTCTACGAGAAAAAACAGCAATCGTTCCTTTGCCTTTGATAAGCTTAAAAACTAAAAATAAACTTGCAATTCCAATGATGATATAGACAATTCTTGAAAGTATGCTAGACTGATAGCCGAAAATTCCAGCCACAAAGTCATATTGCAAAAGACCAACTAAAAGCCAGTTTATACAGCCTAAGATTGTAAGTATAAAAGAGAGAATAGTAAGCATAATAATACCTCCGCTTTTAGTGTAAACAAATATGAGAAAATAATACTAAGGCGACAAAAAAGTTTAAAAATTGGTCACAAAAAACTTGACTTAGAAACAAAAAGAGATTATAATTTATCGAAAACTTTTAAAAGGAGTTCTAATTATGGTTCATGTTTTAACAAGAGAAGGAAAGAAACAACTTGAAGAAAAGCTCAATTACTATAAGACTGTAAGAAGGGTGGAAGTAAGCAAAAAAATAGGTGCAGCAAGAGAATTTGGAGACCTTTCAGAGAACTCTGAATATGATGCAGCAAAAGAAGAACAAGCTCAAGTGGAAGCAGAAATCCGCGAAATGGAAGATATACTTCTCACTTGTCAAATTATAGATAAACAAGAAGGTGCAAGTGATACAGTAAGCATTGGCTCAACTGTAAAGCTTTATGATGAAGAGTTCGATGAAGAGCTTCAATATAAGATTTTAGGTTCAACTGAAAGTGACCCAGCAAATGGAATTATCAGCAATATTTCACCTGTTGGTTCAGCTCTTCTTGGTCATAAGAAAGGCGACACTATCAAAGTAAAGATGGAAGGTGGCGAAATTTCTTATAAAATCCTTTCTATAAACTAAATTTTCACATATTTTGCCATTTTTTTCATGTTTATATTTTAGATTTTCTTGCAATATATAAAATTTTATTGTATAATAATAGTAAGTTTATAAGGTAGAATATAATATTTCTGTTGTTCAGGGCTTGCAGTCATGACACAATCTTTTTCTTAGGTAAGCACGCTGCTCGGAAATAAAATTTTAATTTAAAATTTTAAAAAGTTGCCCTTCAGGCAACTTTTGCCACTTTTTCAAAGTGGCATTTCCGAGCAGCTACTAAAACACCTTATAGAATTATTTATATTGTAAGAGAGAAATCAAAGATTATGATGTTTAAAAATTCAGTCAGATTATTATGTGCAAACTTTGATAAGGTATGGAAGCTTCTTGTATACCATATTTTATCAATCGGTTTATGCATAGCCCTTCTATGTGTTTTTTATAACAGCTACCTTGATGCAGGCATAATAGCTTACAATGAGTCAAACTTAAGCGGAACATTTGACACCGGCACACTCTACGGCTCCAGCCTAGCAAACGGACTGACCGCCGCAATAGACTTTGTTCTCATATTCTTTAGAGAGATTTTCACAAATGCAGGTATAGGCATTTATTTTTGCCTAGTATCTTTTATCTTGCTTCCACTTTTGCTCAATATCGGCAAATACGTAACTTGTGAAATGATGTATGGCTATATGTCATCATGTCAAAAACAAAGCTTCTCAGGCACATACCTAAAGACACTCAAAAATTCTTTGACCTATTCAATAATAAAGGTCTTTTATTGCATGCCATTCAACGCACTTATCGTGCTAAGTATGTGGGGACTTACACGCGTAGATAACGCAATCTTTGATTATATCATGCCATTTGCCTTTGTCATCGTTCCAGCACTTTTGATGGCGTTCAAAGAGACCTTCAATGCAGGCTGGGCACCAGCTAAAGTGGTATATAATCAAAATGTATTCAAATCGTTTATGATAGGCATGCGTGCCGTGCTAAGAAGGGGTGCAAGGGTATTTTCAACAGCATTTATAATCTTCCTTCTTGCAATAGTCCTTTCAGTTGTTCTAGGGCTTTACTCAATAATCATAATACTTCCGCTCATCTCACCACTAATTCATATCTTTGAAATGGTGATGTTCTTCTCAAGTCAAGGGATGCGTTTCTATGTTGATAGCGACACAATTCTCTCTCCAAAACGTCTTGAGGAAGTTGATAAAATTGAAGACGCAAAGTATATCTTATAAACTAAGATTGCTTTTTTAATGTAACGATATTTATTGCAAATGAAAATTTATGTTTTCATGATTTTGTCTTGTATTTTAGTTTAAATACAAGACAGACATAACTTTTAGAAGGCTGAAACTCATTTGTAAGAATATATATAAAAAATAAACAATAAAAGGAGACAAAACGTGAATAATAACAAACTAAAAATAACATTTTTAGGGGGAGTAGGCGAAATAGGCAAAAACATGACAGCCTTTGAGTATAACGACGAAATCATAGTCGTTGACGCTGGACTTACTTTCCCAGACGATGACCTACCTGGCGTAGATATAGTTATTCCAGATATGTCATATCTAATTGAGAATAAGGCAAAAATCAAAGCTTTGCTTTTGACACATGGTCATGAAGACCATATCGGAGCAGTGCCATTTTTCTTGCAACAAATCAACGTTCCAATCTATGGCACAAGACTTACCTTAGCACTCGTTGAAAACAAGATGAAAGAGTATCCAAAGGTAAAATACAAGGCAATATCAGTCAAGCCAAAGAATGTTTTAAAGATAGGTTCTTTTTCAATAGAGTTTATCAAGGTCAGCCATTCAATAGCAGGCTCTCTTGCCTTTTCAATCACAACCCCAGTTGGAACAGTTGTCCACACAGGTGACTTCAAGGTTGACTATGAGCCTATTGACGGCGTTATGACCGACCTTCCACGTCTTGGTGAAATCGGAAGAAAAGGTGTAAACTTACTTTTATGTGAAAGCACCAACGTATGCCGCAAAGGCTATTCTATGAGCGAGAAGTCGGTAGGGCGAACTCTTGACGAGATAATCAAAAATCAACCAAATAACAGAATTATCGTTGCAACCTTTGCTTCAAACATTCACAGAATGCAGCAAATCATGGATATTGCAGAGAAATATAACAGAAAGATAGCCTTCACTGGCAGAAGTATGATAAATGTCAGCGAAGTTGCCATGAAGATAGGCGAGCTTACTTTCAATCGCGAGAACATTGTAGAGCTTGAAAAGGTTGACAAACTTGACGATAAGGAAGTTCTTATCATGACCACAGGCAGTCAAGGCGAGCCAATGAGTGCACTAACACGTATGGCGGCTGGCGAATTTAAGAGCGTAAAGATAAGACCAAATGACCTGGTAATCTTGTCAGCATCACCAATTCCGGGCAATGAGAAGAATGTATACAACGTTATCAATGCACTTTACAAACTTGGCGCAGATGTCATTTATGACGAACTTGCAGAAGTTCACACCTCAGGGCACGCTTGCCAAGAAGAGTTAAAACTCATGCACAGCCTTGTAAAACCTAAGTTCTTCATGCCAATACATGGTGAATATAGACACTTAAAAACTCATAAAGAGCTTGCAATGACACTTGGCATGGACGAAAGGAATATCCTTCTTCCAAGCTTAGGACTTCAAGTGGAACTTGGACCAAATTCACTTAAGGAAGTTGGCTTCGTCAAGGCAGGACAACGCCTTGTTGATGGTATGGGCATTGGCGATATGGACAGCAATGTTCTTAGAGAGCGTAAACAGCTTTCAGAAGATGGTATATGCGTTGTATGTGTTACTATCAACAATGTTGCAGGCGAAGTTACAGGCGACCCATTTATAATCACAAGGGGTGTGGTATACGCTGATGAGCAAGAAAGCTTTGTTCAAGACGCTAAGGCAAGCATCATCGCCTCACTCAAGGAGACCGACCTTCGCGGAGTAGAACCAGCGGTAATACGTGCATCACTTAAGCGAAATATCTCAAACTTTATCTATAGACGCACAAAACGTCGTCCAATGATTCTCACTATAGTAACTCTTGACTAAGGTGCTTTTATGGATAATATGGACGAGATAAAGGCTTATGCTAAGGCGAATTATATTCCAATAGTCAGAGACCAAACGGCAAAAAAACTGACTGAGCTGTGTCACTCACTCAGCCCAAACAAAATACTTGAGATTGGCACAGCAATAGGCTATTCTGGCATATTGATGCTAAAAAGCTGCAATGCTAAACTTCACACCATTGAAAAAGATGAAGAGCGAGCAGAGAAAGCCGAAGAGAATTTTCAAAAGTATGCAGTTAGTGATAGGGTGACATTCTATCTTGATGACGCACAAAAGGTCATAGAAGAGCTTTGTTCTAAAAATGAAAAATTTGATCTAATATTTCTTGACGGAGCAAAAGGGCAGTATATAAAGTATTATCCCTATTTAAAATGCTTGCTTAATGGTGGCGGCATCCTATTTACCGATAATATCTATTTGCATGGCTTTGTGCAAGCAGATGGCAAAGTGCCACATAAACATCGCTCAATGGTGGTAAATTTAAGGAAATTTATCGACACTCTCAGCCATGATAGCGACCTTGAAACCACTTTTTATGATATAGACGATGGCTACAGCATAAGCAAATTAAAATAATCAGGCTGCAGGAAAACATCGCGACCGAAAAAAACAAATAAATTTTTTAAAATATAAAATATGTGGCTTAGCCACTTTTTTTATGTCAACTTAAATTTATTTATGACAAAATTTAGATAAAACTCATGATTAAAGTTTGTTTTTAAAGAAAATTTGTTATAATAGATATATGAATGAATTTGAAACGAACTTAATAGAGTTTTTGCAAACAAATGCAAGCATAGGCTGGATATCACTATTTCAATTTATAACAATGCTAGGCAGCTACTTAGGGTTTATAATAGTCTTTGCCATTTTATTTATAAAACAGCGAAAGCTTAGCTACGTCTTTGCAGTGACATTTGTAGTTGCATCAGTTTTTAATCAGCTCTTAAAACTAATAATAGCTCGAGATAGACCATTCGTGAACAACCCGCAAATATTAAATTATGGGGGTGAAAGCGGCTATAGTATGCCGTCAGGGCATAGTTTATGCGGCGGGCTTTTTGCAACCTTTTTGTTTTATAATATTTTAACCACGTCTAAATACAAAACCACAAAGATATTAGGCGGTATTTTTTGCGTGCTGTTTCCATTTTTGATAGCCTACTCTCGAATGGTGCTAGGTGTCCACTATCTCTCTGACACTTTAGTTGGCATAGCACTTGGCGTAATCTTTGCAGTGCTAGGCATTTACCTTTATAGATACTATATGAAGCGGAGAAATAAAGCAAAAACACAGGAAAACTTGCAATAAAAATTTTAATATAAAGCCCAAATGTGCTACAATATATATGTATTTAATTAAGACAATTAGGAGCAACATGAATATATTTTCAGTAATAACAAATAATGAAGAAGAAACAATGCTTGTGGCAGAAAAACTAGCAGGCACTGTAGGCAAGGGCGTAGTATTTACACTAGAAGGCGACTTAGGAGCGGGCAAAACCCATTTTGTCAAAGGCTTTGTCAAGGGACTAGGCAGCAACGCACTTGTCACCAGTCCAACCTTCACACTTTTGAACGTCTATGAAGGCGGAAAATTTCCTGTCTATCATTTTGATATGTATAGACTCTCATCTAAGGAAGAAGCCGAAGAACTTGGCTTTGACGAATACTTTGACCTTAAAAATCTAGACGGCATCGTGTTTGTTGAATGGCCAAATCAAGTAGAAGGATTAATAAATTGCCAACATATAGAAGTCAAAATTGAAAAGTTAGACGGGGATAAAAGAAAGATAAGTATAGGAGCGGTCAAATGATTGCATTGTCATCAGCATATAAGGAAGCACTAATAGGGATAGAGATAGACGGGAAAAAGGCATTCAAATCAATGGACGCAAATTGTAAGCATTCAGAAAACTTACTTTTAAATATTGATAAAAGCTTAGATGAAATAGGCAAAACTATTCAAGAAAACGATACATACTCAGTCGTGGTCGGACCAGGTTCTTTCACAGGGCTTAGAATTGGTATAGCTCTTGTAAAAGGCTTGCTTGCAGGCAGCAAGGATGAGAAAAAGATAATAAGTCTCACAACCTTTGACCTTATGGCATATTCATATATAACAAATAACGACGCAGCGGAAGATTTCTACTGCGTAATCAATGCACTAAGCGGACTATTTTACGTGTGCAAATATGATAAGAACGGCAAAAAGCTAGAAGACGAAAGGGTGATCGATGGCGAAACACTGTCAAGTTTGCAGGGGGTTAAAGTCAGCCTTTCTGAAGAGAATGTCACAGAAATCACAATCCATCCGACTTGCGAAGAACTTTTGTCTCTAAGCAAACTGAAGGCAGAGAAAGGTGAGTTTATAAAAGAGTCAGAGCTTCTGCCATTATACCTTAGAAAAAGCCAAGCAGAAATGAACTTAAAGGATTAAAAATAAAGAAAAATTAGTCCTACAAAAATCTCAAAAAAAATTTAAAAATTATTAAAAAATAATAGACATTTTTAAATTATATATGTATAATGTGTTAAGCAAAATGAATAGATAAAAACAATCATTCATTTGCAAACTTGAAAAAGTTTTAAGGAGAGAATATGAAAAAACCAGTTTATATTAGATGTCCTAGATGTGAACTAAACTATATACAAAAAAAGGATAAATATTGTTCTGTTTGCAAAGCAGAAATGGAAGCAAAGAAGGATTATGTTGACGATATAGACCTAGAGCTTTGCCCAATTTGCAAAACAAACTATATTCAACCAGACGAAATCATGTGTGCAAGCTGCCTTAAGGAACATCAAAATGAAGACGGCGAACTCAACTCTGATTGGGAAGATTATATTGTCCGCGACGATAATGACGACGTTATGACTATGGATGATGAAACAGGTGACATGGCATCTGTCAATGACATCACAAAATCAAGCTTGCTTGATGATGACGATATCACGCCTGATATTGACTTTGCTGACGACGAAGACGATATAAGCTTTGATGATGAAGACTTCGACGAAGACGATGACGAAGATGACGATGACGACGAAGATAGTGACGATATTGACGACAGCGATGACGATGATGACGACGATTATGACTACGACGATGACGACGAAGACTAAACTTAAACTATCAAACCTAAACTCAAAATTTTTAAGTAAAATCTAAAAATAAAATACTATTTTATAATAATAAAAAGAGACTTTTATAGTCTCTTTTTTTAATATAATAAAGTTAAATTAAAATTATAAATTAAATTATTTTTTAAATTAAAATTTATTTTTTATATAATATTTCTTTGTTGTCAAATATCATTTCAACATCTTTTTTCTTTTTCAGTTTTTCAAGCCTGCCATCTTTTTTCTTGTAAGTTTTAAAATATGACATATAAGGGTCAAGGAAAAATAAACCTAAAATTCTTTTCTTTGAAAATTGCACATATAGCGTCTTATTGTCAGTCACAAAATCGCAGAAACTTTCAAGCAAATCTTGCTCTTCAATACCATAAAAGAATTTATTGTTTATAAAAGTCATTCCTGCAACTAAATTGCTTTCAACAATAAATCCATCATGCACATGAAGGGTGAGCATTCTATAATCTAAATTCATATTTATTTTATCTTTCAAAATAGGGTTTTCAATAAATTCGTTTAGGTCATCAATGGACGCCATATTTATAAAAATATCAGATACTAGTTTTCTACAATATTTTTTATCGATATCACCTTTCAGCTTTGTAAGTTTTTCATATACAAAATCTAAAACTTTATAAAAATTCATTTTCTGCTCTAGCATTTGGTCAACTTCGCTTGCTAGCTGCTCTATCTCTTCAGCTGAAATATATTTAGATAAATCATAATAATTAAACGCACCCTTAACAACATCCATACTTGTAATCTTTTCCATAATAGCTCCTTATAAATATATAATCTGTCTCTTATACACATCTGACGCTGCCGACGATAAGGCTCG
>ERZ1090861.1239-NODE-1239-length-13462-cov-9.528530_pt1 | contig 13462 bp, 27 predicted proteins | sample MGYA00478482_ERZ1090861 | MGnify/ENA primary metagenome ERZ1090861 (study PRJEB33644, sample SAMEA5815744) | chicken gut metagenome | biome: Chicken; feature: Gastrointestinal Tract; material: Caecum | place: Ireland | collected 2019-01-01 | study: A study of... | reverse complement strand
ATGAGACCAATGCACGTATTAAAAGGTAAGAAATTACCAGGACAAATGGGTAATGTAAACACTACCGTTCAAAACTTAGAGGTAGTAGCAGTTGATTTAGAAAATAATGTTATTTTAATTAAAGGAAATGTACCTGGACCAAAGAAAGGTTTGGTTGTAATTAAAACAGCAGTAAAGAAACCAAATGCCAAAAATGATGCAGCTGACTTAATCACTTATGCAACCGAAGAAGTTGCACCTCTTGAAGAAGTTTCTATGGAAACAGAAGTAGTAGAAACGGAAGCAGAAAATAGTGCAGAGAGTGAAGTTGCAAGCGAAGAAGTAGCAGAAGCTACGGAAGAAAAGTCAGAATAATCATCACACAAGATAAAGTTTAGAATGTGATGAAAGGAGGAAAAGCATGAAAAAGGTAAAAGTTTTAGACCTTAAGGGAAAAGAGATTAAGGATGCAAAATTAGATGAAACAGTATTTGGAATTACCCCAAATGATAAAGTGTTATATGATGCCATTATTCTTGCTCGTGCATCATTAAGACAAGGTACACACTCTACAAAAAATCGTTCTGAAGTAAGTGGTGGAGGAAGAAAACCTTGGAGACAAAAAGGTACAGGACACGCTCGTCAAGGATCAATTCGTGCTGTACAATGGGTAGGTGGTGGACGTTATGGAACACCAGTACCAAGAGATTATGATAAGAAACAAAATCGCAAAGAAAGACGTCTTGCATTAAAAAGTGCGCTTTCTCATAAAGCAAATGATAATGAAATTATCGTATTAGAAGAATTAGTATTCGAAACTCCAAAAACAAAAGAAATGGTTTCATTACTAAATACATTAGATTTAGCTTCTAAAAAAGTATTATTTGTAGTAGATAAGTTTGATGAAAACGTTATTCTAGCTTCACGTAATTTACAAAATCTTGCTTTGATCGGATATGATGAAGTAAATGTTTTAGATTTAGTAAATAGTGATGTAGTTGTTTTCACCAACGATGCATTAGAAAAAGTAGAGGAGGGTCTTAAATAATGGATACGAAATATCTTGAGATTATTAAGGCTCCAGTCGTTACCGAAAAAAGTGGAGCGATGGGTCAAATTGGAAAGTATGTATTTAAAGTTGATCCAAAAGCAAATAAAACAGAAATAAAACAGGCAATTGAAAAGATTTTTCATGTACATGTAAAGTCAATTCGTTCGATTACTGTTAAGCCAAAGAAGAAAAGAGTTGGACGTTACAGTGGACTTACAAACCGTTCGAAGAAAGTTATTATTACTTTAAAAGACGGGGAAGAAATTAAATTAGATTAGTCTTTTTAGAAGGAGGAAAATTCAAATGGCTATTAAATTTTATAAACCTACAACACCAGGCCAAAGAAAGAAAAGTACTCTTGTCAATGAAGAAATTACGAAGACAACACCAGAGAAAAGCCTTGTGAAGACTGTTAAGAAGAATGGTGGACGTAATAATCAAGGAAAGATTACCGTTCGTCATCAAGGTGGCGGTGTAAAACGTAAATATCGTATGATTGACTTTAAGAGAAATAAGTTTGATGTACCTGGTACGGTGGCAAGTATTGAATATGATCCGAATAGAACAGCTAATATTGCTTTGATTCATTATTTAGATGGTGAAAAAAGATATATTATTGCTCCAAAAGGATTAAAAGTAGGAGACAAGATTGTCTCAGGTGAGGTTGTTGACATTAAAGTAGGAAATGCCCTACCAATTAAAAATATTCCAGTTGGTACAGTAGTTCATAATATCGAACTTCGTCCTGGAAAAGGAGCTTCTTTAGCAAGAAGTGCTGGAACTTCGGCACAAATTCTTGGAAGAGAAGGTGCTTATGTTATGATTCGTCTTTCTAGTGGAGAACAAAGAAAAGTTCTTGGAACTTGTATGGCAACCATTGGTGTGGTTGGAAATGAAGATGCATCACTTGTAAAATTAGGAAAAGCAGGACGCAAACGTCATATGGGTATTCGCCCAACGGTTCGTGGTTCTGTTATGAATCCAAACGATCACCCACATGGTGGTGGAGAAGGACGTGCTCCAGTTGGTAGAAAGGCACCACTTACTCCTTGGGGTAAACCTGCGCTTGGATATAAGACACGTAAGAATAAAAGGACTGACAAATTTATTGTTCGTCGTCGTGGAAGTAAATAGGAGGAATATATATGGCAAGAAGTTTAAAGAAAGGGCCTTATGTTTTTGACCGTTTATTAAAAAAGGTTCAAGAACTTAATAAATCAGGCAAAAAAGAAGTAATCAAGACTTGGTCTCGTCGTTCTACTATTTATCCTGAATTTATTGGTCATACTTTTGCAGTTCATAATGGACGCGAATTTATTCCTGTTTATGTAACCGAAGATATGGTAGGACATAAATTAGGAGAATTTGCTTTGACTCGTAAGTTCGGTGGACACGGAACGGATAAGAAAAAATAGAAAGGACAAGGGATAAGAGAAAATGGAAGAAAGAAAAGAAGTACAAGCGATTGCTAAAATGCAACGGATCTCTCCTATTAAAGCTCGTCTTGTAGTTGATACAATTCGTGGTAAAAAAGTGTCAGATGCCCTTGCTATTTTGAGTAATACGAATAAGAAAGCTGCAGTTCTTACGAAGAAAGTATTAAATTCTGCAATTGCGAATGCAGTAAATAATAATCAAATGGATGTTAATGCTTTATACGTAAGTGAAGCTAGAGTTGATGCAGGTCCAGTCTATAAGAGAATTTTATTTGATTCTCGTGGTAGAATTGGACACAAAGATAAAAGAACTAGCCACATCGTGATTAAAGTGGCAGTGAAGTAAGGAGGAAATCAGATGGGACAAAAAGTTAGTCCAAATGGACTTAGACTTGGTATCAATAAAGATTGGGAAGCAAAATGGTATGCCTCTTCCAACAATTTTGCAGATACTTTAGCTTGTGACCTTAAAATTCGTAAATTTATTGAGAAGAATTTAAAGAATGCCGGAATTGCTAAAGTAGAAATTGATCGTACTCCTAAAAAATGCGAGGTGACAATTCATACCTCTAAGCCTGGTGTGATTATTGGTCGCGGGGGAGAAGAAATTACTAAATTAAAACAAAAAATGAGTAAAGAAGTAGGCGAAGAAGTTTCTATTTCTATTGTTGATATTAAGAAAGCAGATATGAATGCTCAGTTAGTTGCTGATTCCATTGCTAGTCAAATTAGCAATCGTGCTTCATTCCGTATGGCACAAAAACGTGCTATTCGTAATGCAATGAAAGCAGGAGCAAAGGGAATTAAAACACAAGTATCTGGACGTCTTGGTGGTGCTGATATGGCACGTAGCGAAGGTTATACAGAAGGAACGATTCCATTACATACTTTAAGAGCAGATATTGATTATGCACAAAGTGAAGCGGATACTACTTTTGGTAAAATTGGAGTAAAGGTATGGATTTATAAAGGAGAAATTCTTTCTAATAAAAAAGATACTAAGGATATGAAAGATACAAACGTAAAAGAAAATAAAGATAGTAAAGATAGCAAAGCTAAAGGAGGTAATTAATATGTTGATTCCATCAAGAACAAAATATCGTCGTGTACATAGATTACCTTACGAAGGCAAAGCGAAGGGAAACCTAGAGTTACACTTCGGTGATTATGGGTTAATGGCAAAAGAAGGAGCTTGGATTACGGCAAATCAAATCGAAGCAGCTCGTGTTGCGATGACTCGTTATATGAAACGTGGTGGAAAAGTGTGGATCAATATTTTCCCACATTTACCATTAACGGCGAAACCAATCGGTACCCGTCAGGGAAAAGGGAAAGGTAATGTTGAAAAATGGGTAGCTGTTGTAAAAGAAGGAAAAATCATGTTTGAGATTTCTGGAGTTAGTGAGGAAGTTGCTCGTGAAGCACTACGTTTAGCTAGTCATAAATTACCTATTACCACAAAATTCGTAAAAAGAGAAAATGGTGGTGAGAAATAATGAAGGTGAAAGAAATTAGAGAATTATCCAATGAGGAAATTAATCAAAAATTAAAGGAATGTAAAGAAGAGTTATTCAATTTACGTTTTGAACAAGCTACCGGTTCCTTAGAAAAGCCTTCAAGAATCACAGACTTAAGACATACAGTAGCAAGACTTAAGACCGTTTTAAGAGAACGCGAAATGAAGGAAGGAGACTAAGATTTATGGAAAAGAAAAATAACCATGAATTGGTAGGGAAAGTTATTAGTGCATCCAATAATAAAACCATTACTGTCCTTGTAGAAACTCATAAAATGCACCCACTATATCACAAGAGAATGAAGTCATCAAAGAAATATAGCGTTCACGATGAAACAAACAAGGCAAAAGTTGGAGATGTTGTTCGGATTGTAGAAACAAGACCAATCTCTAAAACAAAACATTTCTATTTAAAAGAAATTGTGAAAGAAGCAGTTATTTTATAAAATAAGCGAAGGAGGATGTAATCTATGTTGCAACAAGAAAGTAGATTAAAAGTTGCTGACAACACTGGAGCACGTGAGATTTTGGTCATTCGTGTGTTAGGTGGAAGTCATGTTAAAACCGGAAATATTGGTGATGTTGTTGTTGGAACAGTAAAAAATGCGATTCCGAACTCTTCCTTACCAAAAGGAAAGGTTGTAAAAGCGGTTATTGTTCGTAGCAAACAAGGAATTCGTCGTGAAGATGGCAGCTATATCAAATTTGATGATAATGCTTGTGTCATTATTCGTGATGATAAGAGTCCTGTTGGAACCCGTATTTTTGGACCAGTGGCACGTGAACTTCGTGATAAAGACTATATGAAAATAGTAAGTCTTGCGAAAGAAGTACTATAAGGAGGATAAAATGAAGTTAAAAGTTGGAGATAAAGTAAAAGTTATTTCTGGTTCTGATAAAGGAAAAGAAGGAAAGATTATCAAGACATTACGTGCTGAAGATAAAGTTATCGTAGAAGGTGTACACATTGTGAAAAAGCATCAAAAAGGAAACGGTCAAGAGACTGGTGGAATTTTAGAAGTAGAAGCACCAATTCATGTATCAAACGTTATGATAATTGATCCAAAAACCAAAAAAGGAACAAGAATTGGACATACTGTAGATAAGAATAATAAAAAAGTAAGAGTCAGTACAAAGACAAAGAATGTACTTGATTAGTGGAAGGAGGGTAAAGATATGAACCGCCTAAAAGAAAAATATGTAAATGAAGTTGTTCCAAGCTTGATGGAAAAGTATCATTATAAATCAATTATGGAAGTCCCAAAATTAGAAAAAGTTGTTATTAACATGGGAGTTGGAGATGCGACTAGTAATTCTAAATTATTAGATGCTGCTGTTAGTGATCTAACGAAGATTTCAGGACAAAGACCAATTGTAACAAAAGCAAAGAAATCTATTGCAGGATTTCATATTCGTGAGGGACAAAAGATTGGTTGTAAAGTAACACTTCGTGCTGATAATATGTATAATTTCGTTGATAAGTTGATTTCTATTTCCTTACCTCAAGTTCGTGATTTCCGTGGAGTTAATCCAAAATCTTTTGATGGAAGAGGAAATTATACCTTAGGAATTAAAGAACAATTGATTTTCTCAGAAATTAATTATGATGAAATTGTAAAGGTTCGTGGTATGGATATTGTATTCGTTACGACGGCAAAAACAGACGAAGAGGCTTATGATCTATTAGCTTTACTTGGAATTCCTTTTAGAAAGTAGGAGGGTAAAAAATGGCAAAAAAAAGTATGATTGTAAAAAATAATAGAAAGCCAAAGTACAAAGTACGTGAATATACACGTTGTGCACGTTGTGGCAGACCTCATGCTGTTATGAGCAAGTTTGGAATCTGTCGTATTTGCTTCCGTGAGTTGGCTTATAAAGGACAAATACCAGGCGTTAGAAAATCAAGCTGGTAGAAGGAAGGAGGATATTTATGGCTGTTGTTACAGATACCATTGCAGATATGTTAACCAGAATTCGTAATGCAAATCAAATGCGTTATAAAGAAGTGGTAGTACCTTGTTCAAACATTAAGAAAGAAATTGCACGTATTTTAAAAGAAGAAGGGTTTATTGCAGATTATAAAATTGAAAAGAATGATGTTCAAGGAAATATTATTTTGACCTTGAAATATGGTGATAAGAAAGAAAGAGTTATTACCGGATTAAAAAGAATTTCTAAACCAGGATTAAGAGTTTATGCAAAGAATAATGAGATTCCAAGAGTTCTAAATGGATTAGGAATTGCTATTATTTCTACTTCACAAGGAATTATGACGGATAAAGAAGCTCGTAAATTAAATATTGGTGGCGAAGTTTTAGCTTATATATGGTAAATAAGGAGGTGTTTTAAATGAGCCGTATTGGAAATCGTAAAATTGAAGTTCCCGCAGGAGTAACAGTTAGTGTCAATGATGGTATTGTAACGGTTACTGGCCCAAAGGGAAGCTTGACTCAGAAGATGTTAAAAGACATTTCTTTAAAACAAGAAGGAAATGAAATTACATTAGAAAGAGCTAACGAGGCAGCGAAAGCAATGCATGGAACGATGAATGCACTTCTTCATAATATGATTACAGGAGTAACCAAAGGTTATGAGAAGGGTCTTGAAATTGTTGGTGTAGGATATCGTTTTCAAGTAAGTGGTAAGAAACTAACGATTCAAGCTGGTTATTCTCATCCAGTGGTACTTGAGGTTCCTGAAGGACTTACGGTAGAATCACCAAGCAACACAGAGATCGTGATTAAAGGAATTAGTAAAGAAGCAGTAGGAGAATTTGCTGCTAATGTTCGGAAAGTAAGAAAGCCAGAACCATATAAGGGTAAGGGTATTCGCTATAAAGATGAACATATTCGTCGTAAGGAAGGAAAGAAAGCTGCTTAATAGTAGGAAGGAGAGAAAATTATGATTAGTAAGAAATCAAGAAATAGTATGCGTGAAGTACGTCATAGTCGTATTCGCAAAAATATGCATGGTACAAGTGCTGTACCAAGACTTAGTGTATTTCGCTCTAATACCGGAATTTATGCACAAATTATCGATGATGATAGTGCTACTACTTTGGTATCTGCTTCTTCCCTTGATAAGGATTTAGGATTAAAAAATGGTTCTAATGTAGAAGCAGCAAGTAAAGTGGGAGCTAGTCTTGCAGAAAAAGCAAAGAAAGCTGGCATTACCAAAGTTGTATTTGATAGAGGTGGATATCTTTATCATGGACGTGTGAAGGCATTAGCGGATGCAGCACGTGAAAATGGATTAGAGTTCTAAGGAGGGTATTTATGCAAAAACAAACAAACGATACCAAGAACAAAGAATTTGAAGAAGTGGTTGTTGAAGTCAAAAGCGTTGTTAAAGTTAACAAAGGTGGACGTCAACGTCGTTTTTCAGCAGTTGTTGTTGTTGGGGATCGGAAAGGAAGAGTTGGCTTAGGTACAGGAAAAGCTGCAGAAGTACCTGATGCTATTAAAAAGGCAATTCAAGATGCCACTAAAAATGTGATTACAATTTCCCTAGCAGATGGAAGAACGATTGCTCATGAAGCAATTGGTAGAAGCGGTGCTGCTCGTGTTATGTTAAAACCTGCCAAAGAAGGTACTGGTATTATTGCCGGAGGTAGTGTTCGTGCTGTTTTAGAGCTTGCTGGTATTCGTGATATCGTATCAAAAGCCCTAGGAGCTCGTACAAAGTTAAATATGGCAGAAGCTGCTCTTGCAGGACTTAAGAGTATTAAGACACCAGAAGAGGTTGCAAAGCTTCGTGGTAAAAGTGTAGAGGAGATTTTAGGATAATGAAATTACATGAGTTAGAAAAAAATCTTGGGGCAACACACCGTAAAAAAATCGTAGGACGTGGAAGTGGAAGCGGACTAGGAAAAACCTCAGGACGTGGAGAAAAAGGACAAAAAGCACGTAGTGGTGGAAGTATTAATCCAGTATTTGAAGGTGGACAATTACCTTTATATCGTAGACTACCAAAACGTGGATTTAGTAATCACAGATTTAGATTAGAATATGCAGTTATTAATGTATCTGATCTTAATGCTTTTGAAGATGGTGCGGTAGTAACACCTGCATTATTAAAAGAAAAAGGCATTGTTAAAAAACAGTTAGCTGGTATTAAAGTATTAGGAGAAGGAATTTTAGAAAAGAAACTTACCATTCAAGCACATAAGTTTTCAAAGTCAGCATTAGAGAAAATTAGTAAATCAGGAAGCAAAGCAGAGGTGATCTAAGATGTTTGCTACGTTAAAGCAAATCTTTAGGCCTACCAATCGAGATTTAAGGAAAAGAATTCTATTTACTCTCGCTGCTTTAGCGGTTTTCATTATTGGTACGACCATTCAAGTTCCAGGGACACAAAGTATTACAAGTAATTTAGGGTTTTTAGAGCTTATTAACTCCATGGGTGGAGGAGCCCTTCAAAACTTTTCTATTTTTGCTTTAGGGGTTATGCCTTATATTACGGCTACCATTTTAATGCAATTATTACAGGAAGTTATTCCTCAGTTGCAAGAGTGGCGAAAACAGGGACATGTAGGAAGACAGAAAATTAATCAAATTTCCCGTTATTTAGGAATTTTGTTTGCCTTTATTGAAGGTTATGCTTTTTCCTTTATGTTCTTAGGAAAAAGTGCTACGGTAGCGGAATATTTATATATTTCTCTAATTCTTACCGCTGGAACGGCTTTCCTTTTATGGTTAGGAGATCAAATTACACAAAAAGGAATTGGAAATGGTCTTAGTTTGATCATTATGGCTGGTATTGTGGCTACTTTACCACAAATGTTTATTGATGCTTTTAATGGTCTTGTCGTTTTTGATGGAACAACGCAACAAATTGCTTTTGGTATTGTTAAATTTATTCTTTTTGCGATTGTTTACTTTGCTATTATTATTGGAGTTGTTTTTGTTCAAGAAGCAGAAAGAAAAATTCCAATTCAATATGCAAATAAATCATCAAGCTTTGGAAATCAAGCAGCTTCTTTTGTACCTATTAAATTAAACAGTGCAGGAGTTGTACCGGTTATTTTTGCTTCTAGTTTGTTAGCAATTCCGGGTATTATTGCTCAAGTTATTAATAACGAAGGATTTACTTTGTTTGTACAAAAATATTTAACTTATACAACACCAGTTGGATTCTTAATTTATGTGGTTCTTATCTTCTTATTTGGATTCATTTATACTTATATGATTTTCAAACCAGAAGAATTTGCTAAGAATTTACAGGAAAGTGGAGGATATATTCCAGGAATTCGTCCAGGAGAAGAGACAAAGAAATATTTTACGAAAGTCATTACAAGAGTTACTTTCTTAGGTTCAACGTTCTTATGTATCATTGTGGCACTTCCTATTATCTTCTCTAACTTAACGAGTTTACCAACGAGTGTTAGTATTGGAGGAACCGGACTTTTGATTGTTGTTGGTGTTGCACTTGAAACTTATAAACAATTAGAAGGAAGCTTGTTAGCACGTAATTATACAAAGGGGTATCAAAGACGATGAAAAATATTATCTTTATTGCCCCTCCTGCAGCGGGCAAGGGAACGCAAAGTTCATTTATTGAGAAAGAATATCATATTCCTCATATTTCAACGGGAGATATTCTTAGAGCTGTATCGCAAGAAGATAGTGAAGTTGGAAGTTATGTTTTAGAGGTACTATCTCGTGGGGGGCTTGTAAAAGATGATATCATGTATCAGCTTTTAGAAGAAAGATTGAGTAAAGAAGATTGCAAGAATGGTTATGTTTTAGATGGTTTTCCAAGAAATGTTGATCAAGCGATGAAGTATGATCAAATGCTTCAGGGGTTACATCAAGAATTAGGATATGTTATTGTTTTAGATATTGATGAGAAAACTTTAGAAAAAAGAGTTACAGGACGTAGAATCTGTGATGCTTGTGGAGCGGTTTATAATATCAATACGGAACAAGAAAGTCCTAAAGAAGAATCTATTTGTGATATTTGTGGAGGACGTTTGAAGCAGAGAAATGATGATAATTTAGAATCGTTTCGTAATCGGTATCAAATTTATTTGGAAAAGATGCAACCATTACTTGACTATTATAAAGAAAAAGGTATATTATATGTAATCGATGGAAGGGGTTCTGTCGAAGAAATATTTCAAGAGATTAAGAAAGTTTTGATGAAAGGGTAGTAGAATATGATTACGATAAAAAGTAAAAGAGAGATTGAATTGCTGAAGGAAGCAGGTCATATTGTCTTTTTGACTCATCAATATTTAAAACCTTTCATCAAAGCTGGAATTACAACGAAGGAACTTGATAAGCTTGCAGAAGACTTTATCATTAGTCATGATGCTACTCCTTCTTTTAAAGGTTATGAGGGATTCCCTAGTGCTCTTTGTATTAGTATTAATGAAGAAGTAGTACATGGATTTCCTAGTAACCGGAAACTAAAAAATGGTGATGTGGTTTCGATTGATATTGGAGCTTGTTATAAAGGATATCATGGAGATTCTGCTTGGACTTATGCCGTGGGAGAAGTTGATCCAGATAAGGCTTATTTAATGGAGCATACCGAAAAAGCTTTATACGAAGGTATCAAACAAGTGAAAATAGGAAATCATATCGGAGACATTGCTCATGCGATTGAAGAGTATGCAAAACTTCATCATTTGGGTGTAGTGAAAGAATTAGTCGGCCATGGAGTTGGTACTTCGGTTCATGAAGATCCAGAAGTTCCTAATTATGGCACAAAAGGGACTGGTCCAAGATTAAGAGCTGGAATGGTGATTGCGATCGAACCGATGTTAACATTAGGAAGTCCAGACGTTTATATTGATGATAATGATTGGACCGTGATAAGTGAAGATGGCTCTTGCGCAGCGCACTATGAACATACCATAGCTGTTACGGAAGATGGCGTCTTGATTTTAACAGGAGAGTGAGAAAATGGCGAAAGATGATGTTATTGAAGTGGAAGGTAGAGTTCTAGAAATTATACCGGGTGGTAAGTTCAAAGTCCAATTAGATAATGGACACATTGTGGAAGCTCACGTTTCTGGTAAAATACGAATGAATTACATTCGCATCTTACCGGGAGATACCGTAATGCTAGAACTATCGCCTTATGATTTAACACGTGGGCGCATTACCTATCGTAAATAAATAGGAGGGATAAAAATGAAAGTAAAAGCAAGTGTAAAACCAATTTGCCCAAAATGCAAAGTTGTCAAAAGAAAAGGAAAGATTCGCATTATTTGTGAAAATCCAAAGCATAAGCAAAGACAAGGTTAAGAAGGAGGATATGATTTATGGCACGTATTAAAGGTGTAGATATTCCAAATGATAAACATATTGTAATTTCACTTACGTATATTTATGGTATTGGAAGACAGTTAGCAAAAACAATTTGTCGTGATGCAAAAGTTGAGCCAACTAAGAAAGCAGGAGATTTGACACAAGAAGAATTAATTCGTCTTCGTGATGAGATTAATAAGTATTTAACAGAAGGTGATTTACGTCGTGAAGTTAGTATGAATATTAAGACAAAGATGGAAATTAATTCTTATGAGGGAACTCGTCATAAGAGAGGGTTACCAGTAAGAGGTCAAAGAACCAATCGTAATGCTCGTACTCGTAAGGGTAGAGGTAAGATTGTAGCAAATAAGAAGAAAGTATAGTAAAGGAGGAAGAATTATGGCTTATAAAACAAGAAAGAAAAAAGTAAAAAAGAATATTCCTGAAGGAATTGCACATATTCATTCCACTTTCAATAATACAATAACAACGATTACTGATAAAGAAGGTAATGCCATTAGTTGGGCATCAAGTGGAGCTTTAGGATTTAAAGGAAGTAAAAAGTCTACTCCATATGCCGCTGGAATGGCAGCAGAACAAGCTGGAAAAGCAGCATATGATTTAGGTATGAGAAAAGTAGAAGTATATGTAAAGGGTTTAGGTCCTGGTAGAGAAACTGCTATTCGTTCTTTACAAACTGCTGGTCTAGAAGTAACGGCTATTAATGATGTTACACCAATTCCACACAACGGATGTCGTCCACCAAAACGGCCACGTGGATAATATAAAGGGAGGTTAGTAATTTGTTAGAATTTGAAAAACCAATTTATAAAATTACCGATTATGTAGAAAGTAACTTCTATGGAAAATTTGAATTAGAACCACTTGAAAGAGGATTTGGGCATACCATTGGTAATGCTTTAAGAAGAGTGATGTTATCAAGTCTTCCAGGAAGTGCAATTAGTGCAGTTAAAATTGAAGGAGCTCTTCATGAGTTTCAAACACTGGATGGAGTGATTGAAGATGTTACAACAATTATCCTTAATTTAAAAGGTGTTGTTGTTAAGAATCACACCGAAGAAGATAAAATCATTACCTTAAAAGTAGATAAAGAAGGTCCGGTTACAGCAGGAGATATTACTTGTGATGCGGATGTTGAAATTATCAATAAAGATCATGTCATTGCCAACCTTGCAAAAGGTGGAAAATTGAACATGGAAATGATCGTTACAAATGGTCGTGGTTATGTAAAAAGTGAAGATTCTCGTCTTGGAAAAGAAAATAAGAAACCTGGTTTTATTGTCATGGATTCTATTTATTCTCCAATTGAGAGAATTTCTTATGATGTTGAAAGTGCTCGTGTTGGACAAGATGAAAGTTATGACAAATTAGTTTTAGAAGTATGGACGAATGGTTCGATTAAACCAGAAGAAGCGATTGCGCTTGCATCTCGTATTTTAATTGAACATTTCAACTTATTAACTAGCTTAAGTGATATTGCAGATATGAGTGGAATGATGATTGAAAAAACAGAGGATCCAAAAACAAGAGCGTTAGAAACATCGATTGAAGATCTTGATTTCTCTGTTCGAGCTTATAACTGTTTAAAAAGAGCGGGTGTTCATACCTTACAAGATCTTGTTAACAAGAGTGAAAATGATATGATGAAAATCCGTAATTTAGGAAAGAAATCCTTGAAAGAGGTATTAGATAAGATTAAAGAATTAGGTCTTGATCTAAGAGATGATGATTAAGAAGGAGGAAAAACAAAATGGCATATAGAAAATTAGGTGTTGATAACAAACATAGAAGAAGTATGTTAGCAACTCTTACAAAACAAGTGATTTTAAACGAACAAATTACTACTACTGAAACAAGAGCGAAAGAAGTTCGTAAATTTGTTGATATGATGATTACTTATGGAAAAAAAGGAACCCTTGGAGATCGTCGTCGTGCTCTTGCCTTTGTTCATAATGATAAAGCTGTGGTAAACAAAGTATTCAATGAATTGGTTCCTCGTTATCAAAACCGTAACGGAGGTTATACACAGATTTTAAAACTTAATGAACGTCGTGGAGATGGATCCCTAATGGTTATTTTAAAATTAGTAGAGGAAGAAGCAAAATAAGCTTCTTTTTTTTTGTTGTTTTGAATAGTGAATTTGTTGAAAATAAAATAATTTTGAGAAATTTGTTATATATAATATCAAAACTGATAATTTAGG
>ERZ1090861.1238-NODE-1238-length-13467-cov-175.118551_pt1 | contig 13467 bp, 30 predicted proteins | sample MGYA00478482_ERZ1090861 | MGnify/ENA primary metagenome ERZ1090861 (study PRJEB33644, sample SAMEA5815744) | chicken gut metagenome | biome: Chicken; feature: Gastrointestinal Tract; material: Caecum | place: Ireland | collected 2019-01-01 | study: A study of... | reverse complement strand
GGTCGGCACTGCAATCATAGATACGTTTGCAAGTTTCATACTGCTCATTCAGCAGTTCAATCGCTTCTTCCCACGTCATCATGGCTGGGCCTCCTCATAGCAGTCTTTGAGATTCTGATTTCTCCGGCAGCAGCTGCATTTCTGCGGTCTATCTTTCCATCGGCAGCCCGTGCAATCCCCAGAGTCATCAAAGTGTATCCCCATCACTGCCAGCTTGCGGGTAATTTCTGCGATTGTCTTTTCCCCGAGGAACCTAACTTTTCTTATTTCGTTAGGATACAGGTCTGCAACATCTAACAGAGTATCGCATCCCCAACGTTTTAATGCGGTGTACGCCCGTGTTGAAAGTTCCATGTTTTCTATCTTGGTTGTGAGCAGGGCAACTTTAGCGATATCGCTTTTGGTGATGTTCACTTTCTCCCCCCCTTTACGGTATCCCTAAAAAGTCCATCGGGTGCATCTGCAAGGCCTGGCAAAGTGTGTCCAGCCGGTGCAGCGGGATGTTTTTGATATTCCCGGTGGCGTATCTCTGTAAGGTAGATTTCGACATTCCGGTCATTTCCGCCAGGGTCTCGTAGCTGTAGCCCAGCTCATTTTTCCGGTAGCGGAAGTTATCGGCAATTACGTTATAGTCCATTCCGGTATTCCCCCCTTCGTCTCGCCCTAATCATCTCGTTCCACGCCACTATCACAGCGTTGTGGCTCTTCTTTACCCAGGGGCCATACAGTCCGCAGTGCTTGCAGTACACCGCCCAGCCCTTCGGCCCGCTCACCCACTGGTGGACATTGTGCCCGCACAGGCACGGCTCGAATCTGGGCCTTTTTGCCTTGATAAGCTTGTACCCCTGGCGCTTGGCCTCGGCCTTGAGTTCTTCCAGAGTCATGTGGCCTGGTTCCAGTAGCGCCGCCAGCTTGTCGCAAAAGTCGCAGTCTAGCGGCGTTTCACAGGTCTGGCAAAAGGAAAATTTGTGGGCCACCGCTATACCTCCCTGTGGATAGACCTTGCCGCCTCAAACCCATCTGGATACCGCAGCAGGAGCTTTTCCACGTTGTGCTCAATCACATCATCCAGGGTAATGCCCAAGGCCTGGCAGGTGATGGCGACGTACCACATCACGTCCCCCAGCTCGTCCTTGAGCTTCTCCTGGTCCAACTGGTGGCCCTGAAATCGATACTTTTTCACCAGGTCAATGCACTCTCCGGCTTCCCCGCAAAGGCCCATTACCCCGTTAAGGAGTAAATCCCATTCTGTAAGTCCTTGGGCCGTGCACATGGCCTTTCGCTGATATTCTGTGCCTGTCATTGGTAGTCTCCTCTCTATGTTATTTGACGTCCCCACGCTGCCGCTCCAAGTCTGCTATCGCTTGAAATATCGGGTAAAACTGCTGGGGCACTACAGCGTTGCCTAGGCATCTAAGTCTGTCCACCCGATGGGGAAGCCCATTAACCATTCTACCCACGTTGGGTTCAGCTGGCCACCGATCTGGTCGTTGCGGTTCTGGCTCCTCTTGGGGTCTGCAAACCGTTTTTTGTCTCCTGTCCTGTAGTCTCTGGCTTGTGGGGTCGCATACAGCTTTGCTGCTTGAATCAACTTCATTGCGTGGCGCGTCCCTGTGAACTCTTTCCCCTCCAGGTCCCCGCATGTCGCATCGAACTTCGTAGGCGTCGGGAAGAACATCACAGTCCCTTTCAGATTGTGATGTTTCAAGTCGTGCTCCGCCGATTTGCTCCCAGCAAGCCCACTTCCTTTGTAATCTGACTCCTTCGGAGTGGGCCACAATGGCGCACCTGTCCCTCCTGTGCGGGGCATCGACGGCACAAGCCGGAACAACAAACGCTTGGCAGGTGTAGCCGATACCTTCCAGGTCAGAAAGCACCGTGTCGAGCGCCATGCTGACGATACCAGCAACGTTCTCACCAACGACCCAAGCGGGCCTGATTTCTTGTATAACCCTAAGCATTTCCGGCCAGAGGTAACGGTCGTCCTCCTTGCCTCTGCGCTTCCCGGCGACAGAAAAGGGCTGGCAGGGGAATCCGCCGGAAATAACGTCAACTGTCTGCAATCCTGTCCGCTCATAAAAGCTTCCTCCTGTAAGCGTCCTAATATCTCTCCACCTTGGCACATCAGGCCAGTGCTTTTCCAGCACCTTTGTGGGATAGTCAGCCCACTCGCATTGACCCACCGTGGTAAAACCAGCAATTTCCGCTGCCAGGTCAAGCCCTCCAATGCCGGAAAACAGGGACAGGTGGGTAAGCATCACAGTTCCCTCCTCTCACTCAGCCCCAGCACCCATGCCGGATTGGTGTGAGTGTACTGGCACAACCTGCGGATGCCCTCCACGGAAATTTCGGTTCGTCCGTTTATCCACGAGCTAATAGTGTTCACGTTCAGCCCTAGGGCCTGGGCCAGCCTTTTGTTGTACATCCCAGTGTCATAGATTACCTGGCGCACCCGCCGCATCACGATGGGGTCTGTCTTGTATCTACTCATGGTTTCCCCTTTTGTCCGTCATCCCAAGAACCCATCTGGGGTCTTCACCGAATCCCTCGCATATCTCCGCTATTCTGGCCGGCGACGGAGTGATTTTTTTATTGACATACTGGCAAATCACGTTCGCCGGTATATCAAACATATCAGCTATAGCAGCTTGGGAAAGCCCCGTTTCTATGAGGATAGTGCGTATCCTTTTGCGGATTAAATCTTGCCGTGCTTGGCGCTCCTCATGCTCCATTGCCATCCTCCTTTTCCGTTTCAAAAAGCGAGCACTGGTATTTCTCCATTTCTTTTCTTGCTTGCTCCTCTTGCATCTTTTTGAGGCAACATGGCCCATATCCATCTCGGATACCCTGGTCAGAGGTAAGTAGTCCTCCGCACCGCTTGCATCTTCTGGCCGTTATGGTGAACAGTTCGTCAGTTTCCATGCTTACCTCCTTTTGGATGCGCTGGTCTCCTTTTTCCCGACAGCAGCGCACGCATATCCGCACTTGAGCGGGTCGTTTTGACAAGGGTTTGGACACTTTTCTGTCCGCTTGTACCCGCAATCAGCGCAGCAGTAGTTCCCGTGGCGGCGGTCGCAGTTGAAGATCATGCAGCCCCGGGAGATTCGTTTTCTGGGCATTTATGTTTCTCCCCTCTTTTCGTGACTTTCCAAAGTTTTAAACGTCCTGGTATCGATTTACACAGGAAGGATTATCGCAAAACCGTTGTGTTCCAATTTCCCGCAACGGCTTGCCGCAGTACTGACAAAACCTTCCAGGCTTCCGGCATGGTTCTTCATCCGCATGTGCCCCCCCAAACCTCATCCGGTACATCATGCACATGATCGATCCAGGCTGTACAGCAGCACTACAAACGGTTTTTGCTTTACAGGTGTAACAATTTTCCATTGTATTTTCCTCCTTAATCTTTCCCATGAGATATCAACCAAGGGATCACCTTTCCCTCGAAGTCGTGCCTTTCATCGTCGGATAAAGGCGCGCTGTGGCTGATTCCTTTTTTGTCCTTGTACCGGTCATAAAGTTGGCGCACCAAAGGGTGTCGCAAATCCAGCCGGTAGCCATAAGGGTTGGACTTGGTATAAATCCCCGGAAGCTCCTCTGTGGGCTTACAGGTGGCAAAGTGGGGGACATACCCCATCCCAGTAGCCTGATCTGGGTCATCGGTAAAGCGGCAGGAAACCACCTGCCCTCCTTTGATCACCGCTTTTTCCGGGCCGCCTTCCTCCTCCACAATGTACACCGGCCTGGCGTCGCAGGGCATGGCTTTCCCCGCCGGGGTCCTCACCCACACGATGGCCGCACCGCACCGTCCGCAGGCGCTCACAGCTCCATCTCCTCCAGCAGGTCAAAATGGGAGAGCTCCTCCAGCTCTTCTATGTCGTAGCTGGCCACCGGCAGGGGAACCAGGTTGTCCCACCGGTGCTCCCGCAGCCACTTGGCAGCCTTGGGAATGTACCTGCCGTTTTCCTCCCGCCACTGGGGGGATGCCTTGGCCCGGCACAGCGCCTCCAGGATCTGGCTCTGGGTGTTCTTTCCTGGGGCAAGCTCTTCCCAGGCAGCCCGGGCGTCCCTCTGACCGGACTTCTTGGGGTACAGCCGCCAGAACTCCCCAAAAGCGGCGCTGTCGTCCCCCTGGGGGGATTTAGGGGGGAGAGCATCTGTATCTGTTACAGTATCAGTAACAGTATCTGTATCACCCCCCAAATGGTTTTCCAAAAAACCATTTGGTTTCTTTTGGTTTTTCGGAGTGGGCTTTGGTTTTTCTTCCTCTTCCTCACGCCGGGGACGGCCTCCCTGGGCGCCATTCTGGCGCAGCTTCTGGCACTTTTCCTCGTAGGCCTTCCGGTTCCTGTCCAACTCCTTGCGCATAAACGCAAAAGCCATCGCAGCCACCGGGGGCAGTTCACCGCATTCCCTGGTCCGCTCATAGGCAAACAGGGCTTTAAAAAGCTTTCCTGCGTCCTCATCGGTGAGCAGGCCCACCTGCTCCTCCCAGTCCGCGTACAGTAAGAACCCGGACTTTTCCTTGGTGTCCTTCATGTCAAACCTCCCATTTTTCCTGACCGTCGGGCGTGGACTCTGCCTTGGCCCGGCGGATGTAGCTTCTCACCCGGATGATCTTCTCCCCCCGCAGCCGCGCCAGCAGCCTTCGGGCGGGCTCGTCGTTTTTGGCCTGGGTCCTGGCCCGGCTCCCCTGCTCCTGGAGATAGGCGGCGATCTCCTCCGGGTCACTGCTGATCCAATACCCCCGCCAGGAGGACGAGGACAGGATCACCTTCCCCTCTGGTTCCAACCGGCGGTTGGCCTGCTTGATCCATTCCCGGATCACACGATCATCCCGGCCCAGCAGGGCCCGCAGCTCCTTCCGGGAGATGGCGTGCTCCCGCCCTTCGGGTATGTACCGCTCTATCTCCATTCGCTCACCTCATTTCTCATAACGGCAGGTCGCTGTCGTCCAATTCCACAAAGTCCTCCAGGCTGCCCTGGGTAAAGCTGGGGACAGGTTCCTCCTGGGGTGCCGCTTTCGGCTTTTCTTGCCCGGCAGGCTCTCCCCTACCCGACTCCTTTGCCTTGTCCCCGCAGAAGGAAACTTGTTGGGCCACCAGCTCTGTCGCCTTGTGCTTGGACCCGTTCTTGTCCTCCCAAGTGCGGGTTTGCAAAGAGCCGGTGACTGCGATCATCCGGCCCTTGGTGAAATATTTGCAGATAAACTCGGCGGTTCCACGCCAGGCCACCACGTCGATCCAGTCGGTCTGGCGCTCCTCCCCGGGCTTTGCATAGTTCCTATCCACCGCCAGGGTGAAGGACGTGACCGCCACCCCGCTGGGGGTGTGTTTCAGCTCCGGGCCGGCAACAAGACGGCCCATGATGGCGGCTGTGTTCAGCATCAGGCTGCCCCTTTCCAGTAGTCCTCCGCCGCTTTCCGGCGGGGCTCACGGTATGTTTTTTCCAGGCGCTTGCGCTTCTCCTGGTGCTTGTCCCACAGGTCCCAGACCCAGACAAACAGCTGGGCCCCCAGGATAAACCCGCAAATGGCGGCCATGCCGAAAGCCAGTAAAATCAAGTTTTCCATCATTTTTCCTTTTCCTCTCTGTATGTTCTCAGATGCTCCCCCTCCGGCCTCTGCCCCCTGTTCCCATCGCAGCGGGGGCAGACATAGCCGCCCGGGGGGATTTCCTTGTCCCGGCACACGTGCCAGCGCAGGCCGCATACCACGCATTTTTCGGTCATGCTGCGCCCCCATCGGGAGATCTTTGTACCAGGTCCCCTTCCATGTACTTGATAAAAGCCACCCGAGGAATTTTCGTCCGGTTGCGAACGATGATCACCGGGAAACCCAACCACTCCGGATGCTCCCGAGCAGCCAAGCGGATCCAGTGAGGATCGCACCCCACCACCTGGGCCGCTTCCGCCGGAGTGATGATGTCCTTTTCCATCTGCTTGATGTCTTGCAGCGTCAACACGCTATCCCTCCTTTTTCTCCCGGTATTCCCGCTGGATGCGGTCTAAGTACTTTTTTCGGATTCTCCACCGCTTACAGTAGAGGGCACGATGCTTGAGTTTCGAAGGAGCTTGATCTAAAGCGTTTTTCAGTTCAAAACAGGACACCGAAAAACTGGCTAGATCACCGACACTTTCCGCCAGGTATGAACAGGTTTCGCATAAACCAGCCCCAAGCGCTTCCAAAAACTCACCGAGTTTTCGACCGGCTTCCCAGAAAAAATCCTGCGCAGCGTCAAAATGATGTTGTGCTTTGTCGTTCATCGCTATCACCTCCCTCTGCGGTCTGTAGACCGCTTTACTTATCATCCTCAGTAATAGAGGACCACAAAGAGGAAAAGTCCATCAGGGCTTTTCCGATTTCCTGGGAAGCCTGGGCACTCTGTGCCCTGGAAAGCTCCGCCATATACGTGGCCAGCTCTTCCGGCGTACCGGTTGCCTTAATACCCGCAGTGGTCATAAACAATTCCATTTAAACTCACTTCCTCTCACCCTGTGTTTTCTTGTTGCATCCCCAGCCGTGTGGTATACTGAAAAACGGGAGGGAGGTGAACTGTTTGAAGTCTTTTATGTTCCGGATCAGGAGCATTCCCATGCCGAAAAATAAAAATTTCAATACCGTCGGTGGCGCTTACGTCCATGTTTGGGTCATGGATCATGCTCTTGAAAGCGCTCAAGACCGTGCTCTTACGTATATCAAGGATCGCAGCTGGACTCCTCAAGAGGTTTTAAACGCCTTTGAGATTCAGCAAGAGCAAATTTCGGCGTTGGGAAAAGACGAAGAGAATCTTTACCTGATGGCCCAGGTTTATGGAATTGCTGCTGACTTCCTTGCCTGGAAGAAAGAACCTGGCAACCCAGAAGATCCTCCTCAGTTTTCCGAGGCATAATATCATGCTGCTTAGGAGCCCTATTCTCTTGAGCAGCTTTCTCTTTCTTGTTCACCGGCCTCGCCTCCTTTCATTCTGCTTGGCCTTGTCCACCTCTCCCCTGCGAGTTATAATCGAATCAGGAAAGGAGGTGATTGACTTTGGTCGATACTGAAAAGCTGCGGAATCTTGTGAAGCATTACGAGTTTCGTACCAGACCCACCAACGGTCACAGCTCCGACTCTTGCACAATTGGGGAACTGAACACCGTTATTTCCAACACAGCAAGGTTGTTCTACGACTTCATCGCTGAGCTGGAAAAAGAAGAGTGACTTAGAGAAATCCGTCAGTTGCCGCTGGCGGTTTCTTCTTTTATTACAAGCACTCCCAGGCCTTCCAGCTCCTGGTAACACTCCCGGATTGTCTCCTGGGCGGCAGTCAGCTTCTCCAGGATTTCTTCAACCTTTCCTTTGGGCATTTCCAACTGTACAGCGTACTTGTTCACCGGTATCACCTCCCTTCATCCCGCTTAGCTGAACTCTACTTTAAGTAGAGGATGCCCCAAAAAAAATTTGCTCTACCGTAAATCCAAGATAGTCGCAAATCTGCTTTGCCTGTTTTACGGTGGCCTGCTCAGGGTTTCTCTCGATTTCTCTATAAGTATCGACACAAACGCCAAGCAGGGCCGCCATGTCTCTTTGTGTTTTCTCTTTAAGTACTCGGGCTTGTTTGACCGTGAACATTGGCTCACCTCCTTTCTTGTCTCCCATTGTACTCCACTTAAAGTAGAGTGTCAATAGCTTTTAGAAGATTTTTTTAAGTTTCTGGTTGACTTTTTTTCGCTTTAGATGTACCATGTACCTATAAAGGAGGTGAGGTTCATGGCAATAGGAGACAACATTCGGTACTTACGTGTTACGCACGGGATGTCCCAGCCAGAACTAGGAAAGATCGCCGGAGTGTCTGATAAGGCGGTATCGTCATGGGAGACGGGCGCAAAGATACCGAGAATGGGTGCGATAGAGAGAATTGCTGCTTATTTTAGAGTGTCAAAAAGCGCGATTATCGATGGAGAATTTTCTCCAAGGGCGATTCCAGCTGGCTTTGAGTCCGTCCCTGATCTATCCACAATCCCCCTGGTGGGCCATATAGCTTGTGGCGAGCCTATACTGGCTGAGGAAAACATCGAGGAAACAGTAAGTACCCCCTCGAAATGGCACGCGGATTTTGCCTTGACCTGCAAAGGTGACAGCATGGCCCCCACAATCCAGGATGGGGACTTGGTGGCCATCCGCATACAGCCAAGGGTGGAGACCGGAGAGATAGCCGCCGTGCGAATTGGTAACGAGGCCACACTCAAGCGGGTGTACCTCCACGACGATTACATCGAACTGCGGCCCGATAACCACGACCACCCCAGCATCATTCGCCGAAAAAATGAAATGAACGACGTACACATTGAGGGCAAAGCTGTGGGGCTTTGCAGGGGGTTGTGATATATGATTTTTGACGCACTGAAAAAACTTATGGGCAAAAATGAGAAAGCCCTCCCTTCACAGCCCACGAAGGGCACGGTACTAAGCCGCATTACTTTTCCAGACAGCTACAAAAGCCCATCCGGCGGATTCTGTAATTACGCCCGGTTTTCCGGCAGGGGGATCAACCCTTCCACCGGAAGGAGCAATCAAGTCAAAGAGGTCTATGCCAAAACACTGGATGCGGCTCTTGCTAAAGCAGAGAGGGAAACCGGCTTTCAAAACATTGAATTATCCTTGGTTCCGATGGACCCTCCCACGGAAAAACAGATTGGTTTTGCCAAAGAGCTTCGCATTCAAATTCCTTCAGAAGCGTGCAAAGAAGATATGATCTGTTTGATAAGCCGTGTGGCAGATTCGTTGGAGGATGAACCTCTTCCCGGATGCCCGCAAAGCTTTGCCAATTATTTAGACAAAGCAGGTATTCAATTTTCCGCTTATATTTCGGAACCGATGGCTCTGGAATGGGCGGCAAATATGCTCCCCACCTGGGAAAAATGCCGTTTCTATGCTTACTGTGTCTGGTGCCACTCTCACAACGAGTCCCTTACGGCGCCGGACATTCATCCAAACGCAAATCTTTTTTCCACTTTTGCTGACCGTTTCGCGGAAGACTCTGCTTTCTTGCAAGGGCTGCAAAAGAAGTCGGTATTCAATTTTATTCGCCCTAACGGAAATGAAGGTACGGTGAAGGTTGTGAAATCGTTTTTTGGAGAGTTCAATAAACTGTAAATAAAACACCCCAAAAATCAAGAAAATAAATCAAAGGAGCAATGCAACATGGGTCTGTTAAAAAATTTAGGCGGCCAGCTGGCTTCCGGTCTGATGGGCAACTTGAGCGAGGTGTCCCCCGAATCTCTCATGCAGGAGTACGGCGCGTATCTGATGGACGGGGAGACCATCACCACCGGCTTCAAGCTGGTGCGGGATGTGGTCATCGTTACGGACAAGCGCATCATCGACTTTGACAAGCAGGGCGCCACCGGCACCAAGATGCGGGTGGACTCCATCAACCTGAGCTCTATTTTCCATGTGTCCGCAGAGACAGCCGGCTTCGGCGCCGATGACAGCGAAATCAACATCCACTACATCACCAGCCCCTACTTCAAGTGCAGCGGCGGCGTTTCTGTGGCCGAGAAAAAGCTGGAGTTCCCCAAAAAGTACAACGTACAGCCCTTGTACAAGTATCTCCAGGAGATTGCCTACCGGAACCACGAGGCGCTGAACGGGTAAAAAACTTTTTCTAAAATAAAAAAAGCCGCCCGTGCTACCAACACAGACGGCTCATTAAGAACAGCTTACCCAGAGGATAAATCTGTCCCCAAACAAACAGATTATACCACCTCCGGGCAGGCTTTGCAAGTCATACCCTGGAGGTGATTTTTATGAAGTGCCGAAAATGCCGGGCAGAGATCCCGGAGGGAAGCCGCTTTTGCTGCCAGTGCGGGGCAAATCAGCAAGTAAGCCACCGGACCAAGGCCAGGGGCAATGGTCTGGGAAGTGTCTACCAGCGTCCCAACCGCACATGGGTGGCGGTGAAAACCGTGGGGTACAAGCTGGGGGACGATGGCAAAAAGCGGCGGGTCACCCGGTCTAAATCCGGGTTCAAAACAAAGCGGGAAGCTTTGGAGTACTTGCCACTTCTGACAGGAGAAAAGGCCAAGCCGGCAGTCACCTTTCAAGGGCTTTACGGGATGTGGCTGCCTACCCACCAGGCCACCAAGTCCACCCTGGATTGCTACAAAGCAGCCTATAAGTACTTTTCGGCGGTCTGGTACACAAAGCTTGACGACATCTCCATTGACGATCTGCAGGAATGCCTGGACGACTGCCCAAAGGGCAAGCGGACCCGTCAGAACATGAAAGCCCTGTGTGGCCTGCTTTATAAGTACGCGATCCCCAGAGGATGGGCGGATCGCAACCTGGGAGAATACCTGGTGATCCACGGGGAAAGTGACAGCCACAAGGATGCACTCCCCCTGGAGGCTCTGGACCAGCTGGCAGCCCACCTGGAAAGCGTCCCCGGAGCCGATTATGTCTATTGTCAGTGCTTCCTGGGTTTCCGACCGTCTGAGCTTTTGGCTTTGGACTGTAAAAACTATGACCGCAAAGAGAGGGCCTTTGTGGGCGGCGCCAAGACCGACGCCGGCCGGGACAGGGTGGTAACTGTATCCCCAAAAATCCAGCCCATTGTGGACCGATTGACCAGCCACAAGATCTCTGGCCCGGTATTTTGCGGGGATCATGGCCAGCGAATGGGCATTGCAGCCTACAGGGCACTTTTCTACAGGGTTTTGGATGCCTGTGGCATAAATAACCCTATAGAGGAAAAAGACGGCGTTAAACGGCGAAAATACACACCCCACAGCTGCCGCCATACTTTCGCAACTTTGATGAAGCGCGTGGCCGGGTCTGACAAGGACAAGTTGGAGCTGATGGGCCATACCAGCACGGAAATGCTCCGCCATTATCAGGATGTATCTTTTGATGATCTCCGTAAAGTCACAGACGCCCTATAAACAAAAAGCCCGCTGGGATTCCAGCGGGCTTTCTGCGTTCTTCTGCGTTCTTCTGCGTTCTTCTGCGTTCTTCTGCGTTCTAAATCGTGTTAGTAATGCGTTAGTAATAGCACGCAATTTTTCAATTTTTTTCAAGGCTTTTAAAAAATAAAAACAAATAGCAAAAACACCGGTTAATGGCTTAATTCAGCCAAAAAACGGTGTTTTCTTTGGTGGAGATAAGCGGGATCGAACCGCTGACCTCTTGAATGCCATTCAAAGTAAATGCCGCATAAATACTAGGTTTTTCTTAAAATTGTTAGTAATACGTTAGTAATAGTTTAAAACTTTTCAAAACTTTTTTCGTCAAAAAGAGGCATTTTTCAGGGCCATGCAAGATGAAATGCAAGACAAAAAAAGCACCGTGTTTTTTTAAAAAACTTGCTCTGCCCTATTGACATTTACCTTATATCAGGTTATAATATAATCACGATAGAGAAAGGGGAACAGAAATATGAAAAAGTACACTGCAAAAGAAATCGCTGAGTATCTGGCCAATTCCGGCACGGCGTTCGAATGGGAGGGCGACGAGGCCCGCTACTATCTCCACTACCGCGACGGCCAGCTGGTAAATAGCCTGGACCACGCCGACTTTAGCACTTACGCCCGAGACAGGTACCTGGAGCGGCTGTTTGCCGAGCTGCTCGAGGAAACTTCTGAGGAGTACACCGAGGATTTTGCCCAAGAAAAGGCCCTGGAGAAATTCGAGCAGATTGCTTGGACAACCGAGACGGCTGACAGCCCCGAGCTGCTGGAGGTAGCCCAAGAGCTGGCCGACGATCTCAACGCTTACATTGAGGAGGAAGAAGAAGATTGCTGATAAGCCTGGTAGAGTACGCAGAAAAGCACGGAAAAGACCCGGACAACGTCAGGAAAAAGGCAGCGGCTGGGCAGTTTAAGACCGCCAGAAAAATTGGCCGAAACTGGGTCATCGACAGTGAAGAACCTTGGCAGGACAAAAGAGTAAAGAGTGGGAATTATATTGGATGGCGCAAAAAATAAAAAAGCCCCGGTTTTTACGCCGGGGCCACTTGCTACTTATTCCTTTTCACGCTCGTTCTTCAACACCGCTGCCACTTCCTGGCGGGTGATGAAACTCTTGGGACGGAAGCTGCCGTCTGCGTCTCCGTTCATCAGGCCCTCCGCCTGGACGAACGCCACGGCATCTTTTGCCCAGCTGGAAACGGGCTTTGCCGCCAGCTCCGTGAAGTAGGCCTCAATCTCTTCTCGCGCCGCCGCTTTGGCGATGGCTTTCACTTGGGCTTCGGTCAACTCTTTTTCCTCCTCTGGTTCGGGTTCAGGCTTGGTTTCGCCGTTCATGGCCTTGATGATGCTGGGGTAATCCTTATAGGCCCAGTTGCCGTCGAAGTTGCGGCCACCGATCAGCCAGCTGTTGGTGTACTGCCACATGCCATAGGGGCCGTCGTACTGGCACTCCTTGTAGTATTGAGCCACCCATTTATCGTACTTGTCGAAAATGGGGCTGGTCAGGTAATTCTGCCACCAACTAGTGCTGGCGTACACGCCCACATACAGGCCCGCGGCTTCCATCGTCTCGCAGAAGCCCTCCGCCGCGCCGGGAAGGTCCCCGCCCAATGTGGAGTTTGCCTCCACGTCAAACCACACCCCGTACAGGGGCTTTCTTCCACCCAGCAGTCGCAGCATGTGTTTAGCCTCCTGGATGCCCCCGTTGCGAGTGGTGGCGTAGGAAAAGTGATAGGCTCCCCAGGGGATACCGGCGGCCTCCAGCAGCTTCACATTGGCCGCAAAGCCGCTGTCCTGCTGGCCCGGGTAGTCCGAGCCGAAGCCCGTCTTGCAGATGACAAACTTCACGCCGGCCGCCTTAAGGTCCGCCGCCGTGCAAGGGGCGATGGGACCGGAAATGTCCACGCCTTTGACTGCCATACTCATTCCTCCTTGAAAACGAGATTTTTCCACTTTTTGTAAGCATCCAAGTAGCCCTCGTTTTTATCTCCGTTCCATGTGGCCTCGTAATACATTCCGTCGGGGATGGTCGTACTCAAAAGAGCTTTGTTGTTTTGCAGGACTTTGGTCATCCATACGACGAACACCTGGTCTTCTGTGATTTTCCCATTTTTGTCGGTGAAATCAACTTGCGAATTAAAATACTCGACTACAGCTTTAATGGCCAGCTGTCTAAAATCTTTTTCTTGCATTATTTGCCCTCCTTTTTGGGCTCAGTGTAAGTAAGGGCCTGCTTGCTGTCCCCCAGGCCGGAGGTGGTGGGGTCCGTGACTACGCCCAGGAGAGCAAGCACTGCAAACAGGGTGTTAACCACGGAAAGAAGCTGGTTGCCCAGCTCGCCGAAATCCAGGGTAAAGCCAAACACCGCCACCACTGCCTGGACAAACAGCAGCACGGCGGGGATAAAGCTGAGCCAGAAGCTTTTGTTCTTGATTCTCGCAATCCAGTTGATCTTCATAAAGAAGTCCTCCAATCCATCAAAAAATAGAAGTATGCGCAGGAGTACGTAAAAGAAAGTGC
>ERZ1090861.1235-NODE-1235-length-13521-cov-8.526660_pt1 | contig 13521 bp, 4 predicted proteins | sample MGYA00478482_ERZ1090861 | MGnify/ENA primary metagenome ERZ1090861 (study PRJEB33644, sample SAMEA5815744) | chicken gut metagenome | biome: Chicken; feature: Gastrointestinal Tract; material: Caecum | place: Ireland | collected 2019-01-01 | study: A study of the... | reverse complement strand
TTTGCATAAATACTCGCTTTTCTTGAATTGACAGCTTTTTTGTACTGCCAACATGGCTGCTCCTGTCAGGCTCGAACTGACGACACTCGGATTAACAGGCTCACCGATAAATGCCGACAGACTCCTCATTTTGCATTGCATTCAGAATAATTATCCGAAATATACGCAAATATGGCACAATATACATTCTTTATCGGATATTTATTCTGTTTTCACAAATTTACATCCGCGCTTGCCCGAAATTTATTGCCGAATCATTACCGAATAAGTTCCATTTCAGCTAAAGCGGCACAAAAAAGCTAACTCCCCCGCCGTTTGCCGCATTATACCTTTATAGATATTACTTTCCGCAAGTCCCGTTTTACATTTTTTGCTCTTGTGCAGTTTTTATACCCCCCCCGTTTTCTCTTGACATCCGAAAGCATTTGTGGTATACTCATTTTATTAAAACTGCTTTTGTGCAGTTTTTATAAAATACGGGGTGATACCATGAAAACCGTCAAGCGCGAACTCTATCTTAAAAGGCTCATCGACCGCAGAGAAAACGGAATGATAAAAATCATCACGGGAATCAGACGCTGCGGCAAAAGCTACCTGCTTTTTAATCTCTATTACAATTATCTTCTGTCCGTCGGCGTAAAGGATGAAAATATCATCCGCCTTGACTTGGACGATGAAAAAAACGCAGCATACAGAGACCCGGACAAGCTTTACCCCTTTCTGCAGTCCAAAATCACAAGCGACCGCGAACAATTCTATATTTTCATCGACGAAGCGCAATTCGCCATCTCAAAAGCAGAGATCAAAAGCGAAGAACCCGTAAAACTTTACGGTATCCTGAACGGACTTCTGCGCCGGCAAAACGTCGATATCTATATCACGGGCAGCAATTCCAAATTTCTGTCTTCCGATATACGCACCGAGTTCCGCGGGCGCGGCGACGTCGTTCAGATGAATCCGCTTACATTCGCGGAATTTTTCTCTGTATATGACGGCGAAAAATCGGACGCTTGGAGAGACTATTTTACTTACGGCGGACTTCCCTATCTCATATACTGTAAAAGCGATGAGCAAAAAATCCGCTATCTTTCGGATATGTTCGATAACGTCTATCTGAATGACGTCATCGAAAGGAACAACCTGCGCGAGGACAACTATATAGATCAGGTCGTAGATGTTCTTGCCTCCTCCGTAGGCTCGCTGACCAACCCCAAAAAACTTGCGGACACCTTCCGAAGCAAGGGGATGAAAGTTTCCGAACCCACCATAAAATCCTACCTGTCCTATTTGCAGGAATCCTTCCTGATATCGAAAGCCCAGCGTTTTGACGTAAAAGGAAGAAAATACATCGATTCACCTTTCAAATATTACTTTACCGACGTGGGGCTTCGCAACAGCAGGCTGAATTTTCGCCAGCAAGAAGAAAATCATATCATGGAAAACATCATCTACAACGAATTGATGGTCCGCGAATTCAACGTCGATGTCGGAATCGTCACCACCCGCGCGCGTATCGACGGAAAACAAACTTTGAAACAATCGGAGGTGGATTTTGTCTGCAACAAAGGCAGCAGACGATATTATGTTCAATCGGCTTTTTCCGTTCCCGACAAAGAAAAACTCGACCAGGAAGAATATTCTCTTCTCCACATTGACGACTCTTTCAAAAAAATCATCGTCGTAAAGGACAATATCCATCCCTGGCATACCGATAAAGGCGTCTTGGTCGTCGGGATTTTTGATTTCTTGTTAAATCCGTCAAGTCTTGAATTGTAAAACACGCTCCCACCGAATAAGTGCCGTTTCTGTATGAAACGGCACTTATTTGTCCCCCACTCTTTTACTGCCTCGTGTCCTTACGGACTTTCCGAAATCAATCTTTTATCGCGAATCCTCATAATGAGATTCGACAAATCAGTTAAATAGAATAGCGCAAATTTATTAAATACAATACTCATACGGACATCCCAAAATCAGTTTTTAAGAGCCGTGACAGGCACGACGTATACGCCGTCGGGACGAACATATGCGGCATTAGACAGCCCGCATATGACACATAAAACGGAAGGCGCCGTACCACCGTCCTTCTCGATACCGTTCTTAATCGCTATAAGGTTATTCGCCGCTTTCTCTATCTGATTCGCGCCGAGCTTGATCTCAAACGCGCACCATCTGCCGTCTTCAAGTTCGACCACCGCATCGATTTCGTTGTTTTTATAATCCTGATAGTGATATACTCCGGCGTTAAACGATTCGGCGTATATTTTCAGATCCCGCTCACACAGCGCCTCAAACATAAACCCGAACGTTTCAAGATCGCCGATCAACCGTTCCGGAGTAGCCCTCAATAACGCACACGCAAGCGCCGGATCGCAAAAATGTCTTTTTTCCGCCTGCTTTACGCGCACGGAAGATCGGATATTTGCCGAAAAAGGCAACTGATTATCCAAAAGGAATAACCGATTAAATACATCGAGATATGTGGCTACAGTGTTCTCGTCTATCGCTTCGCCGTCGATGTCTTTGATATCGCTGAGCAATTTCTTTTTCGTCGCGGTCGTACTTTCGTTTCTGGCCAACGAGCGCAGCAACAAACGCATTTTTCCGACATCATACTTTTTGTCATCTATACGCTGCGAATCGTCGTCCAACACCGCGTCAAGATACGATTGCGGTAACAGCGACGCGTTTTCGACTGGAACGTCCAAATTTCCGGGCCAGCCGCCCCGGACAATATACTCCGCCAAATTGCGGATATCCACCTCGCCTGTAAAACATGGTGTTAGATTACCGTTGCACAGTTCCTTTAACGACACCGCGCCGCTCGATTCGCCCGATTCGTACAGAGACATTGTCCTCATCCGCAATTTACCGATACGTCCCGCACCGCTGTGCAGTATTCCCTTTCTCTTAGGGGTGGACGACCCTGTGAGAATAAATTGTCCCTTTTTTCCTCTCCTGTCCACCGTGTATCGGACTGCATCCCAAACCGGAGGCACTTCCTGCCATTCGTCTATCAGCCTGGGCGTCTCCCCCTCCAAAATAAGCGACGGGGACATTTCGGCAAGCATTCGGTTTTGGAAGTTCCCCGAAGGATCGGCTATCAGAAACTCACTGTTGCAATGATAAGAAGACGTCCACGTCTTTCCGCACCATTTAGGTCCTTCTATGCATATCGCTCCGAATGCAGCCAGATATTTCTCGACCATACCGTCTATCACTCTGGGCTTGTATTGCTTTCTGTCGGCTATCCTGTCCATAACGGGTTCCTCCTTCTGTAACAGCCAACATCATTATACATCATTCAGTGAAATTTCGCAAGTACATTCAGTAAAATTTTTGATTTTTATTCAGTAAAATTTTGCAAGCTTTGGTAATGTTCATTGTACTTTATATAAAGAATTACCCAAAAAGCGAAACCAATGAACCGCTTTTTCAAGCAACAAAAATCTTATCGGATAAATAACACTTCTTGTAATTGATACAGCTATCTTGAATTATTCTATAAGAACGTTAGGAATGCTTTTGCTGTCAATTTTTCAAAATGCGCCTTTCGGTTATCCGATCTATAAAATTCCCCGACGCTCAAATAAACGTCGGGGAATTTTGCCCTTTAATTTTCTTTCTTCCAAATAATGGGCGTTATGCCGTCCACATCATAATGCCAATAATTGCCGTCGTAACCCGTGCCATCTTCATTCAGCGATGGCTCGTTTTTCGAATAACAATATAACGTCGCATTGGTTAAGCCTGAATTATAGCTTCCGATTGTTATCTGTTCCCATTCTTCCGCCGTACCTTCATAATATATGTTCGTCAAACAATTGCAATCCGAAAAAGCAGAATTTCCTATATCCATCACACCTTTCCCGATAGTCAAACTTGTCAATTCGCCGCATCCTGAAAACGCATATTCTCCGATGTTCGTCACGTCGTCAGGGATTTCTACCATTGTCAACCCACTGCAGCTATAAAATGCATACTCATTAATATTCGTTACACTACCGTCAGAAGGGATTTGGCTATTTTTGCAACCAAATACCAGTGTCTTTGTCGCTGTTTCAATTAAACAATTTCCCATACTGTGATATCTAGCATTTCCTTCCGCGACAATAATATGTACCAATCTGTGACAACCGACAAATGCTCTACTGTCAATACTTATTACGCTATTTGGAATTTCTATACTCAACAAGCCGCTCGCATAAAAAGCACGTGCACCTATATTCATCACACTATTTGGAATTTCTATACTCGTTAACCCGTAACAATAAGAAAATACATACGAACCTATACTTGTTACGCCGTTCCCGATCGTCACACTTGTCAGCGCGTTGCATTCCGAAAAGGCACTGTCACCCATGCTTACCACACTATCGGGAATAACAACACTTGTCAATCCACTGCACGATGAAAACGCACTACTACCTATACTTGTTACACTGTTCCCGATTGTCACACTTATCAGCGCGCTGCATCCCGAGAATGCTCTGTCGCTTATGCTTGTCACACCATCGGGAATAATAACATTCGTCAGTCCGCTGCATGATGAAAACGCACTACTACCTATACTTGTTACATTGTTTCCAAACTCCAAACTCGTCAGCTCACCACATCCCGAGAATGCAAAATTGCCGATGCTCGTCACACCGTTACCGATCACTACGCTCTTTAAGCCGCTACATTCCGAAAACGCGCCACTGCCAATATGCGTCACACTATCCGGAATTATCACATTTGTTAAATGGCTATATCCTTCAAATGCAGAAGCTCCTATGCTTTCTGTTTTATCCGAAAGCTTCAAATCTGTTATTAATACATTATTGAGATACAATTCACCTCCATACGATAGAGGATTAGCCGCCGCGTCAAATTCAATTTGACACCAAGACTCCATATCGGATATATATACTTTCTGCAACCCGTAACACTCATAAAATGCCCAATCTTCGATGTTTATAATACTACTTGGAATCACTACCTCCGCCAAATTATTGCAACCGTAAAATGCCCATTCACCGATACTTTTCACTCCGCTTGATATTTCAACACTTACTAAACCATCATACTGGATAAAAGCCCTGTCTCCAATTTCCGACACTGTTTCAGGTATAACTAAATCCGTTACGAGTTCACCATTCAAATATAGATTAGCGCCTACGAACAGCGGATTTGAATCGTTGCTTTCAAACAGTATTTCACACCATGCTTTTATATCGGTAATATATACGCTTTCCAATTGACTACAGCGCCAAAACGGAGTTGTGCCTATACTCTTTAACCCGTTAGATACAGAAATTGAAATTAAATCTTCGCAATTATAAAAAGTATAGTCTTCTATACGTACAATATCCTCTGAAAGTATCAACTCTGTCATCAAACTCTCATTAACGTATAATTTATGGGCATACGTCAAAGGATTAGATTCATAAGTTGCAAACAAGATCTCACACCATGCCTTTATATCCGTAATATACACACCTTCCAAGCTATTACATTCTTGGAATGCAGATTCGCCAACAGCTTTTAATCCGTTTCCGATTGTTATGCTTGCCAATCCGCTGCAATAGGAAAATGCATACTCTCCAATCGACGAAATAGTGTCCGGCAATACTATATTTATTAAATACTCGACATTTTCAAACGCCCCCTCTTTTACAGAAATAACAGGAATATCAAGATAAACAGACGGAATTTTTACTTCCGTATCTGAAGTAAGCTTCGCTCCGCTTATCGCATATCCATTTTTATCGTCTACCTTCTCAAAAATAATATAATCATCGGTGCCGAATATTATTCCGCAGGAAGAACACACATTGCTTTCACTTAAATAATTATGCCCCGTTGCCTCAATCTCTACAATATTTGTTTTTTCATCACAACGCTCGCAATGATGAGACATGCTTCCGGATTCTGTACATGTGACCGGGATATCGATCGTCCATTCTGTAGAATAATCATGTCCAAGGGCAGCCGTCTCTTTAGTTTCGTCATGGTTGCACATTGCACAAACATGCACATCCATGCCCGATTCTGTGCACGTTGCCTCTTTTATCGGCCACCATGGCGAATACATGTGTCCTACAGCCTCTATTACTTGTGTCTCCTCGTGTCCGCAAATTATACATGTATGAATTTTCTTGCCTGAATCCGTACATGTCGGGTCTAAAACTTGTAGCCAATCCCCATAAGTATGCCCCATCGCGGCAATTTCCGTCACCTCACTCTTTTCTCCGCACCTAATGCAACGATGCGATTTGCTCCCTGATTCTGTGCATGTAGCATTTTTGTCTACAATCCACTCATCAGAGTATTCATGGCCTAATGCAGAAATTGTTTCTGTTTGCTTTCCATGGCAAACGGAACATTCCCGTTCGCGGATTCCTTCTTCCGTGCAGGTTGCTTCTTTATCTACGCTCCATTCCCCATAAGTATGCGCGGCCAAATCGCCATACTCAAATGTTTCTTCGCCCTTTACTCCACATGCACAACTCTTATAATATATCGCCTTATGCGTGCAAGTCGCACTCTCTTTTAAATATTCATCTCTTACCACCTCTTGATCGTAAACATGTACTTTTTTCCAAACGACAAGATTCCCTTGTTCATCATAATGCCAATAATTGCCATTATACTCCGTGCCGTCCGCATTCATCGCCGGCTCATTTTCTGAATAATAATACCTCGTCGCTCTTAATAAATAGTATTCATTATAATCTATTGATATGTTTTCCCACTCATCTGCACTTCCCATATAATATACATTTGCCAAATTCCAACAACCTGCAAATGCATAGTATTCGATACTCGTTACACTCTTCGGAAGTACTATACTTGTCAACGAACTGCAATTATGGAATGTGTATTTTTTAATAGCAGCGATAGTATTCGGAAGCACTATACTCGTTATTTGGCTGTTTTGAAACATGTCTGATGGTATTTGCGATATATTATCTTCCATTATGATATCGCCAGATAAAATTTCTCCATCGATATACAATTGACTATTATGCCCTACATATAACGGATTTGCATATTCATTCTCAAAAAATATCTGACACCACTCTGCTATGCTCCCAGTATAATATATGCTTTCCAGCTGACTACACCCTTGAAACGCACTTAATTTAATATTTTTTACGCTTTTTGGAATAGTTATACTTTCCAAACTGTTACAGTATCCAAACACACTGTATCCAATACTTGTTATTCCATTTCCAATTATTGCATTCGTTAAGTTGGTGCAGTTTGAAAATACATAATCCCCCATGGTAATTACACTATCCGGAATTATGATACTTGTCAAACCGCTGCAATTCGCGAATACATATCCCTCTATGCTTGTTACACTTTCAGGAATTATGATGCTGGTCAATTCGCTACATGCAGTAAACGCGCCAGTACTGATACTCACTATACTGCCATCGGAAGGTATCTGACTGGTATTGCAACCCTGCAGCAATTTTTTACTCGCCGTTTCAATCAAACAATTATTTTCAGTATGATACACACTATTCCCCGCTTGTACCGTAATACTTGTCAAACCGCTACAACCCGAAAATGCCATACTTCCAATATTTGTTACACTGTCAGGAATCACCACACTCGTTAAACCGCTGCACCATGCAAATGCGCCTGATCCTATACTCGTAATTCCGTTCGGAATTATCAAGTCACCCGTCAGGCCACTGCATTGCATAAAAGCTTGATCACCAATAGTCATTATCCCATCCGGGATAACTATATTTCCGGTCAACCCACTGCAATAAGAGAAAGAGCTCGGCCAAATCTCTATGATATTTTGGGGAATTGCCAATTCTCCCGTAAATCCACTACAATAAGAAAACGCCCCACTGCCGATATAAATCACTGTCTCAGGAAGTATCAAATTCCCTGTCAACCCAGAGCAATTATAAAATGCCCACTTTCCAATACTTGTCACATTATTGGGCAGAATCAAGTTACCCGTTAATTCACTACAATTGTAAAACGCATACCATCCTATACTTGTAACACTCTCAGGAAGTTTTATGCTTGTTATCCGGCTGTGGCAAAACGTATACGAAGGTATTGTCGTCACACCGTCCTCTATTACTATATCTCCCGACAAAATTTCATTGCCAATATATAAAGAAACAGAAAAATTTAAGGGATTGGCGCTAAATCCTTCAAAAGATATTTTACACCATTCCGTTATACTTCCGGTATAATACACACTACTCAAGCTCTCGCAAGAAGAAAATGCCTCATCGCCAATACTCGTCACGCTACCCGGAATCACTATACTTGTTATTTGACTATTGTTAAACGTATACGAAGGTATTGTCGTCACGCCTTCCTCTATTACTATATCTCCCAACAAAATTTTATCGTCGATATAGAAAGAAACGTAATGACCCAGAGGATTGGCGTTATTATCCCCAAAAGATATTTTACACCACTCTGTTATCTCTCCCATATAATAGACACTTGTCACCTCGTTGCAATTATAAAATGCATAGGAACCGATGGCAGTCACACTATTTGGAATTTCTATACTTTTCAATCCTATGCAATTGTAAAATGCATATAAACCAATGGTAGTCACACTATTTGGAATTTCTATACTTTTCAATCCTCCGCAATTATAAAATGCATACGCTCCAATACTCGTTACACCGTCAGGAATAACCAATTGTGTGACAGATATACCGTTCAAATACAAATTTTCTGCATAAACTAAAGGATTGGAGTTAGAGTTTCCAAACGTAATACCACACCAAGCCGCTACATCACTAATATATATGCCCTTCAAATCGCTACAGCCCAAAAATGCATACTCTCCGATGCTGCTCACTTTATCGGGAATCACCAAATTGCCTGTTAATCCTTTACAACCAGAGAATGCAGACTCTCCGATACTCGTCACGCTGCTTCCGATTGTCAGGTGCATTAATCCTTCGCAGCCATAAAATGCATATCCCCCTATACTGGTTACTTTATCGGAAATCACCAAATTTCCCATTATTCCTTTACAATCAAAGAACGCATATTCTCCGATGCTCTCCAAGCCGGTTCCAAGCGTCAAACCGATAATATTCGGTCCATAAACTCCTTGATAGAACAAATAGCTCGGAATACACTGTACACTGTCGCCAAACTCCACATTAATTCCCTTTCCTGCACTTCCCGCCTCATAAAATACATTGCTACTTGAAGTAAAATCTGATACAGAAACTGCATTATAGATGATTTGCGTCAAATTGCTGCAATAAGCAAATGCCCTGTCTCCGATATTCGTCACGTTCTCGGGAATTGTTATACTTGTTAATCCGCTGCAATCGGAAAACGCATACGCCCCAATACTTGTTATGCTGTTCGGGATTGTTACACTTATCAGACCGCTGCAATTCTGAAACGCCCCAGATCCGATGCTCGTCCCGCCCGTTATAACGACATACTTTAATGATTGAGGAACATATGAACCGGAAGAAGCACCAAAAATATATCCGAAATAATCATTACTCTCTCCGCCTTTACTGGCCCCTACGAAGGGAATCGTTATACTTTCCAATCCGCTGCAATTGTAAAATGCATTATAACCAATGCTGGACACACTATCCGGAATGACAACACCTGTTAATCCTCCGCAATTATAGAAAGCATATGCGGGAATTGTCGTTACGCTGCTTGGAAGCACAAGCTCTCCCGTCGGCTCTTGATTATTAATGTACAGCCTTCTATCGATATTTCCATATTGCATCAAATTATCGAGACCGCTGATTGCGCACCAACCCGCCGCATCTCCTTGATAGTAGATGCTCATTAACTCACATGAAGAGAAAGCCTGATCTCCTATACTCGTTACACTATTTCCGATTGTCACGCTCGTCAGACCTTTACAATTATAAAACGCCCAATCTCCAATTGTTTTCACCCCGTTCCCGATTGTCAGTTTTGTTAATCCATTACACCGGGAAAATGCGTACTCTCCAATACTGAGTACTTTATCAGGAATCACTAAATTTCCTGTTAGATCTTCACAATTATAGAACGCATAATCTCCTATACTTTTCACATTATTCCCAATCGTTACACTTGTAATTTTCGGCTGATAAGAGATCGGGGAAATACAAAACAAATAGTCGGGAATAGACTGTACGCTGTCTCCGAATATGACATTGATCCCCTCTTCGGGATTTCCTGTCTGATAGAATACATTACTGTTTTCGGTAAGATCCGATACCGAAATTGCATTATAATTAAATTGAAGTAAGTTTGTACAATTAAAAAATGCCCAGTCACCGATAGTCGTCACGCCTATTCCGATTGTCACGATCTTTAATCCATCACATTGAGAAAATGCACTCCGCCCGATACTCTCCACGCTATCTGGAATGTCAATATTCGCCAATCCTGTACAATAAGAAAATGCATGATCTCCAATACTTATCAAACTATTTCCTAACGTCACATCCGTCAAATTGTTACAAAGATAAAATGCATATTCACCAATACTCGTCACCCCGTTTCCAATCGTTACACTTGTTAGCTCGGTACAACTATAGAATGCATACGCCCCGATGCTCTCTACGCTGTTTCCCATTGTTACACTTATAATTTTCGCATGAGAAGAACTAAATAAATTATCCGGAATATGACGTACACTATTACCAAATTCTACACTAATCCCCGTTCCTGCACTTCCCGCCTCATAAAATGCATCACTATTTGATGTTAACACCGAAACTGCATTATAGTTAATTTGAGTCAAATTGTTACAGGCAAATGCCCTGCCTTCAATATTCGTCACGTTCTCGGGAATTGTTATACTCGTCAATCCGTTGCACCTATAAAATGCATCTGCCCCTATGCTTGTCACTCGCCCCGGAATTTCTATATGTGTCAACGCCATACATCCTGAAAACGCATTTCTACCGATATATTCCAAATTATCCGGGAGATCTATACTCATTAAGCCGCTGCATCCTAAAAATGCCCTTTGGCCAATGCTCGTAACACTGTTCGGAATTATTATATTCGTCAAGCCACTGCATTCCTGAAAAGCCCCGTCAAGAATACATCCACCAGTAATAACAATCGATTTTAAACTTTCCGGAATATAATAAACGCTATGAGTAGTACTGGTTATACTGTCACCATAGTAGTATTGTGACGTTGAAACGCCCCCCACATAGCCGTATTCTCCAAAGATATAACCGAAGGGATATTGGTTGGTATCAGATGCTGTCTTTTCACTGGCGCCGACAAACGGCAATGTCATACTTACAAGAGATGAGCAGCCACTAAATGCGGAATAGCCAATGGTCTTAACGCTATTTGGAATAACAATACTCGTTAATCCAATGCAGGCACGAAACGCATTTTCACCAATACTTATTACCCCGTCTTCAATCGTAACACTTGTGATATTCGTTCTCTGAGAAGACGCAGAAACGTAGAATAAATAGCTGGGAATATACTGTACACTATCCCCAAATGCTACCTTAATTCCCTCTCCCGCGATTCCTGCCTGATAAAACACGTTGCTGCTTAAAGTAAAATCCGATACAGAAACTGCATTATAATTAAGTTGCGTCAAATTTGTGCAATTAGCAAAAGCCCAATCCTCGATAATTGTTACGTCATTTCCAATCGTTACATTTATTAATCCATTACAATTATAGAATGCATATTCCCCAATAGTAGTGATACCATCTCCGATAATTACACTCGTTAACGTACTGCAATCAGAGAACGCATACGAACCAATCCCTGTCACGGAAAGGCCTCTATAAACGGACGGCAGTATAATTTCGACATTCGCTTGTATATTATAGCCGCTAATTTGATAGCTGTTTTCATGAATTTCAAAAAGAAGATAACTTTCGGTTCCTTGAATATTGCCACATGTCGAACAGACATTACTCATATTATAGAAATTATGCCCCGTTGCGGGAATTTCCGTCACATCACTCTTCTCTCCGCACCTGACACAATGATGCGACATACTCCCCGCATCTTCACAGGTAGCCTCTTTATCTACAGTCCACTCATCCGAGTAATTATGGCCAAGCGCCGCAACTGTCTTCGTATCTTTTTCATGGCAAACGGAACACTCCCGCACCAGACTCCCGTCTTTCGTACAGGTAGCTTCTTCTCCGACTGTCCATTCTCCCCAGTTATGCCCTGTCGCGGGGATCTCCGTTTCTTCCGTCTTTGCTCCACAATTAACACAATGATGAGATTTACTTCCCGGCTCTGTGCATGTCGCCGCCTTATCTACCGTCCATTCCCCCGAGTACTCATGCGGTAAAATGGCAATTGCCCTTTTCTCTATATCATGACATGTAGAACATTCACGCCCATAAAATCCCTCTTCAGTACAAGTGGGATCCTTCATTTTTATCCATTCACCGAATGTATGTCCTGTAGCCGGTATTTCCGTTATGTACAATCTTGCGTCACAGACGCTGCAATGATAGGACAAGGAACCCGGCTCTGTACACGTCGCCTCTTTATCAATTGTGGGCTCTGCGTAAATCTGATGACCGCGCGCCGGTATCTCCCTCGTTTCTTTATAGCCGCAAACTGTACAAACGGCGTATTGGCTTCCCTTTTCCGTACATGTCGCGTCCTTTGTTACCTGCCATCCTCCGAATCGATGTCCCTTCGCCAGGATTTCTGTTATCTCACTTTTATCCCCGCACCTGACGCAATGATGCGATTGACTTCCCGGTTCCGTACATGTCGCCGGTTTATCTACCGTCCATCCCAATTCATATTCATGGCCTAAAGCCAAAACTGTTTCCGCTTCTTCTTTATGGCATACTGAGCACCCCCGTTTGCGACTTCCGTCTTCTGTACAGGTTGCTTCCTTTATTATATCCCATTCGCCCCAACTATGTCCCTTCGCAGGAATTTCCGTTATTTCCTTCTTTTCTTCGCACCTAATACAATGATGCGATTTACTGCCCGCCTCCGTACAAGTTGCTTCTTGATCTATCGTCCACTCCAGTTCATATTCATGACCGAAAGCTAAAATTATCGACGTTTCTTTTTTATGGCACGCCGAGCACTCCCGTTCGCGGATTCCGTCTTCCGTACAAGTAGCCGCTTTTACTACGTTGAAAATATCCCAACTGTGTCCCTTCGCAGAGATTGCCTTATATGTCGTATAATCGCAACGGCTGCAAGTGTCATACGCTTCCCAGCCATTCTCCGTACATGTCGCTTCCTGCCCATCATGGTGAATTATATCGTGCTCCAAAGCGGGAAGTTCTTTATACGTCGTATAGTCGCACCGGCTGCAGGTATCATACGCTTGCCAGCCTTCTTCTGTACAAGTTGCCTCCTTCCCCTCATGGTGGATTATATCATGATCCAATGCGGGAATTATTTCATAGGTCGTATAGTCGCAACGACTGCAAGTGTCATACGCTTCCCAACCTTTCTCTGTACAAGTCGCTGCCTGTCCATCATGATGAATTATATCATGATCCAATGCGGGAATTATTTCATAGGTCGTATAGTCGCAACGAC
>ERZ1090861.1234-NODE-1234-length-13536-cov-24.179586_pt1 | contig 13536 bp, 13 predicted proteins | sample MGYA00478482_ERZ1090861 | MGnify/ENA primary metagenome ERZ1090861 (study PRJEB33644, sample SAMEA5815744) | chicken gut metagenome | biome: Chicken; feature: Gastrointestinal Tract; material: Caecum | place: Ireland | collected 2019-01-01 | study: A study of... | reverse complement strand
TACCCCCCCCGCAACCCACGTCAAGCAAATTTAACAAATTTTTTAAATTTTTTTATTTTTTTTTGAAAAATATTAAAATTATATTTTTGTCCATTTATTTACATTATATAATCCTTTTTAGCCCTTGCGGCTCAATATTACGACGAAATTTACAAAGTAAATTTCTAGGGGCGGAAGAGGCTTGGGAGAGAAACCAAAACCTTAGCGGTTAGGCTTGCATTGCAAGACGTGTCCGCGTATGATTACAAAAAATTTATAAAGTCTTAACATTAAAATTTTTTGTAAAAGGTTTTGGTGTCTCACCAACTTGCACTACTTGCATTTATAAAATAAGCAGCTTTTTATTTGCTGCTTATTTTTTAATTTTGTTTATTTTCAGTTTTATTCATTTTATTTTCCATAGCTTTTACGCCATCTTTGACTTTCTTTTCAATCTCGTCCATGCCCTGTTCGGCTTTCTTTTCCATTTGCTTTGCGGTTTTTACCACTTTCTTCTCACCTTTATCTATCATTTCCTTTGTTCCTTGAGAATATTTGTAAAGAAGTGCACCTGTAAGCAGCCCCATACTGAAGCCTACTAGCATCATTATATCTTTCATATTGTCCCCCTTTCAGCATTAGTATGGGCAAAAGATAAAATATTATTCAATTAAACCTTATGAATTTATCTATGTATATTTGTGCGGGAGATAATGAAAGAACATAGATAAAGTATGTGCGGGTGAAATAGGCTTGCGGAAGTGCTGGCTCTTGGAGCCAGCGGAAAAGCAAAAGCTTTTCTGAAATTTTGAAAAAAAAATTTACTTCCGCAAGCTTCGCAAAACAGCCTTAAAACATTTAATCTATCGTATTTCTTAATTAAAAAAAATACTACATATGAAAATGCAGTATTTTTATCTCATTACATCTCTTTAAGAGCTTTTTTCTCTTCTCTTTCCTTTCTTTTATAATAATCTTCAACAGCGTTGTTGATTGCTTCTTCAACGATAACAGCTGAATAATATCTATTTTGTGGAATATCGTTTTCAATATGCTCTAGGATATCATGACTTGTCAGTCCTAGTGCTTCTTCAAGGCTCATGCCTATAAGCATTTCACAAGCAACGTCGCAAGCAACTATTGTGCTGACACCGCCATAAGCCTTAAACTTTGCTGAGTCAATCACGCCATCTTCGTCAACCAAGATGTAGATTTTAATTATATCGCCACATTTATCATCGCCTGACTTACCTGTGCCATTCGCTCCACGAAGTCCACCCGCGAATTTTGGAGATTTGAATCTTTCTAATATTTCCTTACTATACATAATTATTTCCTCCCTGCTTTAGTTACTGCTGAGATAGACCTTAATTGTGAAACTGCCTTTTCAAGAACTTCAACAACATAGTCAAGGTCGCTTCTGCTTGTGTTCTTTCCAAAAGATATTCTGATTGAAGATTTCACAATGTCGTCATCTAATTTCATAGCCTTTAAAACATGAGAAGGTTCTGCTGAATTTGATGTGCAAGCTGAGCCAATAGAAACTGCAACACCTTCCATATCAAGCAGCATGAGAAGTGACTCGTTATCAACCATATCAAATGAAATGTTTAAAATTCCATTTATTTTTTGATGTGGATGACCATTTACAGTAACGTAATCAATTTTTTCTTGAATATTTTTAAGAAGATAATCTCGCTCGCTTCTAAGCTTTTGTTGATTGATTGTCATATCTCTAACTGCAATTTCAACGGCTTTACCAAAACCTGCAACTGCTGGAACGTCAACTGTGCCACCACGTTTGCCACGCTCTTGATTTCCACCTGAGATAAGGTTTTCAATTCTTATGCCATTTTTAAGGTATAGGCAGCCAACACCCTTAGGTCCATAAATCTTATGTGCTGAAAGTGTTAAGGCATCGATTTCCATATCTTGAACGTCAAGTTTGATGGCTCCGATTGCTTGAACCGCGTCTGTATGGAAGATAATGCCATAGTCATGAGCAATTTTTGCTATTGCCTTGATATTTTGAATTGTGCCCACCTCGTTGTTTACAGCCATGATTGAAATAAGAGTGGTGTCTTTTCTTATTGCACGCAAAAGCTCTGTCAAGTCAACAAGACCTGTTTTGTCAACAGGAATGTATGTTACTTCATAACCTTCTTCTTCAAGTTGATGGCAGGCATCAAGCACTGCATGATGCTCAATAGCACTTGTGATGATATGTTTGCCCTTGTTTGAATAGGCATGAGCAATACCTTTGATCGCCCAGTTGTCAGCTTCTGTTCCGCCTGAAGTGAAGTAGATTTCATTTGATTTTGCTGCATTGATTGCATGAGCAACACGGTCTCTAGCACGGTCTACGATAGCACTTGCTTCACGTCCGTAGCTATGAAGAGAGTTGCTGTTGCCATAAATGGCATTGAAACATGGGAGCATTTCAGCAAGCACTTCACTTGAAACATAGGTTGTTGCTGCGTTATCTAAATAAACTCTTTTATTCATAATAAACCCCTTTTGTCTACTTTTATTTTATCACGAGTGGCAGACAAAGTCAATAGCAAAAATATTTTATTTTATAAAATAAAAGAAAAAACAAAAAAAAGAAAGCGTTTTTTGTGAATTTTTAATCAAATTTTCTTAATTTACAATTAAACACTTCCTTTTCTATTTTATAAATACTTTTTAAGGGCGGATTTTAGGTCTTCGGCTTGCCATACGCCGATATGCTTATCTTGCTGCTGCCCATCTTTAAATATAATAAGCGTTGGGATTGACATAACGCCGAAAGAGCGAGCTAGGTTTGGATTTTCGTCAACATCAACCTTAACAAAGTTGACATTCTTTTCATCTTCTGCCACTTCTTCAAGTATCTGCCCCATCATGCGACATGGCATACACCAAGTTGCAAAAAAGTCAACAAGGGTTACACCGCTTTTGATTTCGTTTTCAAATTCATTTTCACTTATAATCTTCATAATTTTCTCCTAAAAATGCTGATTTATATATTTAGTTTAACATTATTTTAAGTTTTTAGCAAATAATTTTAGTTATTTATTATCTTATTGACAACCACACTTGCTATTGTTGTTCCGCAGGCTGCTGGGTAGTAGCTTATGCTGCCAATGACACCTTCAACCTTTTGCGGTTTGCTATCGCAGGTGACAACGTCAAGTGAGTTTACCCCTACCTTTCTAAGTTCTCTGCGGATGACCTTTGCAAGTCCGTCATCATGGGTTTTATAGATATCAGTCAGATAAAAATGTGGAATATCATAGCGATTGCCTGCGCCCATAGCTGAGACTATATTTATATTATGCGTTTTGCAATAAATTATAAGTGCAAGTTTATCTTTTGTGCTGTCTATTGCGTCAACAACATAATCAACATTTTCTATATATTTTGAAACATTGTCTTGGTTAAGTTTATCATTGACTGTTTCTATTTGCATATTTTCATTTATTGACAGGAGCATCTCTTTCATAACATCAACTTTTGCTCTGCCAACTGTGTTTTGAAAAGCTATCACCTGCCGATTGAGATTGCTTGGCGTGACCGCGTCAAAATCAATGAGTTTAAGTTTTTCTACCCCTGCCCTTGCAAGCATGAGTGCCACATAGCCGCCCACTCCGCCAACGCCAACAACTGCAACTTTTGACAAAGCAAGTTTTTCAAGCATATCTTTTCCTATCAATGCCTCTGTTCGTGATTTATCCATTTTTATCCTTTTAAGTTTGATTTTTTTATTTTCAAATAAATCCGCTTGAAACAGGCTGCCGAAAGTGGCAAACCTATCTAGGTTTGCCGTTTTGCTTTTTTAAAGCAAAACAAAATTTTGAAATTTTTTCAAAATTTACTTTCGGCAGCCCATTGCAACAATAAACACTCATTTGTAAGTGTTTATTGTTGCAAATAGCGGACCTTTGTTTTTATAGATATTTTATTTAATTATAAGATAAACTTTTTAAGGTCAAATTTCTTCTTTGTTTCTTTGAATGCATTTTGAACATATGCTCTATCTATTTTAACGGTTGTCATAGGCATTTCATCAGATGCGTTGAATGAAATATCTTCAAGTAAACTTTCCATTATAGTATGAAGTCTTCTTGCACCAATATTTTCACTTGTTTCGTTTTCAGTTGCTGCCATTTCTGCAATTTCATCAAGAGCATCATCAGTGAACTGCAAATCTATATTATCAACCTTTAAAATGCTTGCGTATTGCAAAGTTACAGAGTTCTTTGGCTCTGACAAGATACGCTTAAAGTCATCTTTTGTAAGGTTGTCAAGGTCAACTCTGATTGGGAATCTGCCTTGAAGTTCTGGAATCATATCTTCAATATTTGAAACATGGAATGCACCTGATGCGATAAACAAAATAAAGTCTGTTTTTACGTTGCCATATTTTGTTGCGACTGTGCTTCCTTCAACTATAGGCAAGATGTCTCTTTGCACGCCTTCTCTTGAAACGTCTTGATTGTTTGAGCCGCCAGCCTTGCCTATTATCTTATCAATTTCATCAATAAAGATGATACCTTCTTCTTCAGTTCTTCTGATTGCTTCAGCATAGACGTTGTCTTTATCAATAATGCGGTCGCACTCTTCACTTGTTAAAAGTTCTCTTGCGCGTTGAACGCTCATTCTTCTCTTCTTATGGCGTTGTGGCAAAAGTCCATCAAAGACTGAGCCTATATTTATCTCTGGTCCACCAATAGCCACCATTGGCTTCTGGCTGTCAAGAACTGAAACTTCAATTTGTTCATTTTCAAGTTTGCCTGCCCTTAAATCTTCTGTAGCTATTGTTTTATCAACTGCAATATCGCTTGCCCTTCTTGTGTCGCAGATGGCGTCAATAAGTTTGCTCTCAACGATTGGGCTGACCTTTGCCTCAATTTCATGCGATTTTTCATCTTTAACCATTCGGACCGCAACTTCGACAAGGTCACGTATCATGCTTTCAACATCTCTGCCCACATAGCCAACTTCGGTATATTTTGTGGCTTCAATTTTGATAAATGGAGCGCCGACGAGTTTTGCAAGACGTCTTGCAATCTCTGTTTTACCAACACCTGTTGGACCACGCATGATAATATTTTTTGGTGTTATCTCTTCCCTAAGTTCTTTTGGAAGGCGGCTCCTTCTATATCTATTTCTAAGTGCGATTGCAACTGCTCGCTTTGCCTTAGACTGACCAATTATATATTTGTCAAGTTCTTCTACTATCTGTCTTGGAGTTAAATTCATCTTACACCTCCTCTACTGTGATATGGTCATTTGTGAATACGCAAATTTGACCTGCAATTTCAAGAGCTTTCTGGGCTATCTCTTTTGCTGAAAGTTTTGTGTTTTGTTTGAGTGCCTTTGCTGCGGCAAGAGCATAGTTCCCGCCTGAGCCGATTGCACAAACATCGTCGTCTGGCTCTATAACTTCGCCTGTGCCTGACACAATCAAAAGCTGGTTTTTATCGGCAACTATCATCATAGCGTTAAGTTGTCTTGCTGCCTTGTCTTCACGCCATGTGCCTGCAAGTTCAACCGCACTTCTCATAAGGTTGCCTGAGAATTTATTGAGCATATTTTCAAAACGCTCGCAAAGTGAAAAGGCGTCTGCAACTGAGCCTGCAAAGCCAATCACCACCTTATCATTATATATTCTTCTTACTTTGTGTGCATTTGACTTAAAAATCACGCTTTCGCTCATGGTGACTTGTCCGTCGCCTGCAATAGCTATCTTTCCATCGCGTTTTACGCCGCAAATGGTTGTTCCTCTAAACATGCTTTCCATGTAAATATTCCTCCTTAAATCTTGTGAGACTTTCTACCGACCTATTGAATAATTTTTCTAAAAACGATGGGCTTGAGTAGTCGTCTCTTGTTTGTATTATATCATAATTTTCTCTGTTGACATTTTCTTTTAATAGGCTTGTTGAAATTATCTTATGTGACAAAAGCCCAAGAAAACTTGACTGTGGCAAGCAAATCATCTGCATATTGTTATAATATTTATAGACATTCATTGCAGTCATAAATCCACTTGCTATGCAATCGTAGTAGTTTGAAAGCCCAAGTATTGAGCCCGCAAAAAACACGTTTTCGTCTTGGCTTGACTGATTATACTCATTTATCACATATTTTGCGTTTAAATACACGGCATCTTCCACTTGTGCTTTTTTCACAAGTGCTGCCCTTTCAAAGCCTTTTAAACTTCTTGTTATTTCAAGTTGCCTTGCCTCGTCGAGCTTCGATGATATGCCCTCTAATATATATCCATGCTCTGACTTTTTAAGAGACAGCACCGCATAAGGCTTTTCACTTACATCTTCAAGATATATCGGCATAAGTGCAAAGTTTTTGAGTGCGTCTTTCCCCGTCCATGCAAGGTCTTCTATGGTATGCTCGCAAAAATGTCTGTCGCCACCAAGTTCGTTTAAGACCTTGATGATGGTGTTGACAAATTTGAGATATTCACTATAGCTGAGCGGAAGATATAGATGCTCGCTATCCCCCTTCTTTATCTTTAGATAACTCTCATCAATTCCTGTCACTATAGGACATACCAGTTGTTTGTTAAAGCATCGCATTGAGCCATACTTATGTAGAAGAAATTGAAACAGCCTTTCATCGGTATTTGAACCTGTTGCTATCACATTTATCTCTCTAGGATTAAGCTCGGATATACAAGCCTCAAAATACTCAATGTTCTTGCTGTTTTTGACAAGCTCCTTACCATACTGCAAAATCTTAGTTGCTATGCAGCCCTGATAGCCCTCTTGAGCAAGTCTTTGTTCTTCCTTTATAAGTGGAGAGCCAAGATAGATTAGCTCTCGTTTTAAAAGCCCCGTCCATAGCTCTTCTTTTTCGCTTTTTTCATTTTTACATCTAGCACAGTTGCACCTGTAGGATTTGTCAATATCGAAAACATGCACCTTTACGCCATGTCCTGCAAGAAAAAGTGCACACTCTATGCCGGCAAATCCACAGCCTATAACATTTACAACTCGCTGATAAAAACTCATAATTTATTTAACTCCTTTAGTCTTTTAGCGTTTGCTATTTAGACTATTAAAGTATATTGCATTTTCTCTTACTTGCGAATTTAAAAAAATGCGATAAAAGCGGGAAAAAGCTTAAAGTTTGTCGGTTTTTGACGCTTTACATATTTATTTTAGCAAAATATTCAAATTTTTCAAATTATATTTCAATATTTTTAAGATTTTAATATTTTTATTGGTTGAAACAAAAAAAGCTATGGCAAAAACCATAACTTTTATATATCTTCTACAAATCAAATTTAACATATTTATCAGAAAATTTGCAGCTATTGTGAAATTCGTTATAAATATCATCGCCTAGCGTTTTAGAATAGACTTTTGACTGCATAACGGCATCATATTTATCAATTTCTTTGACAAATTTTGCTTCAGGTGTGGTGTTTTCTTCAAATTCAAGCCACAGCTCCTTGATTTCTGGCATATTATATTCACTTGCAAGACGCTCAACGCAGGCAAGTTCTTTCTTGTGCTTTTCTTCCTTTGGCACATTATCAAAAGGGGTTATATCACCAAAATCTATTTCGCCTAATTCGTGATAGGCAATCATTTTTAGCACTTTGAGCTGGTCAAGATTTGTTTTCTCTTTTGACATAATCTCAAGGGCAAGCATCATCATTGAAAAGGTGTGCTCTGCGTCACTTTCAACTCTTGCAAATTCACCGACATTGCGCATAAGCCAGCCCTTTCTTAGTGTTGTTTTAAGTTTTGCTATTTCTTCATAAAAAGTCATTATTCTGTATCCTTTGCGTAGTCACATTCATTATTTGAGCATTTGATTTTCTTGCCTTTGATTACAAGCGGGCTTGAACATTTTGGGCATTTTTCGCCTGTTGGAATGTCCCAGCTCATAAATTTGCATTCAGGATAGCGTGAACATGAATAGAAAATCTTGCCCTTTTTGCTTCTTCGCTCTGTCATATCGCTGCCACATTCTGGACACTTGCCAACCTTTTTGGCTGTCGCTTCAAGTGGACGAGCGTTTTTGCATTTTGGGAAGTTGGAGCAGGCTAAAAACTCGCCATAGCGTCCATTTCTTATCACCATTTTCCCGCCACATTTTTCGCAGATTATATCAGTCTCCTTTGGTGGCTCTTTCATGGTGAGAGAGCTTGCGTCCGCTTTTCCAAGTAGTCCTTCAAAGCCATTCCAGAAATTTGAGACCACTGTGTGCCAATCTTCGTCCTTATTTGCTATGTCGTCAAGACGTTGCTCCATGTGGGCGGTAAACTTGACATTGATAACACTTGAGAAGAACTTTTCAAGGTATGTTGTTATCTTTCTGCCAAGTTCGGTTGGTTTTAAATAGCGGCCTTCCTTTTCGGTGTAGTGTCTTGAGGCAAGCACTGTGATAGTTGCAGCATAGGTTGCAGGTCTGCCAATGCCCTTTTCTTCCATTGCTTTGACAAGGCTTGCTTCTGTGTATCTTGCTGGTGGTTTTGTGAACTTTTGCTCTGGCATTATCTTATTTAAATCAAGCTCTTCCCCTTCTTCAAGTTTTGGAAGTTTGCCTGCCATGCCTTCGTCACTTTTTTCTTCAACAAATTCCTTATACACCTTAGTGTAACCTGGGAACTCCATTGTCTTACCAGTGACTTTAAAGCCATAGTCCGCACAATCAAAGTTGACTGACACATTAGAATATTCAGCTTCGCTCATCTGACTTGCAAGAAAACGTTCGTAGATAAGTTTATAAAGTCTATAATTGTCGCTTGAGAGTGTTTCCTTTGCCATTTCGGGCGTGATATCCATTGTGATAGGTCTGATTGCTTCGTGTGCGTCTTGTGCACTCTCCTTTGTGTGATAGATATTTGGTTTCTCTGGCACAAACTCACTGCCATACTTTTCTTTTATAAACTCGCGGCATGCATTCTGTGCATCTGTTGACACACGAACAGAATCTGTTCTGATATAGGTGATAAGGGCGATTTTGCCTTCGCCTTTGATATCAACGCCTTCATAGAGTTGCTGGGCTGAACTTGTTGTTCGACTTAGGCTCATGCCAAGTTTATTTAGTGCATCCTGCTGCATAGTTGATGTTGTGAATGGTGCTGGAGCATGAGATTTTGTTTTGCTCTTTTTAATCTCTGTGATTTTGAATTTTTTGCCTTTTATTTCTTCTAGAAGTTTATCAACTTCTTCCTTATTTTTAGGCACAAATTTTTTCTTCTTGTATGTTGCGAGTGTGGTTTTTATCTCGTGGCTATCCTTCTTTAAAAAGGCAGTCACTGTCCAGAACTCTTCAGGAACAAAGTTTTCAATCTCTTTTTCTCTATCAACAACAAGCTTGAGTGCGACCGATTGCACACGCCCTGCACTGAGTTTTGGTGCTATCTTTTTGCATAGGATTGGTGAAAGTTTATAGCCAACTATTCTATCAAGCACCCTTCTTGCCTGTTGAGCATTTACAAGTTTAAGGTCAATTTTTCTTGGATGTTCAAGCGCTTTTGTGACCGCTTTTTTAGAAATTTCATTAAACTCTATTCGGCAGGTTTTGTCTGGTTTGAAACCTAAAATATTTGCAACGTGCCATGAGATTGCTTCGCCTTCACGGTCGGGGTCGGTTGCGATTAAAACTTCATCTGCCGCAGCAGCTTTCTTTTTAAGCTCATTTATAAGCTCTTTTTTTTCAGGCACAATTTCATATTTAGGTTCAAAATTATTCTTTATATCTATGCCAAAAGATTTTTGCGGAAGGTCTCTTATATGACCTTTTGTTGCAAAAACTTCATAGCCATTGCCTAAATATTTTTTTAATGCTTCTCTTTTAAATGGTGATTCGATTATAACTAATTTCAATTTATCCTCCATAGGTGGTTTTATACTATATTATAAGTGTCAAACAAAATGTTAATTTATGATAGACATATTTGTCCGCCCGGCAACCTTTTTATTATTCCACGAATTTCAAGCGTTGTCAAATAAGTGTTGAATAAACTTATATTTAGTCCGCAATTTTTCGTTAAATAATCAATATCTTTCATTCCGTCTTCAAGCAACGACACAATAGCTTGCTCTTCTATTGAAAGCTGATAGTTTGTTTTTTCACTTCCCCCGCTTTCCATGTTATAGTCCTGCAAGATGTCGGCTGACTTTGTTACGCACTGTGCCTGCCCTGTTTTGATTATTTCATTTGTAAGCTCACTTGATGGGCTGTCTATATTGCCTGGCACGGCGTATACGTTTTTGCCATAGTCAAGTGCAAAATCTTTTGTGTGCATTGTTCCACTTTTCATACTTGCTTCGGTGATTAGCACGCCATCACTGAGCCCTGCAAGTATGCGATTGCGTTGCGGAAAAGAATATTTTGTTGCCTTCTTGTTCGGGCTATACTCGCTCATTAGAAGCCCTACCCTTGCTATCTCGTCAGCAAGTGACTGATGCTCTGCTGGGTAGATTTCGTGAAGTCCTGAGCCAAGCACCGCAATGGTCTTACCACCAACTTCTAGGCATTTTCTATGTGCGATGCTATCAACGCCATAGGCAAGCCCGCTTATGATAACAACCCCTGCCGCCGCAACATCTTTGACAAGTCTTTCAGTTGTCATTCTTCCGTAAGCGGTAGGCTTTCTTGTGCCGACAACTGCAAGTGATGGTTTGCTAAGCAGACATAAATCACCCTTACAAAACAAGAAAAATGGTGCATCATTTAAGTTTCTTAGCTTCTGCGGGTATTTTTCATCATATTTTGTAAGCAAAATTATATCATCGTTTAAAAGGTTGTTATAATAATTTTTTATACGTTGTTCATCCGCTCTTTCCTTCATTTTTTCAAAATTTTCCTTTGAGAGAACTTTCTCGTCAAACTTATTTTTGCAAAAATGCTTTAAAGAAACATCATTTCCAAGAACTTCTATTATCTGTTCTATTTTTGAATATGTGAAATCAAACATAGACAAAAACACTAAAAATTTTTTCATTTCACTATCTATTTCTATCATTAACTTCAACCTTTTAAACTATATTTTTCTTGCCTTTAAACTTAGATTTTAACTAAAATGCCGTCAATTTACAAATATTTTTGCTTTTTTTCTTAAAATTTTTAATTATTCCAATACTTTCTGTCAAGTGTTCTATATGAAATTGCTTCTGCAACGTGGCGTGCTTCAATGTTTTTACAGGCATCTAAATCGGCGATTGTTCTTGCCACTTTCAAAATTTTATCGTGTGCACGAGCTGAAAGCTTCAGCTTTTCAAATGCATTTCTGAGCATATTATCACCCATAACATCAAGTTTGCAATATTTCTTTGTCATGGCGGGCGTCATCTTGGCATTGCAATAAATCTTCTCGCCCTTGTAGCGATCTAGCTGCCTTGCCCTTGCCTTGTCAACACGCTTCTTAATCTCGGCTGAGCTTTCTTCCTGCTCTTCGCTTTTAAGCTGGTCATAAGTGACATTGTCAACTTCAATATGTATATCTATTCTATCCATGATAGGACCTGACAATTTTGAAAGATACTTTGATATCTGCCCCGCTGAGCAGTGGCACTCTTTATCTTTTGAACCATAGTTGCCACATGGGCATGGGTTCATGCTGGCAATCAAGGTAAATGATGCAGGATAGGTTATTGTGGCATTGCTTCTTGCAACTGTGATAACGCCATCTTCTAGTGGTTGACGCAAAGTCTCTATTGTATGGCGTGAATATTCTGGAAATTCGTCAAGGAATAGAACGCCATGATCGGCAAGAGATATCTCGCCTGGCTTGCTATTGCTTCCGCCACCTGTCAAACTGACTGTGCTTGCTGTGTGGTGCGGGCTTCTGAATGGTCTGGTTGAGACTATGCCTTGATTTAAGTCTAGCTCCCCTGCAATTGAATGAATCTTTGTCACTTCGAGTGCTTCTTCAAAAGTTAGGTCTGGCAAGATTGACGGAAAGCACTTTGCAAGCATACTTTTGCCGCTTCCTGGTGGACCTATCATCAAAAGATTATGTCCGCCAGCTGCAGCAATTTCTAAAGCCCGTTTTGCCATAGCCTGACCTTTAACATTTGCAAAGTCCATGCCGTTTGCTGTGTTAGTGTGAAAGGCATTATAGTCGCAGGTCTCTATTGGCTCTAGTTTCTTGTCTCCTCGCAAGAACTCCACCGTTTCAGTGAGAGACTTCACACCATAAACCTCTATTCCTGCGATATAACTTGCTTCAGTTTTGTTGGCAAAAGGAATTATAAACTTTTTGAAACCTAATTTTCGTGCAGATATCAAAAGCGGCAAAACTCCACGAACTTGTTTGACTGAGCCGTCAAAGGAAAGCTCCCCAACATAGACATATTGGTTTTCATTTTTTATCTTATTTTCATCATTACATGAAAGAATTGACACCGCAATGGCAAGGTCATATAGCGCGCCTTCCTTTTTTATATCAGCAGGAGCTAAGTTTATTGTTATTCTTTTTGTTGGGTAAACAAAACCGCTATTTTTTATAGCAGAACGCACCCTTTCTTTTGCTTCCTTTATAGCAGTGTCTGCAAGCCCTACTATCTCAAAATGTGGCAAGCCATTGCTGACATCTGTTTCAACATCAATTGGATAGCCTTCTATTCCTTTAAGTCCAAAACTCTTTACTTTTGCAAGCATAACCTTCCCCTTTTCTTATGATTATAGTAAAAAGTTCGTCATTTTACAAATAAATTACTTTAATTTAAAACTTTACAAAAAATAAAAAAGATTGTCACTATAAAATGAAAATCTTTTTTATGACACAAATAAATAGGAAAAATAGAGTTTTTTAATGATTTTTTTAATTTTTACTGCTTTTTTCTGTATTTTACCCTTAATTTTCTTAAATTGTCTTTTTCTTCATCACTTATTCTGTATGAGTCGCAAACCTTTTGTATTGTCTTGTTTCGGACAAACGCGTTGTCAAGTTTTTGAAGAAAATTATACATAAAGTTATAATCATATATGAACGCTTCGGCATAGCACCAAGCCTTAGCCATTTCTACATAATAGTCATGATTTTGCACTTTATCAATTTCAGATATAACCCTTTTTAAATTGTCTTTTAATTGAAATTTTAATAGCCACACAATGCCAAATCTAATCTCGTAAGACTCTTCTCTTTTAAGAAGCGAAAAGAAAAATTCTTTTTCACTTTCAAAGCCTTTAAGTCTTGAGACAATAGTATCACAAGCTCCCCAATTATCAATGTATGGCAAAAAGCGTTTGAGCATTGTCATCCTATCTTCCATAGGCAAATGAGAATGGGCAATATAAAAACCTGAAAGAATTATCTCTTCATAATTATCTCTTGGGAGCTCATAAAAATCAGCACCTATTCTTACTAGACTTTTTGCAAAATCGTCTAGCATCTTGGTTTTTATGCCCTTAATTTCATATCTTGTTGTGATTATCCCCCTATCAAAAGCCGCCTTTTTTGTGTCACTTATTTGTTGAATATAGTCCTTGACCATCTCTTTTATCTGCATATTTCCCCATTCTTCCTTTCTTTAGGGTTATTCTAATATCTGTCTCTTATACACATCTGACGCTGCCGACGATAAGGCT
>ERZ1090861.1232-NODE-1232-length-13554-cov-24.804578_pt1 | contig 13554 bp, 16 predicted proteins | sample MGYA00478482_ERZ1090861 | MGnify/ENA primary metagenome ERZ1090861 (study PRJEB33644, sample SAMEA5815744) | chicken gut metagenome | biome: Chicken; feature: Gastrointestinal Tract; material: Caecum | place: Ireland | collected 2019-01-01 | study: A study of... | reverse complement strand
CCACCTGCCCGCACTCTCTGGCAGGGTGGCGCTTGGGCCTTACTTTTCCCGGTCACAGCCTTTGTTGCAAGCATTGTAGCACGGCAAAGGAGGGTTGTCAACCCGTTTTTGTCCGTTCACCGGCTTTTTCGGCGCAGATACGCCCCCAGCGCGGCGCACAGGGCAATGCCCACCAGGAAGGGCAGCGCCGTCAGCCAGGCCGTCCAGGCCGGGGCGCTGTAGCAGGCATACCGGATGCCCCACAGCATGTCGCTGTAGCGGTAGCCCACCACCCAGCACATCACGTCCGAAAGCAAAACAGCCAAACCAAAGAACACGCAGCTCAGTTTTTTCATGGGGCCTCCTTCATTCTTCCACCGTGAACACGTCCTCGATGGTCACGCCAAAGACCCTGGCGATGTTCCAGGCCAGGACCAGAGAGGGGTTGTACTTGCCGTTTTCCAGGTTGCCGATGGTCTCCCGGCGGACCCCCACGAGGGCGGCCAGTTCTTCCTGTTTCATACCGGTGCGGGCGCGGTATTCCTTCATGCGGTTGCGGATCATTGGGCGCCCCAGCTTTCCCGGAACCTGTAAAACGAGACGGACAACGACTGCACCACCACCGCGGCCGCCCATCCCGCCAGGATGCCGTACAAAAGGGCCCTGCCGGCGGGCAGCCTCGCCAGGATGCAGCCCAGCGTCACCGCCCCGGTCAGGAACATATCGCCGTAAAAAGCCCGGGCCGCCGATTTGTTCATGTAGGCGGTCATCATCTCGTCCGCCGGGATGAAGAAATACTGGAAATTGCACGCGAACGCAAAGAATGCCAGGAACATCCGCTCCTCGGTGAACACGCCCACAAAGCCCAGCAGGGAGAGCAGGCCCAGCATCCCTTCGAGATAATACTTCTTTTTCATGGCGACGCCTCCTTGTTATGCGGTATATTTCGCTCTTTGTGTTATAAATATACCACATGACCTCAGGGATGTCAACTGCGCACCCTGCACAAGCCGCAGCAGGCATTTTACAGCAGGGCGCACAAAAGAGCGGCGGAGCGCCTTCCGTTCCCCGCCCGGCAGGACGTCGGCGGCCCGCTGTCAACCCTCCGGCGCGGGCAGCTCTTGACAAATCGCCGCTTTGTGCCATAATAGGGGGCGCACTGTCTGCCGCGCGCGGCAGGCGGCGGAAGTAAAACAAAGTGAGGGATCATTTTTGCGTTATCTGCAGCAATTTTTGTGGATCACCGGCTTTACCCTGGCGGGCGAGGCCCTGCACGCGGCGCTGCCCCTGCCCATCCCGGCGGCGGTATGGGGGCTGGCGCTACTCTTTCTGGCGCTGGAAAGCGGGCGGCTGCCTCTTGATTCGGTGGCCGGCTGCGGCCAGTTTTTGCTGGGGCTGATGCCCCTGCTGTTCATCGCGCCGGCGGTGGGCCTGGTGGACGTCTGGCCCATGCTGGCCCCGGTCTGGCCGGCGGTGCTGGGCATCATCGTGCTTTCCACCGTGGTGGTGTTCGCCGTGACGGGCCTTGTCACCCAGGCCATGCTGGGCCGCCGCAAAAAGGAGGAGCCCCATGACTGAGTTTCTCGCCTCGTCGGCCCTCTTTGCCGTCGCCTTGACCTTTTTTGCCTATGAGCTGGGCCGCCTGTGCCAGCAAAAGCTGCGGCTGCCCATCTTCAACCCCATCCTGATCGCAGCCGTCCTGACGGCGGTGGTGCTGGCGGCGGCCGGCATCCCCAACGAGACGTACCAGAGCCACTGTGAGGCTTTTTCCTGGCTGCTGACGCCGGCCACCGTCTGCCTGGCCATCCCGCTGCACGCCCAGTTCCGCCGGCTGCGCCATGACCTGCCCGCCATCCTGGCGGGGGTTGTGGCGGGCACCCTGACCAGTCTCGGCTGCGTCTGGGGGCTGGCCGTCCTGTTCCGGCTGGACTCGGTGCTCACCCTCTCCCTGCTGCCCAAGAGCATCACCACCGCCATGGGCATCGCCGTCAGCGAGGCCGCCGGGGGCGCGCCGGCCCTGACCACCGCCGCCATCATCCTGACCGGCATTTTGGGCAGCGTGTTCGGGCCGCAGCTGTGCCGCCTGCTGCGGCTGGACCACCCCGCCGCACAGGGCGCGGCTTTCGGCACGTCGGCCCATGTCATCGGCACCTCCAAGGCCGCCGAGATGAGCCAGACCGCCGAGGCGGTCAGCAGCCTGTCCCTGGTGGTGGCGGGCATCCTGACCGCGGTGCTCTGCCCGCTTTTGCTGTAAACGCCCCATCAGAAAGGAAGTGCCGTCGATGTACCAAAACCTGCGCGCCGACGCTGAATCCATTGTCCGCGCCGCCATTGCCGCCGTCCTGCCCGACGAGGCGGTGCGCCGTGCGCTGGAGGGGAAGCGCTTTCCCGGCCGGGTGCTGCTGGTGGCCGCCGGCAAAGCCGCCTGGCCCATGGCCCGCACCGCCGTCGAGACCCTTGGCCGCGTGGATGCCGGGGTGGTGGTGACCAAGTACGGCCATGTGCGGGGAGAGATCCCCGGCGTTGCCTGTTATGAGGCGGGGCACCCGGTGCCGGACGAGAACTCGTTCCGGGCCACCCAGGCCGCCCTGGACCTGGCCGAAAGCGCCCGTGAGGGGGACACCGTCCTGTTCCTTTTGTCGGGCGGGGGCAGCGCCCTGCTGGAAAAGCCCCTGCTGCCCGGCGCCGAGCTGCAGGACATCACCGGCCAGCTGCTGGCCTGCGGGGCCGGCATCGTGGAGATGAACACCATCCGCAAGCGGCTGTCCGCCGTCAAGGGCGGGCGGTTCGCCTTGGCCTGCGCCCCGGCCAGGGTGTACAGCATCGTCCTCAGCGACGTGCTGGGGGACCCGCTGGACATGATCGCCTCGGGGCCCGCCGCGCCCGACCGCTCCACCTGCGCCCAGGCGCTGGCCATCGCCCAAAAGTACCGCCTCCGCCTGTCCCCCACGGCCCGCGCGCTGCTGGCCCGGGAGACCCCCAAGGCCCTCTCCAACGTGGAAACTCAGATCACCGGCAGCGTCCGTCAGCTGTGCGCCGCCGCGGCGGACGCCTGCCGTGCCCTGGGCTACCAGCCCCTGCTCCTGACCGACCATCTGGACTGCGAAGCGCGGGAGGCCGGCCGCTTCCTGGCCGATATCGCCCGCACCCACGCCGGGCCGGGCGGCAAACGCGCCTTCCTGGCCGGGGGCGAGACGGTGGTCCATCTGACCGGGCAGGGCCTCGGGGGCCGCAACCAGGAGCTTGCCCTGGCGGCCGCGCCCGGCCTCGCCGGCCTTGACGCGGCGCTGTTCAGCGTGGGCTCGGACGGCACCGACGGCCCCACCGACGCCGCCGGGGGCTATGTGGACGGCGGAACGCTGACCGCCCTCACGGCCCACGGGCTGGACGTTGCCGCCGTGCTGGCCCAAAACGACGCCTACCACGCCCTCGCGGCGGTGGACGGCCTGCTCATCACCGGCCCCACCGGCACCAATGTGAACGATGTAGCGGTGCTTTTGCTGGAATGACCCCCACACAAACACAGCCCCCGGACGCACACCGCGCCCGGGGGTTTTTCTGTTTAGCTGGAAGCTGTCCCGTCAGCAGAGCGTGGGAAAAGCTCAGTCCCACTCGTCGTAGCGGTCATCCCAGTCGTCATCGTAGCGGTCGTCCCAGTCGTCATCGTAGCGGTCGTCCCAGTCGTCATCGTAGCGGTCGTCCCAGTCGCGGCTGTCGCGCTCGCATTCCAGCACTTTGCCGCTGGATGCGCCGATCTCAAAGTCGTACTTGACGCCGTCCACCAGGACCTCCATCTCGTACTTGCCGTCGTCCCGCTCGCATTCAAGGACGCGCAGCTCGCTGACGTCCCGGCCCAGATGCTCGGCGGCGATCCGTTTGGCGCCGGCCGCATCAATGGCGGCGGAAGCGGACAGGGAGCCGCAGGCGGTCAGGGCGGTCAGGGCCAGGGCGGCGGCGAGGGTCAGGCTCAGCTTGCGGTTCTTTTTCATGGTAGTCATCTCCTTATAGTTGTGGGGGTGGTTGTTTGTTCCTTTGTTTTCAGTTTACGGAGCCGCTGCCCCGAAACCGGGGTCTTGCAAAAGTTTTTCAAAATTTCTTTTGCGTTCGGCTTACATCCAAAGGATACGTGCCAGCCCGCCCAAAACCGGGGCCGTCCCGCAAATTTTTTCAAGCCTGGTCAGTCGTACTCGTCCCAGTCGTCCCAATCCTCGTCCTCATCCTCCTCGTCCTCATCCTCATCCTCCTCGTCTTCGTCCTCATCGTCGTCATCGTCATCGCTGTCATAAGGATAGTCCGAGCCGGTGGGGTCCCAGTCGTCCTGGGGGTCGCCCCGGGACGGCGCGGCGGGCTGGGTCTGGGAAGCCGCCGGGGGCGCGCTCTCAGGCTGGGCCTGGGCAGGCACAGAGGAGGGCTGCCGGTTTTGTTCCTGCTGGCCGGCGGCGTCCTGCTCGGGCACCGCCCCGCCCAGGTAAACGGCGATGCCATCCCCGTATTTCGCCTGCAGCTGGGCCTGGAGGGCTGCTTCCTCCCGGATCTGCCAGTCGTCGTCCTCGCTGCTGGCCGTGATGGACACGGCCCCGCCCTGGGCCAAAAAGCCCTTTTCAAAGGCTTTCTCGACCAGTTCCTGCACGGCGTCGTCGCTGTCCTCCCCTTTCAGGTCCAGGCCGTCCAGCAGCGTCTCGCCGTCAGCATTGAGAGCCCGCAGGTCCAGCACGCGGTCCGTTTTGCTGACCGAAAGCTCCACATCGGGATTGATCTGGATGCGCAGCGTCCCATAAGGGATAAAGTTGGGCTGCCAGTACCCGAAGAAGCCCAGGCAGAGGCAGGCAGCCAGAGCCAGCGCGCCCAGCGCCCCCCAAGCCGGCCGGAAGCGCCGCCGGGGCGGGGGCAGGCGCAGCTCCACCACATCCTCCACCGTCTGGCCCACCTGGTAGTGGAGGTTGGCCGCCTTCAAAAAGCGGCCCCGTTCGTCCAGCACCACCGCATAGGCGGGGTGGGTCTCCATGACAAGGTATTTCATTCCCGCGTCCCTCCTCTTGGCGTCAGCTGGCACAAGTGTCCCCGGATGATCTCATATCCGTTGGTAAACGCCAGCAGGATAGCCACCAGGTATTTCCGGTGGCGCTCGATGGTCTTTTTGTCCACGCCGGAGCCAAGGACCAGGTCCCGTATGGGCAGCCGCCCGGTGCGCAGCAGCTTGTCCAGCAGGATGGGGTTGGCCCGGGCGCAGTCCAGCACCGCCCGGCAGGCGGCCAGGGTGCGCTCCTGCCGGGGGCAGTTATCTGCCACATCGGAAAAGCCAATGCCGAACGAAGCCAGCTGCCGGCCAAATTCCGCGATCTCGGCCCGGGTGGCCTCCCGCAGGTCGTAGGCTGCGATCTCGTCCCGGGTGTCGGGCAGGGTCTCAGACAAAAGGCGGCCGTCCTCTCCGGCGGGGACGTCCAGAGAGACGGTGCCGCCGTGCCGCTGCTCGACCCGGTAGTGGTCGATCAGGCGGTTGCGGATGGCCGCCGCTGCATAGGGCAAAAAGGCTCCCCGCCCCCGCTGATAGGACAATGCCGCCTCGTAAAAAGCCAGCGTGGCGATGCTCAGCTCGTCCTCGTGGCCGGCCTCGATGGGCGCGTGGGTGAATTTGCAGGTCTCGCTGCGGATAAAGGGCATATACTGCCCGATCAGGGCGTCGGCGGCCGCCGGGTCGGTCTGGGCCGCCCGGACTTCAAACACGATGCTGTGTTCCTTGCGCCGCATGGGCTGTTCTGTTTCTAGCTGCATGGATGAGCCTCCCTTCCGGTCATGCTTTCCCTCAATGGCAGGATACGCTCCCGCCGCGGTTTTTTCGGGGTCAAAGCGCTGCTTTTAGTGTAACAGATTTTCGCCCCGTTGGCGAGGGGGCAGGCCAAAATCCCACCAAAAAGAGAACGCCCGCACAGCCGGCGAAGCGGCCCTGCGGGCGAACTCTTTGAAGGATATGCTTCTTCTTATGAAGGGTAGGAGATGGCTTGCGTTCAGCGCTCCAGCACCAGCGCCTCATAGGGGCGCAGGGCCGCGCGGGGGGCCGCGTCGGGGTAGTTGCCCAGCAGCACACTGGCGTCCTGCCAGCCCTCGGGCAGGGCGGCGGGGGCGTCGTGGCCGGTCAGGTTGCACAGCACCAGCAGTTCATGCTGGCCGTCCCAGCGGCGGTAGGCCAGCAGGTCGGGGTCGTCCTTATCGAGGAACTCGATCTTGCCGGACTGGATCACCGGGTGCTGCTTGCGCAGGGCCACCAGCTGCTTGTAGTAGCTGTAGATGGAGTCGGGGTCGCCCACCTCGGCGGCGGCGTTGATGGTCCGGTAGTTGTCCACCACCCCGATCCAGGGGGTCCCGGTGGTGAAGCCCGCGTGGGCCGAAGCGTCCCACTGCATGGGGGTGCGGCCGTTGTCCCGGCTGCGCTGCTGGATGATCTCCAGCGCCTCGGCGGGGGTCTTGCCCTGCTGCTGGAGGATCTGGTAGTAGTTCAGGCTCTCCACGTCCCGGTACTGGTCGATGGAAGCAAAGTGGCAGTTGGTCATGCCCAGCTCCTCGCCCTGGTAGATGTAAGGGGTGCCCCGCATCATGTGGGTGGCAGTGCCCAGCATTTTGGCGCTCTCTTTCCAGTACCTGCCCTCGTCGCCAAAGCGGCTGACGGCGCGGGGCTGGTCGTGGTTGCACCAGAAGAGGGCGTTCCAGCCGTTGCCGGCCTGCATCCCCTCCTGCCAGAGGGTGAACAGGTTTTTCAGGGCCATGTGGTCGGGGGGCATCAGGGCCCACTTGTCCCCGTTCTTGTAGTCCACCTTCAGGTGGTGGAAGCTGAAGGTCATGGTCAGCTCGTGGTTGTCGGGGTTGGTGTAGCCGATGCAGTTCTCCAGGCTGGTGGAGGACATCTCGCCCACCGTGATCATCCCCTCGATGCCGCCGGCGGCCACCAGCTCCTGCAGGTAGCGGTGGACATTCCGGCCGTCGGTGTAGAAGCGGCGGCCGTCGCCCTTGTCGTCGTCCTCGAACACTTCGGGCTTGGAGATCAGGTTGACCACGTCGAAGCGGAAGCCCTTGATGCCCTTGCCCTTCCAGAAGCGGAGGACCGAGGCCAGCTCGGCCCGGACCTCGGGGTTCTCCCAGTTCAGGTCGGCCTGGCTGACGTCGAACAGGTGCAGGTACCACTTGCCCAGGCTGGGCACATACTCCCAGGCCGGGCCGCCGAATTTGGACACCCAGTTGGTGGGCAGCTTGTCGGGGCTGCCCTCCTTGAAGATGTAGTAGTCCTGATACTTCTTCTCCCCGGCCAGGGCCCGCTGGAACCACTCGTGGTCGGTGGAGGTGTGGTTGAACACCATGTCCAGCATCAGGCCGATGCCGCGCTTGTCCGCCTCCCGGACGAGGGTCTCCAGGTCCTCCATCGTGCCGAAACGGGGGTCGATGGCGCAGTAGTCGGCCACGTCGTAGCCGTTGTCATGCTGCGGCGAGGGGAAGAAGGGGGTCAGCCAGAGGTAATCCACCCCCAGGTCCTTGAGATAGTCCAGCTTGGCGGTCACGCCGGGCAGGTCGCCCAGACCGTCGCCGTTGGTGTCGCAAAACGATTTGGGGTAGATCTGGTAGACGACTTTATCCTGAAAATTTGCCATGAATCGCACCTTCCCTTCCTGTAGTTCGCACAAAAATGTTTCTTCGTTGCCTCTTATCATTTGCCCCGCCTGCCCGCGGGGCCTCTTTCTCCTTATCCATGCCGCCGGATAAACGCGCCCATCCGGTCAACGCTCTCCTGCGCCTGGGGCACGATCCCAAACAGGTCGAGGAAGGCGTGGTTCAGGCCCCGGTAGAGGATGGTGTCCACCTGGGCGCCCCGGGCGGCGAGCCGCCGGGCAAAGGCTTCCACCTGCGGGCGCAGGTAGTCGTATTCCGCATACTGGATCAGCAGCGGGCAGCCGAAGCCCCCTTCCCGGTAGATGGGGGAGACCAGCGGGTCGTCGGCGCCGGCGTTGCCCTGCAGGTAGAGCTTTTGCATCAGGGGCTCGTTGCCCTGCAGGCTGGTGGCGCAGTGCTGCACCAGCGCGTCGGGCCAGCCCCGGTACAGGCTCTCGTCCCAGTGCCAGAGGGGCCCGCAGGCAAGGTCCACCACCGGGTAATAGAGGATGGCTCCAGCAAAGGCGTCCAGCTCCTGGACGCAGGCCAGCACCAGGTTCGCCCCGGCGCTGTCCCCTGCCAGGAACGCTTTGCGGCGGTCGAACAGAAGGCTCTCGTCTTTCAGGGCCGCCAGGATCGCCCGTACGCAGTCCCCGATGCTGCCGGGGAAAGGCGTCTCGGGGGCCAGGCGGTAGTCGATGTTCACCACCAGCCCGCCGGTGATCTGGGCCAGGTACTTGCAGGGGTTCTCCATCACCTGGACCGAACCGCCCACAAAGCCGCCGCCGTGTATGAAGAACAGGCACGGGCCGTCCGGGTCCTCGCCCGCCTGGTAGCAGCGGGCCTGCACGCCGTCCAGCGTGACGCGGCGGATCGTCACGCCGGCGGACAGGTCCTGGTTCTGGCAGCCCATGTTGTCCCGCATATCCCCCACCGGCTCGCCCAGCACATGGTAGGGGTTGCCGGTGGTCTTGGCGGGGCGGTGGGCCCGGTATTCCACCAGGGCCGCCTCGAAATAGGGGTCATCCCGCGAGGGAGTGTAGTCTACGGTCTGGTGCATGGCTCAGTTGACGCCCTTCTTCTTGCCCACAGCGACGGTGAGCACAAAGGGGATGACGATGGCGATGACCATGCAGATGGCGAAGGTGAGCATGTAAGCGGGCTGGATGGACAGGATGCCGGGCAGGCCGCCGACGCCCACCGAGTTGGCGGTGGTGGAAGTGGCGGTGCAGACGACGCCGGCCACAGCCGAGCCGATCATGCCGCAGAGGAACGGGAAGTTATACTTCAGGTTGACGCCGAACATGGCAGGCTCGGTCACGCCCAGGTAGCAGGAGATGCAGGAGGGGACGTTGACTTCCTGTGCGGCGGCGTTCTTGCGCTGCAGGTAGATCATGCCGAGGACGGCGGAGCCCTGGGCGATGTTGGACAGCGCGATCATGGGCCACAGCATGGTGCCGCCGAAGTCGGCCACCAGCTGCAGGTCGATGGCGTTGGACATGTGGTGCAGGCCGGTGATGACCAGCGGGGCGTACACAAAGCCGAACACGGCGCCGAAGATGACGCGGAACGGGCCGGAGATGCCGGCGTACACGGCGGACGAAACCGCGGAGCCGATGGCCCAGCCGATGGGGCCGAGCACGAAGTGGGCGGCCATGACCGACAGCACCAGGCTGCAGAAGGGCACCACGATCATCGAGATGACGGCCGGGCAGACCTTACGGAAGAAGCGCTCCAGGTACACCAGGGTGAAGGCGGCCAGCATGGCGGGGATGACCTGCGCCTGGTAGCCGATCATGTTGACCTGGACGAAGCCGAAGTCCCACTTGGGGATGTCGGCGGCGGCGGTGGTGGCCACCGAGTAGGCGTTCAGCAGCTGGCCGGACACCAGGGTCAGGCCCAGGACGATGCCCAGGCTCTCGGTGGTGCCCATCTTTTTCGTCACCGACCAGCAGATGCAGACCGGCAGCATGTGGAAGATGGCCTCGCCGATCAGCCACAGGAAGCTGTCCACGCCGCTCCAGAACTGGCTGACCTGCACCAGGGTCTTGGTGCCGTTTTCCAGCAGGTACATGCTGTCGATACAGTTGCGGAAGCCCAGGATCAAGCCGCCGGTGATCATGATGGGGATCAGCGGGGCGAAGATCTCGGCCAGGGCGCTCATGACCTTCTGGGCGCGGTTCTGGTTCTGCTTGGCCGCGCTCTTGACGGCGTCCTTCGAGACGCCCTCGATGCCCGACACGGCCACGAAATCGTTGTAAAAGTCGCTGACCGTGTTGCCGATGATGACCTGGAACTGGCCGGCCTGGGTAAAGGTGCCCTTGGCCGACTTGATCTTTTCGATGCGGGGCACGTCTGCTTTGGCCGGATCGTTCAGCACAAAGCGCATCCGGGTGACGCAGTGCGATACCGCAGCGATGTTTTCTTTGCCGCCGACTGCCGCGAGCAGTTCTTTGGCGTCCTCTACGTATTTACCCATGAAACATCCTCCTTCAACTGATGTCCGCCTGTTCAAACCTCTGAACAAGTTCAAACATCTTTTCGTTCTGGCACCAGTATAGCACCCCGGGCGGCAAAGTCAACGCATTTTCGGAAAAACGTCTTATCAAAAGCGGTTTTTCAGAGCTTGGCACAAACAGACCCCTTGCGATTTGGCGATGTTTGCTGTATACTGAGTTCAAACATTTGAACATGGTGGAGGCGATGTTGTATGCCCAAGGCCAAATTTGAGGGCATTTACCGCAGTATCAAACAGAAGATCGAAGCGCAGGACTATCCTTACCAGTCCCTGCTGCCTGCCGAGAGCGAGCTGATCCAGGAGTACGGCTGCGCGCGCAACACCCTGCGCCGCGCCCTGGCCGACCTGACCGCCGCCGGCTATCTCCAGCCCATCCAGGGCAAGGGGGTGCGGGTGATCTACCGGCCGGCCGGCAAGGCTTCCTTTTTGATCGGCGTGATCGAGAGCTTCCGGGAGACGGACGAGCGCAACAACCTGCACGCCGTCACCAAAGTGGTGCGGTTTGAACAGGTGGAGGCCGACGAGCGTCTGGCCTCCCAGAGCGGCTTCATGGTGGGCGAACCGCTGTGGGCCATCGAGCGGGTGCGCTACCTCGAGGGCAAGGCGCTGATTTTGGACGTGAACTACTTTTCCCAGGCGATGGTGCCCGGCCTGACCGCCGAGATCGCGGCGCAGTCCATCTACGAATACATCGAAAAGGTGCTGCACATCCGCATCGCCACCACCAAGCGCCGGGTCACGGTGGAGCGCGCCACCACCCGGGACGAGGCCCTGCTGGACCTGGACGGCTACGGCAGCGTCGTGGTGGTGTCCAGCGTGACCTTCAACGCCGACGGGCTGCTGTTCGAGTACACCCAGTCCCGCCACCAGCCGGCGTCCTTCAGCTTTGAGGATACGGCCACCCGCCGCCGCCAGCCCACCGCCCCGGAGCAGAACAAATAAAAACGTCCCGCCCTCCGCAACCGGATGGACGGGACGTTTTGCTGCCGGAAAAGGGGTTTACAGCGTCCGCCAGGTGACGCGCGGCATCAGCGCCCTGACCGTCTCAGCGTCGGCCGCCTGGGTGCCGCTGCACATGACGTTGGCTGCGCCGGTGGCCGTCGAGAGGACCGCAGCCTCCTCCAGGGACAGGCCCTGTTCTTCGGCCCAGGCCAGCGCGGCCACCACGCTGTCCCCTGCCCCCACCGTGCTGCCCACCTTGACCGGCAGGCCGTCGGCCAGGATGACCTGTGTTTTGGTGGCGTACAGCGCGCCCCGGCTGCCCAGGGACACCACCACTTTTTCCACCCCGGCCGCCAGAAGCTCGCCTGCGGCGGCGCGCAGCTCCCCGACGCCGCCCAGCTCGCGCCCCAGCAGGCGGGCCAGCTCGTGCTCGTTGGGCTTGACCAGATAGGGCCGGGCCTCGATGCCGGCGGCCAGCGGCGCGCCGTCGGCGTCCAGGAACACCTTTGCCCCCGCCTGACGGCAGGCGGCGGTCCAGGTGCGGTAGGTGTCCTGCGGCGCGCCCACAGGCAGGCTGCCCGCAAGCACCACGATGTCCCCCGCCCGGACGCTGCCCGTCAGACGTTCCAGCAGGCTTTCCAGCACCTGGGCGGCGACGGCGGGGCCCGGCTCGTTGATGTCGGTGTTGGTGTGCCCTGCCGGGTCGATCACTTTGAGGTTGGTCCGCGTCTCCCCCTCGCCGGCGTCGGCCAGGAGGGTGTCCAGCCCCAGCGCTTCCAGCTGCGCGGCCAGGGCGCGCCCGGCGCCGCCCGCCACGACGCCCACCGCCCGGCTGCGCCCGCCCAGCTTTGCGATCACCTTCGAGACGTTGATGCCCTTGCCGCCCGGGTCGGTGCGGACAGAGGCGATGCGGTTCACCGCGTCGAGGGCAAAGTGGGGTATTTCCACCGTTTTGTCCAGCGCCGGGTTGAGTGTGACCGTGTAGATCATAAAGTTCCTCCTTTTTGGCAGCCGCTGTTCGGCCTTGCTTTTCCGGGTGCATGAAGTGCATGGTTTGCATGGTTTTTAGAGCGTGCATGTTTTGCATGATAGCGGCTTTGGGCGTATCATGCAAAGCATGCACATCATGCACATCATGCATTTCATGCAACTCATGCAAATCATGCAGAGTTATAAAACCATGCATATCATGCAAATCATGCAAGTCATGCATATCATGCAAATCATGCAAGTCATGCATATCATGCAAATCATGCAAGTCATGCAAATCATGCAGGGCTATAAAATCATGCATTTCATGCAAACCATGCAAAACATGCATGGTTGCAGAAAGGCGGAGGGCTGTAGGTGCTGCGGTAAACGCCTTTTTATTCCAGCCCTCTCTGGCCCTGCGGGCACGGTTGCGGTGCCCTGTTTTTGCTGCGCGGGTCGCCGCCCGCTTGCAAAAAGCAGACCGCTGCCCCTGCTCCGCTTCGGCTGTCTCGTCCGCTGGACGCGCCTCAGCTTCGCAGTCCCGTAAACGTGGGAGGCCGGACCTATAGGTTACGTTAGCCTCTCCCGCGTGCGGGAAAGGTGGCATAGCTCGCAGCGGCATGACGGAGAGGGCTGCCTCCCACGCGTGCGGGGGCACGAACAGCGACCGCGTCCAGTGGACGAAACAGGGAGCTGTGAGTGGCTGCGTAAGCGAGGCGCTGCCAGCGGCAGAAACAGCCGAGCTGGAGCAGGGGCAGCCGTCCAAATTTGCAAGCGCACCGCGTGCGCGACGCCAATTTGGGTAACGGCAACCCGGAGCTGCGCTCTGGTTTTTGCAAGCGCTCACCAGAGCGCGCCGCAAAAAACGGCTAAGCGCAAGAGGTGGTGGCACAGGACGCGCGAGCGGACTGTGACGGAAAGGGCAACCGATAAGTCAAGCAAGTTGACCTCACCATTACGACAGCGCCCTTTGTGTTCATGAAAGTACTGCGTCGTCTTAATCCCACGGCGACCACACGCCCTTTACCCACCCTGTCCGGTAGAAGATCGCTATATAGACCCCGACACAGGCCAGCACAATGAGCCAGGCGAGCCAAGGATGGCCGGTGTCCTTCGCCAGGCGCTTTTGCTGCATGACACAAAGCCAGCCATTTGTCGTAGTAAACAGCACCGACACCAGCTTTTGCCGGAAGATCATGCCAGTGCAGGCCAGCGCATAGCTGATAATCGTAAAAATGACGCATCCGACCAGAAGGTCCAGCGCTTTCAGCAGCTTGTCCTTCATCCTACCGCCCTCCCTGTGTGGTTTTTATCTATCATACCATACAACGGCCCATCCTGAAACCCCCGGCTCCCGCCCCCCTGCATGAAATGCATGATTTGCATGGTTTTATAACCCTGCATGTTTTGCATGACTTGCATGATTTGCATGAAATGCATGGTTTGCATGATATGCATGATATGCATGATACGCCCAAAGCCGCTATCATGCACATCATGCATACTCT
>ERZ1090861.1230-NODE-1230-length-13571-cov-8.050533_pt1 | contig 13571 bp, 8 predicted proteins | sample MGYA00478482_ERZ1090861 | MGnify/ENA primary metagenome ERZ1090861 (study PRJEB33644, sample SAMEA5815744) | chicken gut metagenome | biome: Chicken; feature: Gastrointestinal Tract; material: Caecum | place: Ireland | collected 2019-01-01 | study: A study of the... | reverse complement strand
ATAATTGATAGTCTTGTAAATCGTTACGGATATTCAACTTTTAGAGAATGTTCTTATGGTAATAAGATCTATCTTGTTAATTTACAAACGATATGGGAAAAAGATTATAGTAAAAGTTTATCGTTTCCTAAATTTAAGTATTTATTGTACACATCGTCTGAAGAATTAAAACAATACAATCTGAATAAAATCGTTCCAGCAACTTGTATCAGCACGAGCATAATTGAAGATGAAAAAAGTGATAAAATTTATAAAACAATAAAATATATAATTAGAAAATCTATATATGATGATGTTCAACTAAAAATTGAATCCGAAAAAGAAAAAAATCCAGAAAAAAATATCTCAGATTGTATTGCTTCAAGAGCCAATATTTCAAGCTTTAGAGCAAATAGTATAGCAAATATATTAGTTTCTACAATAAAAAACTATGCAAGAAACTATAATAAAACTATGAACTCAGCAGAAATAATTAAACCGCGACCTCTCAAAGATGGTACCGAATCTTATGAATTCAATAGATCTGCAGAAAACTTTATATTGTGGATTGATGATATCAAGCAATATATCAAAGATAATTCTGTTAATGGGGTTTTGTACATAACAAGAGGGAACAATAGAATTAGTGACAAAGAGATTATCACAGCACTTGGTTTTCTAGAATCTATTGGATATTTAAAGTTTAAAGCAAGTGGTGGTAGAGATAGTCAAATTTATATATATGTTAACCAAACAAAAACAATGTTTGAAGTTACAAAAAAACCACAATACTACAATAATAGTCTTTTGAATAAAGTTGCTGAACGGCATAAGATTTCAGTTGCTATGATGACATTCTTATATCAAAACAACTTTGACAGTGATACTATATGGAATTATATAGAAAATTATTTTTTGGGAATTATAGAGCCTCAAGTTAAATTAATTAGAGATAGTATGATTTAATTTGTACAGAAATTAACAACACAAAAGCATTGATATTAGATTGCAAATTTCAATTAATCATGAAAATGGGTTCGTTTTTTGTTCTTTACATACCGATGAACTACTGTACATCTGAATAACTATTATAGTTTAATCTTTCAGCTTTTCTGCGATAACTTCCTCTTTTTCTCCTCTGTAGTTTATATGAGAAGATGTTACAGGCTGTTTGTAGTCCGCTTTCAATATTGACCTCGGCTCTACAATCACTGATGGGGGCAGGAGCGTCCATTTGAAGAGAGCTCTCGACATCCTGTGATAAAATTTATCAAGCCATTGAGTTTTCTGCTCTTTTGATATGTTAGTTTTCTTTTCATATAAAAATTCTGAGTTCAACATATCTGAATAACTCTCATGTTTGTTTTCTATTCTCCAGATAACTTCATCCAAAAACTCATATGGCATAAGTGCATCTTCTGCAATAAGCGGCTTGCCTGTTTTGGGATTGATTGCAAGCTCTGCCCCTGGCTTCTTTTTGATGATAACTTCAGGAATTGCATTTTTTTGAGCACGATTTTTGTTGAGCCAGCGGGCAAAGGCAAAGAGTTTTGTTTTCGGAACATCAGCTATTGGTGCAAAACCTCCTGACATATCACCGTTTATTGTGGCATATCCCATATATAATTCTGATTTATCAGACGTTGCAATCGGTACACATTTTGCAAACTCATTGCTGACACCCCACAAGAACATAGCTCTTGAACGAGCCTGAATATTATCCTGAGTGAATGTTTCCTTATACCTGCAGCTCCATTTGTCTTCCACCTGAGAGAATAAGTCGTTGAGAGCGTCATTTGTCGTAACGACCATATTTTTTATTGAAGTTTCAGCAAAGTTTATACCGAGATTGTTTGCCAAATCTCTTGCGTCGTTCCTGCTTTCAGAACTCGTAATCTTCGATGGCATACTGACTCCGAATACATTTTCAGGTCCCAGAGCATCTGCCATCAAAACAGCGCTGACAGTGGAGTCTAGTCCTCCTGATAAACCAAGAACAGCCCGTTCAAAACCGTTTTTTCTGAAATAATCTCTTATACCCTGTATAATAGTTTTGTACGTTCTTTCTAAATCAGGTTCATAATCAAGAGTGAATACCTTCTGTTCTGTCAATGTTTCTTCAAGCCCTTTCGGAAGAGGATAAACAGTTCCGAAAGAAAGTTTCGGATTGATTATCATGAATTGTTCTTCAAAAGATTTTGCTCGGGCAAACAGTTTTCCATACTTATCAAAAGCTCTGCTTACACCATCAAAAGAACTGTCATCTATTGCCCCTACCTGATTGACATAAACTACGGGAGTTTCGTATTTTTTTGATATAAAAGATAACATATTATGCTTAAGCTGTTCTTTTTTAGCACGTGAAGGAGATGCTGAGCAGTTTATCAAAACATCCGGATTATCTTTGCACAGTTCTGAAACGGGGTCTTCTTTGTAGAGAGGATTTGAGAAAAATTCGTCATTATTCCAGCAATCTTCACAAACTGATATCCCGTAAGATATGCCGTGAATGTTATTTGTTTTGGGCATATTTACAACATTGTCGGGAGAAAATTTTCCGAGTGTTTCAGGGCTCTGGTTACCGGCAACAGGAGAGGGTTCAATATACCGGTAGTCATTGAATTCTGAATAGGTGGGAAGAAGAGATTTTCTGATTATACCTTTTATTTCCCCTTCTCCTAGAACAGCGAGTGAGTTATAATACCTCTTTCCTCTACCATCGGTTCTTGGTTCGATAAAGCCGACTACCGCATAAGTGTTTTTTGTCAGTTTTGCTATCTCCTTGAGCCATTTAAGATTTTCTTCAACAATAACAGGATGTCTATCTATTGTATCCTGGATAGGATATCCCATTAAAGTAAGCTCAGGAAACACAATCATATCAACGCCTATTGATGTTGCCGAGTTTATGTATTTCATAACTTTTTTAGAGTTATATTCAATATCTCCTACAATAGGATTTATTTGAGCAAGAGCAATGTATCCGTTGTTATTTTTCAGAAGATTATTCAACGCATTGAGCAGCATCTCTTTTTCTTCGAAATATATTTTTTCATCCAAGTTTCCTTGCAAGAAGAAATCGAGGATTTCACACAACCCTGATATTGATGTTTGTTCTGTTAATAACTTTATTTTATCGATCAATTCCTGTTTAGATAATTCCATATTTCCAAAGCCTTAAAGAAAGATTTTTACAAAAGATATTATAGGATAAAAAAACAAAATCATCTATTTGAACCATTTTCTCTTCTTTTCAAGGGAGGGCTATATGTTGTATAATAGGGCACAAAAGGAGGCTGTTATGGAAAAAAGCAAGCAAAAATACAGATTAGTAACAAGAAGTGATTTCGATGGTTTGGTTTGTGCCGTACTTTTGAAAGAACTTGATTTAATTAACGATATAAAGTTCGTACATCCGAAAGATATGCAGGATGGGAAAATAGAAATAACAAATATGGATATCACAACAAATCTGCCCTATGTAGACGGTGTCCATCTTGCATTTGACCACCATTTGAGCGAAACAATCAGAGCAAACGGCAAAAAATCAAATCACATTATTTATCCGGATGCTCCATCAGCTGCCCGTGTTGTATATAACTACTATGGCGGCGAAAATCGTTTTCCAAGAGCCTGGGATCAGATGATGCTCGCAGTTGATAAAGCTGATGCCGCTCAATTTACCGTTGACGAAATTCTTAATCCGAAAGATTGGGTTTTATTGAATTATTTGATGGATCCAAGAACCGGTCTCGGACGATTCAGAGATTTCAGAATTTCAAATTATACATTGATGATGGAATTGATTGATTACTGCAAAAATCATACAATCGATGAAATTATGAAAGTTCCTGACGTGCAGGAAAGAATCAAGTTGTATTTTGAGCAGGCTGAAGAATTTAAAGCTCAAATAGAAAGATGTTCAAAAATTTATGGAAATCTGATTGTTCTTGATTTGAAAAACGAAGAAGTTATCCACGCCGGAAACAGATTTATGATTTATGCGCTCCATCCTGAGTGTAATATATCTATCCACTGTATGTGGGGGCTTAAAAAGCAAAATACCGTGTTTGCTGTCGGAAAATCAATTGTCAACAGAACATCGAAAACAAATATCGGAGAACTAATGCTGAAATACGGCGGCGGCGGACACGTCAACGCCGGAACATGTCAGGTTGATAATGATAAAGCCGACGATGTTTTGAAAGAGTTAATCAAAAAGATTAACGCAGACGGATAAAAATAGGTAAACAAGAATAAAAAGAACTGTCTGAAAACAGACAGTTCTTTTTTTGCATAAGATTCTTCGCTTACGCTCAGAATGATTTACAATTGTTTTAAAGGCTTATATTAAACGGCTTCAGCGCTCTATCAAGAATGCCCAAACATTTGGCAATAGTTATACCGTAGTTTGTAATAGGTACCCCAGAGTCATAAGCTTTCATAATACGGGATAGTACTTCTCTTCTGTTGGTCATACAGGCGCCGCAGTGGATTATCAATTTGTAATCAGATAAATTCTCTGGGAAATCATGTCCTCTTGAATACTCAAAGATAAGTTCTTTTTGAGTATATTTTCTCAATAAATTCGGTATTTTTACCCTTGCAATATCATCTTCTATCTGATGATGGGTACAAGACTCACTGATAAGTATTCTATCGCCGTTTTGAAGAGAGTCTATTGCGTTTGCTCCTTGGGCAAAAGATTTCAAATCACCCTTCAATCTGGCAAAAGCAATTGAAAAAGAAGTCAGCAAAACATCATGAGGTACAATCTCAGAAACTGTTTTGAAAGCCTGAGAGTCTGTTACAACAAGTTTTGGACGGATTTTTAGTATATCAAACGATTTGTTCAACTCAGTTTCTTTCACAACAAGGCAGATTGCATTTTTATCAAGTACATCCCTGATAGTTTGCACCTGAGGAAGAATAAGACGCCCTCTCGGCGCTTCTTTATCAATCGGGGTTACAAGAAGACAAATATCGCCTTCATTCAAGAAATCAGAAACTATTTGAGGATTATCAAGATATTCCTGAGGAACAGAATCAATAATTTTCTTTTTCAATTCATTTATTGAAGCTTGGTCATTTGCTGAAACGGATATGACATTTGTTGTATAGTTTCTTATTTCTTCCAGTTTTTCAGGTTGAATATTTTTTATGTCGTTCTTGTTAATTACAACAACTGATGGTGTTTTTCTTTTGGCAAATTCTTCAAATAACTCCTTTTCAAAATTGCCAAAACCGTTATAATCACAAACAATCAAAGCCAAATCAGTACGTTCATAGGCTTGTTTTGTTTTTTCAATTCTCTTTTCACCGAGAGCACCTTCATCGTCGATTCCTGCAGTATCTAAAAACAAAACAGGTCCTAAAGGAAGCATTTCCATTGATTTTTGAACTACATCAGTGGTTGTTCCTGCGATATCCGAAACGATTGAAAGTTCTTGTCCTGTCAATGAGTTTATAATACTTGATTTCCCTACATTTCTGCGCCCAAAAACGCCTATATGCAGCCTCATCCCTCTTTGAGTATTATTCAATATTTATACCCTCTCTTCTTTGTTTAATATCCTTATTATAGGAGTAATACATCCTTTTGTCAGCAAAAATATTTGAGCCCCTTTTTAGGGGCTCTGTATAATTTTTATCTTAAAGAAACATCAATCATTCTGCAGATTCTTCTTTTACGTGCCTGCCTTTGGGCATTTCCGTCATTCAATCGGCAATAATTATTATTAGAATTCGTAGAAGCTGTTACCACTCTATCTATAAGATTATTGTCTTCAAGAAAATTTCTGTCATTTTCATTGATTGCGGCAAGTCTTCTCTTCATACACATATCTGATTCTTGTGTATCAATACCGTCTTGTCTTCCTGAACATGTATCAACACCGCATTGAGCGGGATTAGTAAAATTATCCTTATGATGAGTCCTGAAAGAAACAAACTCCAGTCTGTTTTTGACAGCAAGCGCCCTTCTGTACGGTATCTTGAAGAACAAAACATTTGCATCATTCATCTGTTTTTGTCTGTAATCAGGGATAGCGATTGTTTTTGCCTGTGTTTGACCGTTTTCATCAGTTTCTGTTGCTACTACATTATCTTGAAAACCAACCCGGCAAGCCATACCGAATTCACAGAAGCTTCCGTTTACATCATTTATTATAACCGGTTCAACGAAATTCAAAGCTGTAGACTGTTCTGATACCGGAGTTTTACCATTGTTTGTTGTTGTAAAATAATTCAGCGTATCTGTATTATGAAACTGCAAAGGCTCGTCGCCTTTATTTTTATTACGAATATCACAGTTATTGCAATCATTTATGCCATGTTCGATAACATCAGCAAGCAACCCCGGATATTTTCTATAGGCGTCATCGACAGAATCAACAATAACATCAACGGTAACCATATCGGCCGCTACCCCGTAAGGAGTAATACGAGAACCATCTGCACCAGCTACTGATGTTATCATCGGTTCCACATCACCGTTTTCATAAATATTAAATCCAAAATGATCCACGGGACCATCTGGAGAGGCTAAATTCCCATTTTTGTCTATCTCGCCTTTAGATCTGAACATAGGGGTGTTATTTGCATCCTGTTTGATAGAAACATAGACTTTTATGCATTGACGACCATCCCAGCAGGTAGTAGGAGCATTTGAAAGTCCTATAATATACATTTCATTGCCGATATCACCGCCGCCTCTTTGTTGTCTATTGTCTACCGTACGAGTCACCGAACACCACTGGGCGCTGTCTCTTGTCGGGTTTGCTATCTTTTTGAACGCATCGCAATAAGAACCATTGCCGGTACCGCCAAATGCAGGGAGTTTTTTATCCCCTGGGATAAAACTGTTTTCTACATCAAGATTTTTACCATTATTATAAGCGGAATCATCAGTATATCCTGATCTTTTTTCCTGAGGATTACGGGCAAGAATTTCGGCATTTATTGTCTTTAGGTTGTTATACATAGTCTGCGGTAATTTTCTCTGCGCATAATCTTTGCTCATCAGCCTGACTGCAATTAAGCCAAAAGCTACCAGAATACCGATTATTACAATAACGACCAGCAACTCCATCAGAGTCATACCGCTTTTTTTGTTGTTATATTTTATCAAAATATTCACCTCTTATTTGATTAATTTTTCTTCAAGTTTAGATATTCTTGCTTCAAGCTCATCTTCCTGCTTATCAAGCTCTTTTACTGCGTTTACCATAGCCATATCAATATATTGATACTGAACACCATAATAACCGTTATTTTCAATGACAGCTTCCGGAATAACTTTTTTCAAGTCCTGAGCGATTACTCCGACATGTCTTTTTGAGCCGATTTTTTCATCTTTCATATAATAAGTTACGGGTTTTATTTTGAGAATTTCCTCTAAACCCCTTTCATAATTACCTTTTATATCTTTCATTCTTGCATCTGAATAAGTAATTTTTGCTTTTGCTTGAATATTATTTGCATGAAGGTTTCTTGTCCACATTATATAATATGCTGTTGTGGTTGAATTAAAGGCGGCACCGGCTGCTGCAGTTCTTGCCGTATCAGGATACATCAACAAAAGCGGTGTTTTATAAAGTGTAGACTGCGATTGTTCTCCCAATATATTTTGTTCAGGAGATGTTGTAGGTCCGTTTGAAATAAGAATCATACCGTTGACATTATCAGTTCCCCTAGGAGAAGCATTAGCTCCGATAAAAATATTGTAGTTCCCAGTTGAAATCCCTTGAGCAATAACACACTCATCTGCTGCGTCAATACCTGCACACAACCCTGGGTCACCTGTTGTCCAGTTATTTTCTCTAATTACTGCACCTCCGGCATTAGCTCCGATAAAAATATTGCCGCTGCCTGCTGAAAGAGTTCTTCCTGCATTGTTTCCGACAAAAATATTGTCACTTCCAAGCTCAAGTCCTCCGCCTGCACCGCTTCCGACAGCGTAGTTACCTTTGCCGGCTTCAACAAGAGCAAGTGCCTCACTGCCAATTGCTACGTTTTGGAAATCATCATGATTTCCGCCTCCAACCTCATCAGTTCCCAATCTTGCAAGTGTATTTGAACCGATTGCAATATTTGCTTGACCGTTGTCAGTTGTATTTTGTCCAATAGAACTCATAGCGTTTGTTCCGATTGCTATATTATTTTTAGCGGTGTCACTATCTTCAGATTCAAGACTTGATAGAACATTGCGCCCTATACCTATATTTGATCTTTGGTCAAACATAACCTTGCTCATATTTTCAAAGCTGTTGACTTCATATTCTTCCGCATCAAGAGGGATACCATCGCCGAGAATTCCGAGAACAGTCCAGTTGCTCACTGATGACTGCAATATGACGTCAGCTGTCCTGCCTTCAAGAGTTTTGCTTCTCCATGGAGAACCTTCAACAGTCAATCTGGCATCTTTTTCATTTGTACCGATTGAAACATCCTGTTCTCTCGGATTTGCAGATGACGGGCTGTAGGTGATATTATATGGCATAATACCGTAGTCCCATTTTTCGCTGGTATCAGAATTTTTTTGTCTTGTTATCGCAGGCATTGTAAGAGCAAGTACAATACCGATTACAAGCATTGAAACCAATACTTCTACCAGTGTAAAACCTCTTTTTGTATTTTTATTTATCATCAAAAGTATCCTTTTTTATTAAATAATATTTACTCATTGACATGCACAAGTTTTTGATTCAGATACAATTTTTTTGAGTTTTTCAACTCTTTGCTTCAACTCTTTGTTTCTTTTTTGCAGGTCTTTTACGGCATTTAGAGTTGCCATATTTATATAATTATAATTAACCATATAAATATCTTTTTTACCTCTTGTCGTAACTGCATCAGGAAAGACACTTTTTATTTCCTGTGCAATAACGCCAGAAGATTCAAGACCGTCAGGTCCGTCTGATTTATATTTGTATCTGTAGACAGATATTTTTTCCAGGTCATCAAGAGATTTTTTGTATTCACCGACTATATTTTTATATCTTTTATCTGAAAGTTCGTATTCCTTAAGGCTTGATGTATTTGTATATACATTGTTAGCTTCAACATCAGCATACCTTATGGTGGTAGAGTTACCGTTTACATCTATCACACCGCCTACAATACGACCTTTCGCTGTTTGACGCAAGGAAGTACCATCCATTGCCCCCCAAACCAGTTTCCCTGTCTCTTCTGATGGACGTGGAGCATCCGGATACTGTATCAAATTATTTATTCCTGAGACATAAGAACCTGTTTGAGTTTCTGAACCGTAGCTGCCGATTACTATTCTGCCTGAGCCGCTGGAACCGCCATAACTTGCATAGTTGCCGATTACAATATTGTGGTTATGAAAGCCGCTTGTACAGGTATGATTTCCTATGCAAATATTTTCAGCGTTCAAATTGCTATTTGCCCCTGCCTCATCTCCTATGAGGATATTTCTCAGAGCTGTAGCTCTTATATTTCCGATACGATGATCTGCTATTATGTAGTTTCGCCACAAAAGGCTATTATCATAATTAAAAGCTGCACCATTTGCGATATTACCGCCGATAATGACATTACCTCGGGTTCTAATCGCATCTTTATAGGTATTTTCTCCAATAATAACATTATCTGCAGAGTTTTCCATATTTCTCATGGCATTCACGCCAATTGCAACAGAGTTTGTCGGAGTTTTTCCGTCAACACCTATATTGTTTGCAGCACCGGCGCCTATTGCAATTGATGTACCGTCTCTTGTTGTTGCTGCAAGACGTCCTACTTCGTTCAGGTTGCTGTCAGCAAACACAAAGTTGACAGAATGATTACCTGTGTTGTTGGCTGCCCGAATTGTCATTACAGGTGTTGTAGGTCTGTCTTCGTATCCTCTGACATGGAGTCTTGCTCTTGGAGTTGTTGTTCCAATTCCGACTTTCAAATTATCTTTCGGAGAACCATAAAAAACATCAGCCCCGCTTTGATTTCTGTTCCATTTCTCGATATGCCCGTAGTTTTTCTGAACGGTAAGAATTGGAACCGAGGCAACCATTACTATACATGATATTACAAGTGCAAGAAGCACTTCCATTATTGTGAAACCTGATTTATTTCGAGAATTCATCATATTATTTCAACCTTATAAAACTGAGAAATTTATCAAACAATGATTGTTTTTTGCAGCTGCATAAAGAAAAAGAGGGGTCGTTTACCTGTTTTTCGAGTTCATCAAGTTCTGCGCTAAGTGCATCATTTTCTTTCTTGATATCTTTTGCTGCATTAACCATCGCCATATTTATATAGGCATAATTTACGACATATCTGTTTTCTTCATTCAACGAAACAGCCTCTGGCATAATTTTCTTCAAATCCTGGGCGAGGATACCGACTTTCATCGGTTCGCCTTTTTCATCAGATTTATAAAAGAAGTTGTAGGTTTTGAGATTTGCAAGTTCTTCTATACCTTTTGTATAAGGTTTTATGTCTTTTTTGAGGCGGACATCAGAGGTCCCCACGTTAATTCTGTAATATAAAACCCCGCTGTTAGCACCGGCTCCTCTTATATTGAAGCTTGAGGTTTTAAAATAGAGGTCTTCTTTATCAAAATTGCCGTTGTTTGGTGAAAAACGCCCTACAATTTTATCACCGATATTCAAATAAGCTCCGCCTGCAACAGGTGCAGTAACTCCGGAAGGATTTTTAAGATCTTTTCCGATAAAGACATTCCCGCCGTTCGCACTGCCAGTTGTTTGAAGATTGTTTGGTCCCGTAGAAAGGAAAACGTTATATTTGGTATTAATTGACGGCTTACCATTTGTTGTTTTGATTTGCCCTATAGAAACGTTACTGTTTCCGCATATATTTTGAGAATATAGTGTAGCAATAGTAACATTATTCTCAACATTGTTGCAGTTTGCCATTGCATCAGCTCCAAGAGCAACGTTGTTGCTGCCTGTTTGAAGATTTCTCAAAGCATCATGGCCTATTGCAATGTTTCCTGTTCCGTCACGAAGATTTCGAAGGGTTCTAAATCCGAGAGCTATGTTGTTTTGAGTTTTTAGATAGTCGCTGTTTTCATCAGAGGCATTGCCCGCTCCTGATGCGGTAATATTACGATTTAGAGCTTCTTCACCAAAGCCTATGTTGTTTACTTCAGAGTTCAAATAAAAATCAACATTACGTGCGTTTATACTAAAGCGGAGAAGCGGTGCCCGTGTTGTTGATTCTAATATCATATCGGCACCTTTTTTCTGAACATTTTGTCCGTCTGCGGTGCAGTAATCACCATCAGCACAGTCATCTATAATTCGTTTGGCGCTTACGACATGCAATCTTGCCTTCGGATAAGGTGTTCCTATACCGACATTGCTTGAATTTGATCTTGTTCCGAAAAAGACATTAAGATTGTTTGAATACAGCCATTTTTCTCCGCCTCCGCTTTGTTTTTTTACGGTAAGCCATGGCACGGCAACAGCCATAAGAATAGCCGTTACCAGTAAAATAACAAGAGCTTCTATCAAAGAAAAGCCTCTTTGGCATTTTTTATTATTCATATTATAGAAATATCCCTTTTTCTGTATATATACATATAATTTTAATAACGTACTCAAATTAAGACAACAAATAATATTGCCATGGTTATTATCGACAGATTATTTCTCAACTTTAAGGATTTCACCTAAAGTGTAGCATTTCTTAACAAATTTTTTATGTAATTGACGATGTGCTCACCCATTGCAAAACAATTTGGCTGTATTCTCAGGGCGCCCTGCGCATAAAAATCAGCGCCGATACATCTTCCAATGACAAAGAGATTTTTTGCATATCTATTCAAGCAACATTCATATGGCGCCCCGAATTGTTTTCTTTCTGTTGATATAGTTTTATCTTTTTGATGAATATCTACAGGATAATCGCTTTCAAAAATATTTTTATCAAAAAATTTTCCACTCTCTATATCATTCTTTGTCAAAATATATTCGGAACAAATCCTGCGTGAATCTCTTATTCCGAGTTCATGAGCAACTGATGATACGAAAGATTCTTTAAATCCCGGTATATAGTTTCTGAAAAATTTTTCAAGACGCACTATAGCTGCTCTTCCTTTTATAAGCGCTTTTGTTGTATCTTCCGATGAGAGAGGATTTAGCGGAGAATTTATTCTGGGAGCGTTGAATGACAGCATTCCACTTTTCCCCGGAATTGAAAAAAATTGGATATAATTTACATCATCTTCATTAATGATACCATCTTCGATTGCTTTATCGATAAGCTTATTTATCGCTTGGTAAGGAGATTTTTTTTCTCCGTAAGAAAAGCCGATAGAAAGATATATTTCCCTTTCATTCTTGCAAAAAACATTCGATACATCATCATCAATTTTTTGTTCTATCATCCAGTTTGCAAGTAGTTTGATATCAACACCTCCCATCTCAAAACGAAGAGACATAAATTGATTCTTTCCATCAAGACCGTTTTCAAATTTAACGCCGCTCATAGCAGCAAGAGTCGCATCACCCGTTGCATCAACAAAGTATTTTGCCCTGTACTCTGATGTTATACCTTTATAAAAGGTTTTTATTCCGCTTATTATATCGCCTTCTTTTACAACATCAACTACAACAGTGTCATAAAGAATTTTTACTCCTGATTTTATTGCAAAAGATTCAAGTACAAATTTCATTTTTTCAGGATTAAACCACCCGGGATTTCCGTCTTTGTAAACAACACCATCTCCTGATGAGTATAATGTTGATAATATCTCCGCCAGAATTGATGATTTATAATCTTCGTTTCTGAAAGAAATATTATTCATCATCGGCATCACAAGCTGAGAAGTCATTGCTCCACCAAGATAAGAGTTTTTCTCTATGAGTAATGTTTTTATACCGCACCTCGCCGCAGAAATAGCCGCTGCAGCTCCTGATGTTCCACCGCCTACCACAATCAAATCATAAGTTTTTTCTTTGTCACTATTCACTTTAAAATATCCTTATTTTTATTTTTAAAACTTTTTAGATAGCTGCTTGAGGAAGCAAGAGAAGAGTTTTTTACTTCTTCTTCCCTCCTTTTGATAATTTCATCATGATTTTGAACCAAGCCTTCATCATGATAAACAATGCCCGCTCGTGTTTTTAATAAACCAATTTCTTCATCTGAAAGCGGTATTTGAGAAAACTCTTTTGAAAGAGAAGCAAAAGTCCCCGATGTTTTTCTGTTCTCTGAAGAAATTTTTGAAACATGAAAACCGCTCTGAATTAATGCAGCCCTCACAGGCGCACTTGATGAATAAGTTGTAATATTCCCCGATGAAGATATAATTCTTTTTAGCTCGTTAAAAAACTCATAACTCCATAATACAGACTGCTTTGCCGGTGTAAAACCATCATGAAATATAAAATCATACCTGCCTTCAAGATGTTTAATAGAAGTGCGGGCATCATCAAAAAAAACTCGAAGCCTATTTTTAGAGGATTTCAATCGACTTTTCGGAGTATATTTATTTCTATCAGACATATACTTATAATATATATTATGTATTTTTTGATTATTTTGACACTTACCCATTAATTCTATCTCGGACATTTTATTTTCCACAAAAAACAGGGCTAATT
>ERZ1090861.1226-NODE-1226-length-13602-cov-10.670702_pt1 | contig 13602 bp, 12 predicted proteins | sample MGYA00478482_ERZ1090861 | MGnify/ENA primary metagenome ERZ1090861 (study PRJEB33644, sample SAMEA5815744) | chicken gut metagenome | biome: Chicken; feature: Gastrointestinal Tract; material: Caecum | place: Ireland | collected 2019-01-01 | study: A study of... | reverse complement strand
ACTGCAGTCTTAAATAATACGGAGGTGCGTTATGTCTGAAAATCATAGCTTCGAAGAACAGCAGATTGGAGGGATATGCTACACCTCCCGTGAAAAACTGATTCGCGCCATCACCAAGCAATACCCGCAGGAAAAGAAACCGTATCCCCGTGCGGGAAACGCCTCCGGCGGTCAATCCATGACAGAGCCTGCCGAAGCTACAACAGCACAGGAGATAAACCACGCGGCACAACAGGTAAAAGCACCAAAGCCTGTGCGCACGGGATAAGGAGGTGTTCACTTGCCGTATTTTTCAAAGCTATATCAGACCGAGCTGCCGCATCGGGCAAAGCTCGTATATATCTACCTTCACGACAGGATGGATAAAGAGAAAAAAGCGTGGCCGGGTATCAAAACCATAGCCGCAGCTTTGTCCCTGTCCCGCAGTACCGTCAAACGGGCTATAAAGGATTTGGAGAAAGCTGCCCTGATACGAAAAGAGCCGCACTACCGGGAAAACGGCAGTGCGACCTCCAATCGTTACTATCTGCTTTAGAAATTATATTTTTACGCCAAGGGAGAAGTCTGCCTGTTCGGGGTCCCCGCAAAGTCGTAATGGCTTTGTGGGGAGAGGACGAGCAGCGAAGTGAGCGAGCTTTTGCCGTTTTACGGCGAAACGAACGATACACAGCTTGCGGGGACGAAGTGAACCCAGCACCGGTTCACCGTGGACTCCCCTAACAACTCACTTTAAGAGAGATTACAGCAGAAGAGAAAAGGACAAGTTGATGGATTGTTTTCAAGAAAATATAAATATCTTTTTTTATGAGTTCATACAAATAATATTTTCACTTGACAAACTTTTTCTGCCCGTGTATAATAACAGTGTTATATAACATTGTTACACGGAGGCTGCCATGGAAGAAAAATCACCGGACACATTGAGAAAAATACAACAGGCCGCCATGGAAGAATTTTCTGATAAGGGTTTCCTCGGCGCATCCCTGCGGCAGATCGTAAAAAAAGCCGGCGTTACCACCGGGGCGTTCTATGGCTATTTTTCCAGCAAAGAGGCTTTATTCACCGCCATTGTGGAACCACATGCCGCCGCACTTATGGGAAAGTTTATGGAGGCCCAGACTTCCTTTGCTGAGTTGCCTGACGAGCAGCAGCCGGAGCACATGGGGGTGGAGTCTTCCTACTGTGTCCACTGGATGGTAGATTACATCTGCCGACACAGGGAGCCGGTAAAATTGTTGCTCTGCCGGTCAGAGGGCACCAGCTACGAGCACTTCGTCCACAATATGGTGGAGGTCGAAGTGGAGTACACGATAAAATACATGGAAGTCCTCCGCCGCCTTGGGCGGGACATCCCGGAGCTGGATGAGCAGATGTGCCATATCATCGCCAGCGGGATGTTCAACGGCATCTTTGAGATCGTGGTACACGATATGCCAAGAGATCGGGCACTGCGCTATGTGGACCAGTTGCGGGACTTCTACACAGCCGGATGGCTGAAAATGATGGGGCAATAGCCCCTATCTTTTTTGCATAACGGTTAGTTATTGCTAACTTTATGATATGATGACAAAACCGAAAAGGAGGGTTCTTTTTGAAAGCAAAAAAACAAAGCAGCCTTGCCCGCATCCTGGGCTATGCGGGCGGGCACAAAAATCTCACCCTGTTGGGCTGTATCCTTTCCGCTCTGTCTGCAGTACTGGGGTTAATCCCTTATGTCTGCGTCTGGCTGGCGGCAAGAAATGTGCTGGAAGTCTGGCCGGGTCTTGACGGGGCGTCTGATCTGGCCCGCTGGGGCTGGACGGCGGTATGGACAGCCATCGGCAGTATCGCCCTGTACTTTGCGGCGCTCATGTCTACCCATATCGCGGCTTTCCGCACTGCCCGGAACATCCGCCGCACTGCCATGGCCCATGTGCTGAAGCTGCCTCTGGGGTTCTTTACGGGGAATCAATCCGGGCGGCTCAGGAAGCTCATCGATGACAACGCCGGACTTACGGAGGATCTGCTGGCCCATAAGCTCCCCGATCTGGCAGGAACCGTGGTCACGCCTATCGCGGCCATCGTGATGCTGTTCCTATTTGACTGGAAAATGGGGCTGTTGTGCCTGATCACCATGGTGCTGGCCCTGCTATCCATGTGCTTGATGATGGGCGGTAAAAACGCCGGCTTTTTCCATCGTTATCAGCAGGAAATCGAACGCATGAGCGGCGAGGCGGTAGAGTATGTCCGGGGCATCCCGGTGGTAAAGATGTTCCAGCAGACGGTCTACTCTTTCAAGGCTTTTTACGCAGCCATCAAGGATTACAGCGAACTGGCCAGTCAGTATGCCATGAGCTGCCGTGTGGGGCAGACCTGTTTCCTGACATTTATCAATGGAGCCTTTGCCCTGCTGATCCCGGCGGCACTGCTGCTGGCATCCGGCGGGGACGTGCGCACGGTGCTTGTCAACTTTATCTTCTATGCCTTGTTCGCTCCCGCCTGCGGTCAGATGATCAACCGGATCATGTATATGAGCGAGGCTGTCATGGAAGCAGACGAAGCCGTGGGCCGTCTGGATGAAATCCTCGGCCAGAAACCCATGGAAGAATCAAAAGTACAGAAACATCCGGCAAATGCCGCCGTCTCTTTCGACCATGTGACCTTCACCTATCCCGGCGCTGACCGGCCTGCGCTGGAGGACGTGTCCTTCTCCGTCCAGCCCGGCCAGGTAACGGCGCTGGTAGGGCCATCCGGCGGGGGCAAGACCACTGCCGCCAGTCTGATTCCCCGATTCTTTGATGTGGACAGAGGCGCCGTTTCTATTGGCGGTGTCAATGTCCGAGAAATGGACACAGAAGACCTGATGAAGCAGGTAGCCTTTGTCTTTCAGGATACCCGGCTGTTTAAGGAGAGCCTTCTGGAAAATATCCGGGCCGCCCGGCCGGAGGCTTCCAGGGATGAGGTGCTGGCAGCCGCTCATGCCGCCCAGTGCGATGATATTTTGGAAAAGCTGCCCCAGGGTCTTGACACTGTGGTGGGAACAAAGGGCGTTTATCTATCCGGCGGCGAACAGCAGCGCATCGCCCTGGCTCGTGCCATTTTGAAAAATGCGCCCATTGTAGTGCTGGACGAGGCCACCGCTTTTGCCGACCCGGAAAATGAGCATCAGATTCAGAAAGCGTTTGAAGCGCTGACTCGGAACAAAACTGTGCTGATGATTGCCCACCGACTGTCCACGGTACAGGATGCAGACAACATCATCGTCCTAAGCGACGGGAAGATTGCCGAACAGGGAAATCACCGTGATCTGTTGCAGAAAAACGGCGTCTACGCCGCCATGTGGGCGGACTATCAGCGCAGCGCCCAATGGAAAGTGGGAAAGGAGGCAGCGGTATGACGAAGAAATTACAACACTTATTTGCGCTCAGTGAAAAAGGGGCAAAGGATCTGGTGAAAGCCGTTATCTGGTGTTTTATATGCAATGTGGCCCTCATGCTCCCAATCGGGGCAGTCTTGTTCACGGCGCAGCACCTTCTCGGCTGCCTGGAAAACGGCGGCAGCCCTATGGAGGGCTTCTGGATCTATGTGGGCTTTGCCCTGGCAGTTCTTGTCCTGCTGTTCATCCTCCATTGGTTTCAGTATGCCTCGCTGTATCTGGCAACCTATAAAGAGAGCGCCAACCGCCGGGTGAGCCTGGCGGAAACCCTGCGCCGGCTTCCCCTGTCCTTTTTCGGGAACCGGGATTTGAGCGACCTGACTTCTACCATGATCGCCGACTGCTCCAGCCTGGATCAGATGTTCTCCCACTATGTGCCCCAGTTGTTTGCCTCCATCGGCTCCACGCTGGTAATCGGTGTCGCCATGTTCCTGTATGACTGGCGGATGGCGCTGGCTATCTTGTGGGTGGTACCGGTGGCAATACTGCTGACGGCAGGAAGTAAGAAAATTCAGGATTCCTTTGGGACAAAAAATATTCTGAATAAGCGGGCGGTGGCCGACTGCATTCAGGAGGGGCTAGAGACGATCCGGGATATAAAAGCCTGCAGCCGCCAGGAAGCCTATATGGGGAAGCTGGAGGAAAGGCTGGCTGCCATGGAAAAGGGCTCCATCCATTCGGAGCTTGCCACCGGCGTGTTTGTTTGTTCCGCACAGGCGTTCCTTCGTCTGGGGCTGGCAACTACCATCCTGACCGGCGGGGCGCTTCTGGCAGCCGGAGAGCTTTCCTTCCTCTACTTCCTGGGGTTCCTCTTCGCAGCCGCCCGGCTATATGACCCGCTTGGGTTGGTCTTGCAGAATATTGCCGCCACCTTCAACACCAAGCTGCAGATCGAACGGATGCGCTCCATTTTGGAACAGCCGGTGCAGGAAGGTACGGAAGAATTTACACCGCAAAATTATGACATCACCTTTGACCACGTTTCCTTTGCCTATCGGGAGGGGGACGGTGTGCTGGAGGATGTGAGCTTCACCGCCAAACAGGGAGAAGTGACCGCGCTCATCGGTCCTTCCGGCGGAGGAAAATCTACCGCCTGCAAGCTGGCTGCCCGGTTCTGGGACGTCACCGGCGGAAAGGTATACCTGGGTGGAACGGACGTGTCCACGGTAGACCCGGAGACGCTTCTGCGCTCCTACTCCATGGTATTCCAGGACGTGGTGCTGTTCCGGGATACGGTGATGGAGAATATCCGCCTGGGCCGCCGGGACGCAACAGATGAGGAAGTCATGGCTGCTGCCAAGGCCGCCCGGTGCGATGAATTTATTCAGAAACTTCCCCAAGGTTATCAGACCGTGATCGGCGAGAACGGCTCCACCCTCTCCGGCGGAGAACGGCAGCGGATTTCCATCGCCCGTGCCCTATTAAAAGACGCGCCTGTGATCCTTCTGGATGAAGCCACCGCCAGCCTGGATGTGGAGAATGAGAGCGCCGTGCAGGAAGCTCTCTCCCGTCTGCTCCAGGGCAAGACAGTGCTGGTCATCGCCCACCGGATGCGTACCGTAGCCGGTGCTGACCATATCGTAGTGCTGGAGGACGGTCATGTAGCGCAACAGGGAACCCCGGCAGAACTGATGGAACAGGGAGGCCTTTACCGCCGTATGGTGGAACTCCAAAGAGAAACAGCACAGTGGAAGCTGGGATAAAACTATGAATTGCTATGATAGCAACACAGCTGATGATATTCATTTAAGATAATTCCTATCATGAGAAGCATTGTTTGTACAGCTATGTCGATCCATAAAGTTCATCGGATCGGCATAGGCTGTACAATACTCTTTTTAATTGAATGTTATTTAGAAAAACCATATAACGATACGAAGAAAGTTTCACTTGACAAACTGGGAGGGGCATGATATATTATTAGCAGTTAGCGATAACTAACCAGAACTCCCTAAAGCCTGAAACTGTATATAGAAAAAAGATGCCGGTTCGCTGCTTCAAAGCGCGCAGGTTTGTTTTCGTATACATTGAATAACAGGAAGAGGGGATTTTTTTATGTCTGAAAATCTGAACGGCATCCAGATCCAGCTGCTCTTGTATTTTCTGGAGGCGGAGCCGAAAAAACGGACGGTGACCGACGCCGCCCGATATTTGAATAAGCCGAAATCCACCCTGACGCATATCCTTGACAGCCTGGACGAACTGGCGCTGATGGAGCGCGTGGAGGGCAGAAAGTCGGTGCTGACCGCTGCGGGGAAAAGAACCGCGCAGGAGCTGCTGCACCAGCGGAAAATCCTGGAGCAGTATATGCAGTATCAGGACATCCCGCCCGCGCGGGTAAAAGAGAACGCCCTGCGGGCACTGTCGGCGGGCTTTTCCGACGAGTTTATGGCGCGCCTTGCCGAGCAGGAGGGACGGATGCGTCTCAAGGAGATTTTTGCCGGGCACCGTGACTTCCACGGCGGCGAAATCTGCAATCACCTCAAGGACGGCAGCTATTACTTCCCATTCATCATTTACCGGGAGCAGATCAAGAACCACAACAACCTCTCCATGGCAAACAAAGGGTTTGAAAACCCCTGCGAGCTGATCGTGAAGGATCACGAGGGGCTGGTGTATCTGGCGGTGAAAACGGTGTCCGCCGAGTCCATGTCCAGCGGCAAGAAAATGGAGGGCCGGGTCAACAAGATGCAGTACCTGTACGACGGCGAGTTCCGGGACGGCGGGATCGACGGGCGGTATGTATATTTTCCGGTGACGGCGCTGAACTTCATCGCCATGGGGAAGGGCCGGGACACCCTGCTCCACGGCAGCGTATGCCTGAGAATGCAGTGCAGTGTGGGAGATATGCATATGCCGGAGAGCACGGCGATTTTCACCATGTTCATCCACTGAAACGGGGCTGTCAAGGGCAAAATAAAAATTTTTTGAACCAAGTTTGGTACAAGTGCGGTTTTTCTTTTGCCATGCGGCTTTCAAGGCTTTTTCGGGCCGAAAAAAGGCCATTTGAACCGGGTTTGGTACAGAAAATCGATTGACAAGGAAAAGTCAACTGATTATACTGAAACTGCTTTAGGGATACTATGAACGGAAAAGGCGTGGAAATCGCTGGTAATGCGGCACTTCGGAAAACCCCGAAAGGGGCAATTTTTCAGAGGCTTAGTTAGCCTATGCTAACTAACGAAGGAAGTCTAAAATTCGATATACCAGGATGTGTGAGCAGGCAGCTCGCTCCCCTGACCAGAAACAATAGAAGGAGGAGCCCATGAGCCGTATCAAGGATTCGCCGTAGAAACGGCAAAAATTTTTTATCAGACGGTTAGAAATCGCTAACCGACATACTCCCTTTCAGGGAGAAAACAACGAATGGAGGTTTTGTAAAAATGACAACGACAAAACAATCGTGGCTCAAGCGGAGTCTGGCAGTCCTGCTGGCCGTGATGATGGTCATGAGCATGGGCGTTGCCAATGCGTTTGCGGTTACGCTTACGCCTGAAACGCCGATTGAGAAAATTGATGTTCCCGCCGAGGATGGCGTATATTATGCAGATATTGACCTGATAAACGCCGCCAATGTCCAACAAGTGTCCATGGGAAATGCTGCGCTGCGTGGCAGTAGCAGCTTTGAAACCAACCATCCTGAAGATACGGATTACAGGGCAATTGTGGTAGTGAAGGATAATACCGCCACGGCCATTTTAGAGTTCATGCCGCTCGGATTCATAGGTATGCAAGGGTTCATGATGGAATTGGAAAGCGTGGACGCCAAGTATCTGACCGCGTTTGGCGGCGTTTTTGACACATATGGTCAGGACGGTGCCGCCTCTTTCACCACGACCCAAGCATTGACATATCACATGACCCAAAAGGGCGAACCGGTTTATGATATGTTCAATGACCCTGAATCCGAATCTGTCTATAATGGGAATGTAACGCGTCCCGCAGGGTATGGACACGAAAACGAGCGGCCGGTCGACATTGAAAACGTACCGTATCCGCATTTGATAGCGGTTGACGCCACGCCTGTCTGGGTTAAATATGAAAATACGCAGGCTCCGACCTCCGCAGCGGAATACAATCGAAACAATGCGGCTTATGTACATGTATTTGTCCCCGTTATGTTTTCCATCATGCCGACTTCCGGTGACCAATATGCTCGGCTGCATGTGGATTGGACGAGTTTAGATAAAATTGAACAGCCCGAACAGAATTTGGAATACCGTCTGTACACCGCGTCCCAAATCGAACAGACGGCCTACACGACCGAATCCTATCAGGCGTTCCAAAAAGACATGGAAGCGGTCACCTCGGAACTTAACAACATCTGGCCGTCTACCGACCTGGAAATGGGCACAAACGGCCAGCCGAAGCTGACACAGAAAGAATGGAATGCCGAAGAGCGCGCCGCGTTCGTGAAAAGAATTGACGAAGCGCAAAGCAAGCTGGAGCTTATCGGCGATAAAACCAATCTCAATGCGCTGATTGCTGAGGCTGAAGCGAAAAAGGAAACTGCCTATACGCCTTCCAGCTGGTCGGCTTTTGCCGCGGTTCTGCAAGACGCCAAAGCTGTACAGAGTGATGAAGATGCGGGGCAGAACGCGGTCAATTCCGCGGCTGAAGCGCTTACTAACGCCATGGAAGCACTTGTCCTGCGCGCAGATACATCCGAGCTTGCCGCTCTTGTACAGCAGGCAGAGCAGATAGAAAAGGGGGACTATACCGAAGCCTCCTTCCAAGCGCTGCAGCAGGCGATCACAGCAGCAAAAGAAGCTATTGCCGACGCGGATGTTTCGAGTGAAACGCTGGCTGTATGCAAACAACAGCTTCAGACAGCCTTGGATTCTCTTACCACCGACAGCGAAGAAGAGGAGCTCGACCGTTATACGCTGGAAGACGGCGTATACTCGGTTTACGGTGAGATGATCAAGACTAACCGTCAGGAAAAGTCCATGAGCAACGATGCCATCAACCATACCATTAAACTGACAGTAGAAGACGGTAAATATTATCTGACAATGGATTTCCACGGCCTGGCCTATCTCAACAAATTCGGCTATCTGGCGGAACTGTCCTATTATGACAATGGCTATACCTACGGCCAGTACGGCGCTGTTGATGGCACCCCGGTTCCCGCCACTGTCCTTTCTACCCAGAAGAACGCCGACGGCAGCGATGTGTACGATGAGTTCAACCAGGCGGGCGGCTCCTATGAAGGCAAGCTGTACCCAGACCAGATCAAGTTCCCGCTGGTAGCGGACGCCCTGGCAGATAAAGACGGCTATGTACCGCTGCATGTATTCGTGCCGGTCATGGAGGATATTTCCGCAGGTACCGGTGACCAGGATGTACTTCTGAAGCTGGATTGGTCCACCTTGAAGAAAACCACCGAAGATGACCCGGCATTTGAGCCGGAAGAACCGGTGGAGCAGTCCCCGGCAGTGGATTACACCGACGCTAAAACCGGCGTGAAAGTTCATGCCGACAAGGGCGTGTTTGACGAAGGCGTGCAGATCGTCGTTTCCGAAATCACCAAAGGCGCTGACTACGACGCTACTGTTTCTTCCCTCAGCGACGTGGGCAAAAAATTCAAGCTCTATGATGTGAAATTCCTGGATGCAGACGGCAATGAAGTGACCCCCAACGGTACGGTGAGCATCAGCTTCCCGGTTGCGGCAGGCTATGATTCCGCTAATTTGGCGGTCTACCGTATGGATGACGGCGGCAAGGTGCTGGTAAGAGGCACAGTGGAGAACGGCTATTACACGGTTATCACCAAGACCGCCGGGACCTATGTGCTGGTGGAAAAAGGCAGCACCATCACCGATGCGGAAAACACGGCCAACATCCCCCAGACCGGCGACGACTCCAACGTGGCGGTGTTTGCTCTGCTGGCCTTGGCCGCTGCGGGCATGATGGGTGTTACTCTGGTGACCAGAAAGCGCAAGTCCAACGAAGCCTAAACAAAGGAGAAACAATATGACAAATACTGCATCAAAGCTCAAGCGGGCGCTGTGCAGTATGGTGGTGATGCTCGCCCTTGTGGCGGGCATTACTTCTATACCGGCATTAGCAGCATCTAACGGCATCTATACCGCAACCGCAACCTCCCACTACAAGCATCCGACCACCGGAAAAATCGAGGATTCCGGCGGCGAGGGTTCCTACGTCCTGGGCCAGTCCATGACCGAAAGCGCCTTGAACAAGGCTGCCTTGGTTGAAGTGGATCCGCAGGGTAATACCTTTGTTACCGTGCGGCTCAACCTTATGGACAATATCCGGAATCCGCAGTTTCAGGTGGACGGCAGCCGGAACGGGAATTTTTCATCGGTTTCCGCTACAGTCATGCAGGAGGATTTCACCAACAATACCACCGATTTCCGGATGCCGGTACCCAGCGAAAACGCCATCATCCGCTGCAATATGTACGTCATCCCCATGGGACGGGACGTGATCTTCTACATAACGGTTGGGAACCTCCAGTCCGGCTCCGGTGATTTCGTCACCAGCGTAAAGGTGGAACAGCCTGCACAGGAACTCGAGCCGGAGCAGTCTGACACCAGTGCATCTGCTGTCCAAACGCCCGCTTCCAGTACGTCGGACAGCCAAATGTCTTCCTCCACACCGGAGACTTCTTCCAGCGATACCGGCAGCGCATCTTCCGATGAAGACGAAGACGCGGTAATGGGTCTCGAAGAGTTCGACGCTTCCGGCAACAAGGTGAGCGATACCTCCACCGAAGCGGAGCAGGACAGCAGCACCGGCAATCCCATCGTTTGGTGGATCATCGGCGGCATTATCGTCGCAGCCATTGCGGGCGGCTGTGTGTGGTACTTCTGCTTCTTCAGAAGGGGTAAGAACCCCTTTCAGAAAAAGTAAGGGAAGGTGCGGGCAATGAAACTCAAAAAAATCCTATCCCTTGTTTTAGCCGGTGTGATGGCGCTGTCCGTCACCGGCTGCGTCAACCAGCACCCGGAGGAAACCGGCAGTACAAACGCCAATGAAAGCGGTGAAGTCCGCCTGGTAGCCACCTCCCCGGCGGTAGCGCAGATCTGTAACCGGCTGAATCTTGACCTGGTGGGCATCTGCCAGTCCACCAGCGAGCTGCCGGAGCGGTACGACGGCGTTACCACGGTGGGCATGGCGATGAATCCGGATCTGGAGATCATTAAATCCCTTGACCCGGACTACATCCTGTCGCCGGCAACTCTGCAAAACGACCTGCAGCCCAAATACGCTTCTATCGGGGTCAGCTCCCTGTTTTTAAACCTCAAAAGCGTAGAAGGCATGTACGCCTCTATTGAAGGGCTGGGACAGAAATTCGGCCGGGAGGAGGAAGCGGCCGTTATGCTGGAGGAATTCGATTCCTTTATGACGGAATTTGCAGAAAAAAACGCCGGTAAGGAATCCCCCAAGGTGCTGGTGCTCATGGGCCTGCCCGGTTCCTACATTATTGCGACCGACAACAGCTATGTGGGCAGCCTGGTGAAGCTGGCAGGCGGCACGAACGTCTACGGCGACGGGGACGGACAGGAATTCCTGTTCGCTAACACCGAGGATATGAAAACCAAGGAGCCGGATGTGATCCTTCGGGCAGCCCACGGCCTGCCGGATGAGGCAAGGAAGATGTTTGCGGAGGAATTTTCTACCAATGACATCTGGCAACACTTCAAAGCAGTACAGGAGGGCCGGGTGTACGACCTGGATTCCGATCTGTTCAATATGAGCGCCAATTTCAGCTATGAGGAGGCGCTGAAAGCGCTTCAGCCCATGCTTTACGGCGAGGAATAGCCTTGAAAAAAACACAAGGCGGCCGGGCTTTTCCTGTCGGGGGAATCCCGGCCGTTTTCCTAAAAGGAGATTTTGCTTATGGTAAGCAGAAAAAAGAAAATCCTCTCCTTTGTCATCACCGCTCTGGGGCTGCTGGCGCTGTTTCTGGTCGCCGTCAACACCGGCAGCCTGAAGGTGACGCCCCTGGAGCTGTTCAAAGGACTCTTTATTGAATACAACGAAAACGTGGCGACCATTTACGACCTGCGGTTTCCCCGCATCCTCATCGCCATCTTCGGCGGCGCGGCCACCGCCGTATCCGGCGTGCTGCTGCAGGCTGTGATGAAAAACCCGCTGGCCGACCCCGGCATCATCGGCGTCAGTTCCGGGGCAAGCCTGACGGCGGTGCTCATTACCGCCTTTTTCCCGACCCTCTACTTTTTTACGCCTTTGTTTGCCTTCCTGGGCGGGATGGTCGCTTTCCTGCTGGTGTACTCCCTTTCGTGGAAGGGTGGCCTTTCGCCTTTGCGCATCATTCTCGTGGGCGTAGCGGTCAACGCCATGTTTACAGGGCTCATGAGCGCCTTCAACTCCGGCACAGGGAGCAATTATTCCGGCGTTGCCAGCATTGTCAACGCCAACATCACCATGAAAACCTGGGACGATTTCCAGACGCTGTTACTCTATGTGGTCATTGGTCTGATTGCCTCCGTCTTTGTGCTGGGACAGTGCAATCTGCTGGCGCTGGAGGACAAAACGGCGCGGAGCCTTGGCGTGAACGTCACCCGCAGCCGGATCATCATTTCGGTGATTGCGGTGCTGCTGGCCAGTATTTCCACCGCCGTCATTGGCCCCATCAGTTTCCTGGGGCTTATTGTCCCGCATATCGCGAGGCTGCTGGTGGGGAGCAATCATAAAGTGCTGGTGCCCTATTCCATCCTGCTGGGGGCGTTTACCCTGCTGCTGGCGGATACCCTGGGACGCACCATTGCGGCGCCTTATGAGATCAGCGCAGCCATCATCATGTCGGTAGTGGGCGGCCCGTTCTTTATCCTGCTGTTGAGGAGGTCGAAGCAAGGCTATGGACAATAATGTGTTTACCGTCAAAAACCTTTCCTTTGCCTACGGCAAACAGCAGGTGCTGAAGAATCTCGACCTGGAGCTTCACGAAGGGAAAATCACCACCCTCATCGGCGCCAACGGCTGCGGAAAGAGCACACTGTTCAATTTAATGACCAAAAACCTCCGTCCGGACGAGGGCGAAATTTTCCTGCGGGAAGAAAATATTGCCGGCATGAAATTAAAAGATTTCGCCAGGGAGGTTTCCATCGTCCACCAGTACAACACCGCTCCGGTGGATTTGAGCGTGGAAAAGCTGGTGGGGTACGGAAGAACGCCCTATCACACCATGGGGCTTTCACCCGACCCCAAAGAAGATGAGGAAAAAATCCGCCGTGCCATGGAGATCACCCATACATACAAGCATAGGGATAAACCGGTATCCGAGCTTTCCGGCGGACAGAAACAGCGGGTATGGATCGCTATGGCGCTGGCGCAGGATACGAAGGTGCTGTTCCTGGACGAACCAACCACCTATCTGGATATCCGGTACCAGCTGCAAATTCTAAAACTCATCCGGCAGTTAAACCGGGAGTTCGGCATCACCATTGTCATGGTGCTCCACGACATTAACCAGTCGCTGTATTACAGCGATGAGATCGTCGCCATGAAGGATGGCAGGATGATCGCCCACGGCCTGCCGGAGGAAATCCTCACAAGCGAACTGGTCAGGGAAGTTTATGATGTGAATCTGGATATCCGGATCGTAGACGGCAAGCCCTTTGTCATTCCGGTGTAAACATCAGGAAAGGAGATGCCTGTGTGAAACTCAGACGTACCACAGAAGATTATCTGAAAACCATCTATATCCTCTCCAAAACCGGGGAGGTTCACGGCGCTGCGATTGCCGAACGGCTGGGCGTCTCCCGACCAACCGTTTCCATTTCCCTGAAAGCGCTGAAACAGGAAGGATACATCACTCAGGATGACAGCAGTGCTGTCCGGCTGACGGAAACAGGATTAGAAATCGCAAGAGCCACCTACGAGCGGCACCAGACTTTTCAATCTTTGCTGGAAAATCTGGGTGTGGACGGGAAAACGGCCGCGGCGGACGCCTGCCTCATGGAGCACGCCGTCAGCCCGGAAAGCTACGAGGCAATCAAGGGGCTGACAAAAAGAAAGAAGGCGGACGGGGATGAATGATGCGATGCAGTCTCTGGGATACGGCCTATTGGCCGTCCTGTTTTCAGCGGCCATCCTTGCGCTATGCGCGGTCATCAAAAAGGCTGCAAAAAATTTTTTAAAGGGCGGACGAAACCATGATGATCAACAAACGGCTCATCGGCACGGTAGCTGAGAGC
>ERZ1090861.1225-NODE-1225-length-13605-cov-8.369520_pt1 | contig 13605 bp, 10 predicted proteins | sample MGYA00478482_ERZ1090861 | MGnify/ENA primary metagenome ERZ1090861 (study PRJEB33644, sample SAMEA5815744) | chicken gut metagenome | biome: Chicken; feature: Gastrointestinal Tract; material: Caecum | place: Ireland | collected 2019-01-01 | study: A study of... | reverse complement strand
ATAAGCTTTCTTTTTAGTTCCATATTTTATCAATTAATTTCTCTTCTTCTAAGATGATTTCATCTACCATTTTATAATACTCAAGTTTTACACATAAATCTACCATGAAAGGAATTTTTAAACCTAATTTATTTAAAATACTATCCTTTTTTAATACCTCCAAAGGTTCTCCTTTTAAGATTAAGTTTCCATGATCAAGAATATACAACTGAGTAAAGGAAGAAAGCATAGTATCTTCTAAAGAGGAACTAGTCATAATAATGCTTAATCCTTTTTGATAACAATGTTCTAGTAACTTGAGAAAACTCTTTTTCTCTTCCTTAGATACTATCTTTTTTAATGGTTCATCTAATAACAAAACTTCTGGTTCTTTGATTAACTCTACCGCAAAGAGAATTTTTAATTGCTCAAAGGCCGATAAATCTTTTATGTACTTCTTGCGTTTGCCTGTGATATTGATAAAGGAAAGCATATTTTTTATTTTTTCTTCTTGTTCTTTTTTTTCGTAAGAAAAAGGTTCTAAGCTATTTTTTAGAGAGTCTTCTACGGTGAAAGAAGAAAGAGAAGAAAGAAGCTCGGGAAAGACAAGTCCTATTTTGCCTTGCAATTTGGAAAAAGATATTTTTTCGATGTAAGTCCGATTATAACGAACTTTTTCTTGCGTCTTTAAAAGACCAGCGAGAGCTTTTAAGAGTCTTGTTTTCCCACTTCCTGAAGTGCCAACGATTAGATTAAAACTATGATTCGAAAAGAAAATAGCAAAGTTTTTAAAAGGAGAAAGAGATAAATCATCAATTGCAAGAGAACTCATGTTAAACCTCCTTCTTTTTTTGCATATGATAAGCAATTTTAGCTAGAAGTGTGTCACTGATAAAATGACTGAAGAATTTTGCTATTTTCATTGATATTCCAGGGATAATTACTTTTTTGCCTTTTCTCATTTGATCAATCGTATAACGAGCCACTTTGAAACTCGATAAAGGTTTTACTTGAAACTTAACCCCTGCTCTTTTTTGAAAGTTGGTTTCAATGGGACCTGGACACAATACGGAAAGTTGAACTTTGCTTTTTTTCCTTCTTAGTTCTTCTTGTAAGGCTAGACTCAAGCGATATACATAAGACTTGCTGGCATAATAACTAGCCATTAAGGGTCCAGGATAAAAAGCGGCACTGCTCGCGACATTTAAAATTGTTCCATGATTTCTTTCTTCCATATCTTTTAAAAAGAATTTGGTTAACATATGAACCGCTTTGATATTGACATCAATCATATTTAATTCTTCTTTTAAATCCGTTTGATCAAAGACACCAAATACACCAAAACCGGCGTTATTAATTAAGAGATCAATTTTTTCTTGTTTGGTTAGTACGTAGACTTCTTTTACTTTTTGTTCTAGAGAAAGATCCGCTATAATGAGTTTTACCTTCGTTTTTAATTCACTTTGTAATTCTTCTAACTTATCTTTTTGTCTAGCGACTAAAATTAAATCATAGCCTAATTCACCTAAATAAATGGCCATTTCTCTTCCAATACCAGAAGAAGCTCCCGTAATCATTGCTTTCATTTCCTTCACCACCCATATCAATATTATAGCATGCCAAAAGAAAAAAAGATATTTCTATCTTATACTTGATCAATATATTCCAATAATTTTAGGAATAAATCCATATGTTCTTTGGATAATCCATGACGATGAAGTTTTCGAATAGCAATTCTTTTCTTCTTAATGGTTAAAGTGCCAAAAATAATCTCGGCAATTTTCTCTTTGATGTTTGTTTCAATTTGTAAGTCCATTAAAATACTATTAATATCTTCGTTAATTAGTCTGACGGCATCAATTTCGATGTCTTTTCCTTTGCAGTTAATTGTAACTTGGCCGATGGTTTCCATCTCATTCATTTCTACAATAAAGTCATTTTCTTCTTCATACATCTTACTTACTTTTATTTCTCGATCATTGAAGTGGGCAATGACTTCGTCGGCTTTTTTTGTGTTCCGGAAGCGAATTTTGTAGTTTCGTTTGATCGGGGCAATGCCACTTTTTCCTTCAATGGAACGGATAATCACCGTATAGTTGTTTTGTAAATAATTGTAGTCGATCGAAGTTTTTAAGAAATATCCTTCTTTATATAGAGAGGTTAGGCCATCATCTTCATACATAATATAAGTATTGGAAGTACCAGGGAAAATATGAATTTCCAAATCTTGTGGGAGGCCGATATTATTGATATCACTACGATTGGATAAAGGAATAATGGAACCACTTTTCGCAAAGACAGGGTAATCTTCTTCTTTATAAAAGGAAGTATATTTTTTCTTACCGGGAAATTTTTTTCCTGTTTTAAAGTCATACCAAGTACCTTCGGGCATATAAAAACGATGGATGGTACGATTCATGACCAAATCTTTTTTGGTTAAGATAGGACATACTAATAATTCACTGCCTAAAAAGTATTGATATTTATAGATATTGTCATCAATGACAAAAGGATAGTCATAATAAAATGGTTTAATGAGAGGGATGGCTTCCTTATAATATTGATAGCCTTCTGTATAAAGATATGGAATCAAGCGATGTCTTAACCGTAAATAGTCATTGACAATGGTTTCAGTTTTGATATCCCAATGCCAGGGTTCTCTTTTATAGTAAATACTTCTAGCGGCATGAAAGCGGAAAATAGGAGAAAAAACACCTAATTCCACATAACGGATATATAATTCACTTTCTTCAATTCCGCCATCATAACCGCCAATATCATGACTCCACCAAGCGACGCCGATGTTGGCAGCATTTAAGGTAAAAGAGGATATTTGTCTTAACCCTTCCCAAGATACTTTACTCTTACCAGCATAAAGAATGGATTCGCGATGAGGAGCATATAAGTCATTACGGGAAAGCATAATACTTCTTTTGGCAGGATTTCTTCCAGAGTCAAGATAATGATAATGATTGTAGGCTTTTAATTTGATAATATTATTTTCCCCTTTGTAGTCATGCCAGAAGAAATCTACCCCAAACGCTTCTAAAGGGTGAAGGAATAATTTAAAGTAAACATCTAAGAATTTAGGATCTAAAACTTGAAAAGGAATAACATTACCTTGTGGAATATTTAGATATTCACAGGCTTGTTGATAATAAGCTTCATGAGGATAAAGTCCTTGGGTTGGATCAATATGAAGTCCTAAGCGAATATTGTGATGATGAAGTTCTTTGGTGAGTTCTCTTGGATTATTAAAATATTGGGGATTGAAAGTGAAACCCGTTTCTAAGTTTTCTTTAGAACCTACTTCTCTTAAATGCCAATCTTTATCTAGAAGAATGACGGATAAGGGAACATTTCTACGTTCAAAATTGGTGATTACTTCCATTAACGATTCTTTGGTATAAGGAGTGTCTTTACTCCACCAATTTCCAAGCGCATAGCGTGGAATTAAATCGGGGGTTCCCGTTAACTTGAAGTAATCTTTTAAGGCCATATTATAATCTTTATGATAAAGGAAAACATAGATATCAAGGCTTCCCTCTTCACGAGGATAGGTCGTGCCATCTTCAGCATATAATAACGTATTACTATCATCAAAAGAAGCGAATCCTTCTAGGGAATAAAGTCCTTTTTTTAGTTTTTTTGGTGTTTTTAAATCAATACTAATTTGGTTTCCATCCATATTTCTTACTTCTGGATGTCCATAATACCAATCCCGATCTTCATTGTTCCCAACAAGAAGAGTAATTTTTAAGTTTCTTTTCGGATCTAAGTTTGTACCAGGAAAAGGTTTTTCTTTGTTATAAAGCAAGCGAAAATAAGAAGTGGTAATTTCTAATAAATTTCCTTCTTCTTTGACTTTAAAATCCACTTTGGGATAGTGACGATTGCTTACAAATTGACTAGGCGCATCGACAAAGTTACCACTGTTACTATATTCTAAGCGAATTAAACGTTCTGTTAAAATTGTAAAACGATAATGGACTCCTTTAAGGCAACTGGTTTCCTCTGCTTTGCCCTTTTCAACATCTATTTCAAATTGTTTTCCAAGAGGATACATCTTATCACTCCCTTTTATTCTTTTATTTATCTAAAAACATCATATAATACTCATCATAAGTAATATTATTTTCTTTGATATATTTGGCAATCTCTTTTCCAACATAGCGATAGTGCCATGCTTCACATTTATAGCCGGTAATGTCTTCTTTCGATCTTGGGTATCTTAAAATAAAACCATAAAGATAGGCATTATCCATCATCCAAGAGTATTCATCACTTTCTACAAAGGTATCAACGGTAGCACTTGCAACATCAATACTCATAGCGGTTTGATGTTCGGAAAAACCTGGTTTGGCGATATAGTTATCTACATAATTTTGACCATAAGCATCTAAATATATTTGCATAATCTCTTCTTGATCTTGATAGCTACGATACCCTGAGTTGACCATTAGAGTTAAGCCTTCTTTGGCAGCGGCTGCTTTCATTTCTTCAAAGGCTTTTACTACTTCTTCGGTCGCTTCCACGGTCTCATCTACTTTGGTGTCTTCTTCTTTAAACTCGACAAGGTCATCTGGTACATAATCAGCAGTTAATTGGCGATGCTTGTTGACTAGAACATATTGATCAAATTCCGTTATTTCTAAGGGGTCCACATAGTCTTCTTTATCAAAGTCTAAGTTAACATAAAGAACGGTTGTTTCGGCATCCTCGTTTTCTAAATCTTGATAAGCGACATAGCGATCATAATTTTTTAATTTGGCATAATCAACCGAAAGAAATTCTTCTAAATAATCTACTTTCTCTCGTTTAGCAAATTCGGTTACATCTTCATTACTTCCCCTTGAGAGAATAAGAGAAATTTCACTTGTTTTATATCCTTTTTCAAGAAGAGCATTCACATTTTTAACAATATCTTCTTGATCTTGATATTCAATTTTAGCATAGTTTTCTAGATTATCTTCTTGATAGTCCTTACTTTCGAAAGCGGCATTTAACATTTTGTTCTCGCCTTGTTCTTCTACATAGCTTGTCTTAAACTTTTTCATAATACTATCGATGGCTTTATCACTATAACCAAGCGAAGATAAGGCATTTCTTTTGTTTACATAAAGACCAAAAAGGACAAGTAAAAGAATCAAAATGATACCTATGATTAGTAATATCTTTTTAAATTTTGGTTTTAATTTTAACTTTAACTTCTTTTGGGTCACTTCGCAATTCTCCTTTATCTTTTCTTTTATCATAACATATTTTTCTTGTTTTTTATAGATTAGATATACTTTTTTTCTACACTTGTGATACAATACAGCAAGAAAGAGAAAGGTGATTGATGTGAAATCTCATTTTCCTTATAGTGATAATAATAAAAGATATCATACTCTTACTTACTTTTATAAACAAAAATTTCATGAAAAAATTTGCAAGGTGAGTCTGAACGCCTCTTTTACTTGTCCCAATATTGATGGAAAAGTGGGATATGGGGGATGCGTTTATTGTTCTAAGCTCGGAAGTGGAGAATTTGCGGGGAAACCAGGAGAAGATTTAGAAACACAATTTGAAAAAGGTAAGAAAATGATGCAGAAAAAGTGGCCGAATGCCAAATTTATTGCCTATTTTCAGGCTCATACCAATACTTATGCGCCGGTTTCTTATTTAAAAAAATGTTTTGAACCTTTTGTAGAACGTGAAGATGTGGTAGGAATTGCCATTGCTACACGGAGTGATGCCATTAGTGATGCTTGTCTTGCTTATTTGAAAGATTTAAACAAGAGAACCTTTTTAATGGTGGAACTGGGACTACAAACGGTTCATGATGAAACGGCAAAACGAATTAATCGCTGTTCCACTTATGCCAATTTTAAAGAAATGGTCAAAAAATTAAGGGAAGCTGGTATTATGGTCATTGTTCATATTATTAATGGGCTTCCTTTTGAGACAGAGGAAATGATGATAGAAACGGCGAAAGAGTTAAATCAATTGGATATTCAAGGAATTAAGATACATATGTTACAAGTACTAAAAAATACTGCTTTAGAAAAATGGTATCAAAAAGAACCTTTTCCTTTGTTAAGTTTAGAAGAATATGTCGATATTACGGTGAAACAATTAGAATATTTACGTCCTAATATCGTGATTCATCGGATTACAGGGGATCCTGTGAAAGAGGATTTAATTGCTCCAGAGTGGGTATTAAAAAAGTTTTGTGTCATGAATGAAATCGATAAGAAGATGGCAAAAGAAGATCTTATGCAAGGAGATTTACTAGCGGATTAACATAAATTTTAAGAAAATAAGCTTTTTTACTTGTAACTATTCTTTCTTTGCGGTTATAATGATATTAATAATAGTAAAGGAGATTTGGTATGGATCAGAAAATTAGGATGGTTACCGTTTCTACTTTTGCTTTGCTTGGAATCTTATGCATTTCTTCAGGAGCGATGTATTCTTCGATGCAGGCGAATGATGAACAGCAGAAAGTACTTGTAGTAGTCCAGCAAAAAAGAATTAGTAATACGGATGAGACCATTGATTTAAAACTTAAAAATTTAGAAATCGAAGCGAACACTCCTCTTAGTGTTAGAGTGATTGATTATTTAGATTGTGCCGTTACAGATGAAGTGCTAGGAAATTTAAAACTAGATACTAGTACTGTAAATGTTACCCAACCGGGAACTTATTCTTATACAGTTTCTTATCTAGATCAAACATTTACAGGACAGATTGTTGTTTTAGAGAAAACAACTGAGCCGGAAGCACAAACTATTACTTTGAAAACGTTAAATATTAAGGTAGGAACCGTTTTATCTACGGATATTGCAGATTATATTGTGGAAAGTTTAAGTGATGAAGTAAAAGCTCAAATGACCCTTGATCTTAGTCAGGTCAATACTTCTCAAGCAGCAACTTATCAATATACGATTACTTATCAAAATAGTATTTATACAAGTAATATTATTGTAACCAATGATCAACCAACTCTTGCGACCGGAAATAATGATACTTCTACCAGTGAGACTACAGAAACAAGTGAACAGGGAGAGTCATCTACTACAACGGGTGAAGAAAATAGTTCTAATACTACAGAAAAAGTCGAGTAATTCTCGGCTTTTTTTATAACATATTTTTCTTTTTTAAAAGAAGTGCTACTAGAATTGATAGAAGCAAGGAAATTAAGATTAAAAGAACGAAAGCAAAAGGGTTTTTAGCAAATACTCCTAAATCTACATTCATTCCCATAAAAGAAGCGACCATAGTAGGAATCGAAATAACAATGGTAATCCCTGCTAAAAATTTCATAATCGTATTTAAATTATTGGATATAATCGTCGCGACAGTATCTGTGGTACTACTTAAAATTCCTCGGTAAAGTTCAGACATCTCAATCGCTTGATTATTTTCAATAATTGCATCTTCTAATAAGTCTTCATCTTCTACAAATAGTTCAATCACATTTCCTTTTAATATTTTATCCAGAACAACACCATTGGATTTTAAGGCCGTAATAATATAAGTTAAACTATTTTCAAGAGCAAGTAAGTTTAAAAGTTCCTCATTTTTCGTATCGCCAAGCATATTTTCTTCTGCTTTTTCAATACGGTCATCGATTTCTTTTAATATTTTTAAATAAGAAACAGCGATACGATAAATCATCTGAATCACAAAGCGACTCTTTTTATAGGTATAAAATTCTCTTACTTTTCCTTGACTAAATTCATCTAATAAGGCATATTTCTGAAGACAAACGGTAATAATATAATCATTTCTAACAATAATAATTCCTAAGGGAAGCGTTTTAATGGCTTCTCTTTTGTTTTTTATGTGACGAATCGGTACATCTAAAAGAAGCATTTTGCAGCCATCTTCTTCATCAATTCTGGGTTTTTCATCATTATCTAGGATACTCATAATAAAGTTTTTCTTAATCCCTAAACTATTAGAGACTTCAATTAATTCTGCATCGGTTGGAGCGGTTAAGTTAATCCAACATCCCATCTCGAAATGATCAATTCGTTTAAACTCATTCGTATTTAAGTCCGTATTATAAATTCTTAACACATTACCACCTCTTTTCTTCTTCATCATAAAGGGAAAAGTTCTTTCTTGTCAAGTTTTATTCAAAGAGTTTGTACGCTTCTTTTTCTTCATTTTTCTCATAAATTTTTAAGTGTTCTTGGCTATCTATTGTTACTAGCAAGAGATTCTCGATTCCTTTGTCATATTCTTTGGCTAATCTCGTTTTAAACCACTTTACATCTTTTTTGATTTGGCGTAAATTATTTTCCATAATTTTTCCATCAAGGACGGCATTACAACAAAGTCCTTCGTATGGAGTTTTTAATTTTAAATCTTTTCTTTGGGGTTGTTGATATTTACTTTTTACTAAAAAGCTAATTTTCCCATTGGATTCCATGATGGCATATTCTATTTGACTTAAGTCAAAGTAACCGTTGATCCTCGCTTCTTGTAATAAATCTCCTAGATCGAGTTTACTTTTCTTTAAAGAAGTATATAGTATTTTTCCTTTTTCTATTAAAATACAAGGGGATCCTGTGATTAGTCTTCTAGCAATTATACTTTTTGAGGTTAGTTCTGTAATTAGATAGGCAACAAGGGCATAAATGACAAGGGCGAAAACACCTTCAAAAAAATTAATTTCATTGTTTAACGTCATTTCCGCAGCAATGGAGCCAATACTAATGCCAATAATGTAATCAAAGAGGTTTAGTTGGCTTACTTGTTTGCGGCCCATGACTTTTGATAAGAGGAACAAACAAAAAATAGAAGTTAATCCTTTGCCTAAAATTGATAAATAACCCATTTTTCTTCACCAATTTTAGTATGGATCACTTCTTTTGTTTTTATGTGTATTTAAAAGATCCCTTTTATTTTTCCATTTTCTAAATCGATATTTTCATAATTTGGATGTTTTGGTAAACCAGGCATAGTCATGATGTTTCCTAGTAAAACAGTGATAAAGCCTGCACCTTTATTTATTTTTAAGTCGGTAACATGTAGGATATTGTTTTTTGGATAGCCTAGTTTTTTGGCATCGTCTGAAATCGAATATTGCGTTTTAGCGACACAGATAGGAAGATAAGAAAGATTGAGTTCTTTTATCTGCTCTATCATCTCTTGAGCTTTAATGCTATATTCTATTTTTTCCGCTTGATAGATCTTTTCTGCTAATACGTGTAATTTTTCTTCTAAGGTCATGGTTTGATTCACAAGAGGAGTAAAATTTGTTTTTTGGTTACAACTTTCTATTACTTGTTCGGCAAGAGAAATGGCTCCTTCTCCCCCATCTTTATAGGCCGTGCTTCTTGCATGGGCAATATTTTGTTTTGCTAAGAAGGATTCAACGACTTGCAATTCTTCTTCCGTATCCTCTTTAAATTGATTCAGAGCTACCACAAGAGGTACTTGATTATTCTTTAAATGATCAAGATGAGCTTGTAAGTTTTCAAGGCCTTTCTTTAAGTCTTCTTCTCCATGGTGTTTTAAAGCTCGAATGGTTGCTACTAAAACAATGGTATTGGGGGTGAATCCGGCTTCTGGACAGACGATATCTAAAAATTTCTCAGCTCCTAAATCAGCACCAAATCCTGCTTCCGTTATTACATAATCACTTAAGGATAAAGCAAGTTCCGTCGCTTTTATACTGCTACAACCATGCGCAATGTTAGCGAATGGTCCACCATGAACAAGACAAGGCGTGCCTTCTAAGGTTTGTACTAAATTAGGGAAAAAGGCATCTTTTAAAATAACCGTAAGTGCTCCTTCCAACTTTAGATCATGAACGGTTATTGGTTTCTTTTCCTTATTATAGCCGACAATAATATTTCCTAGGCGCTTTTTTAAATCTTCTAAAGAGGTCGCAAGACAAAATAGAGCCATGATTTCTGAAGCAGAAGTGATGCGAAAATGGTCTTCATATTCTTGTTTTTTACAAGTAACTTTAACTTTTCTTAAACTACGATCATTCACATCAAGGCACCGTTCAAACGTAACTTCTTCGATTTGTAATTCATTTCCTTGTTCTATGTGATTGTATATGGCAGCGCTAATTAAGTTATTTGCAGAGGTGATAGCATGAAAATCTCCGGTAAAATGTAAATTGATATCAGTCATAGGTACAATTTGACTATAACCGCCTCCCGTAGCACCACCTTTTAAACCGAATACAGGCCCTTGTGATGGTTGTCTTAAAGATAGGCAAATGCTTTTTTCTAATTTATGAAAAGCATCTGCTAAACCAATACTCACGGTTGTTTTTCCTTCTCCATAAGGGGTTGGATTTATCGCTGTTACTAAGATAAGTTTTCCCTTTTTATCCCCTTTTTCTTTTAATACTTTCGCTTTGTCATGACCATATAAATATAAATCTGACTCTTCTAAACCTAGTTCCTTTCCAATTTCTCTAATACCTTTTAATTTTGTCTTTTCCGCAATTTCAATGTCAGTCATATTATCCCTCTTTTCTTTCTCCTATTATAGCTTATGTTTGAAAGAAAGAAAACAAAATCTTTTTTAGATTATCTAAAAAACAGTTACACTGAGCATAACTGTTTTTTAAAAAGTAGAGGCGATGGTAACCGTTCCACCTGTGATACTTGCTTCACTTAGTCTTGTTTCTATCCACGTCTTTGCTGTTTCGTCTTTGACAATGACATTGATAGAACTGTTGGCATGGTTAAATATACCGCTATACCCCGTAGCATTGAATGTTGCATTTCGCATATCAAGACTTGTTAAACTGCTACAATTTTGAAACATATAACTCATACTGATTGCTTGCGAAGTATCAAAGTTACTTAAATCTAAACTCGATAATCTGCTACAATTAGAAAACATGAGACTCATACTGGTTGCTTGCGAAGTATCAAAACTACTTAAATTTAAACTCGTTAAACTGCTACAAAAAGAAAACATAGAATCCATTTTGGTTACCTTTGATGTGTCAAAACCACTTAAATCTAAACTTGTTAAGCTGCTACAACCCTCAAACATAGAACTCATAGAGGTTACTTGTGAAGTATTGAAATTTTCTCCAAACGTTATTCTCTCTAAACTGCTACACCAAGAAAACATAGAACTCATATTGGTTACACTTGATGTATTAAAACTACTTAAATCTAAATTTGTCAAACTGCTACAGCTATAAAACATATACCTCATATCGGTAACATTTGAGGTATTAAAGCTTTCTCCAAAGGTTATACTCTCTAAACTGCTACAAGAAGAAAACATACCCTCCATATTGGTTACCCTTGAGGTGTCAAACCTTTCTCCAAACGTTATACTCTCTAAACTGCTACAAGAAGAAAACATATCACTCATATTGGCTACATTTGTGGTGTTAAAGCCTCCTCCAAAGGTTATACTTTGTAAGTTTCTACAATTTTGAAACATATAACTCATATTAGTTACACTTGAAGTATCAAAACCACTTAAATCTAAACTCGCCAAACTTCTACATCCATAAAACATACCATACATATCAGTTACATTTGTAGTATCAAAATTTTCTCCAAAGATTATATTTTGTAAGTTCCTACAACCAGAAAACATATAACTCATAGTGGTTACATTTGTGGTATTAAAGCTACTTAAATCTAAACTCGTTAAGCTGCTACAATTATTAAACATATAACTCATATTGACTACATTTGAGGTGTCAAAACTACTTAGTTCTAAACTTGTTAAATTGCTACAATGATAGAACATATAACTCATATCGGTTACACTTGAGGTATCAAAGCTTTCTCCAAAGGTTATACTCTCTAAACTGCTACAATTATAAAATATAGAATCCATATTGGTTACTTTTGATGCATCTAAATAAGTTAAGTCAATACTTTCTAAACCAGTAAAATTATAAAATAAATAAATGGAACGTTGGTTTGCTATTATTCCACCAGTTCCACCAATCGTTACTTTATATGTTCCTTCTCCTCTTCCATCATCTTCAATATAAGCTATGACACTTCCATCTCCTGCTGCTGATACATCCCACCATTCAATGACATCGGATGGTATCATAATATCATTCTTTGTTACAATACTTGTAATATTACTCTTATAAGTACTGTTGTGATAATCAGCGGTAGAATTTTGAGTATATCTTCTCATAATCGGATCGCCCATCTCATTTACCGTTCCATCCATACTCTTCGTGATACTTACTTGTCCCCATTCTGCTCTTAAGATAACATCTTTTTCAGGCATAATGAAGTAATCATCATTGACTTTGGTTACTCCTTCCGTTACTAATACCCATCCTTTAAAGCTCCAACCCTCACAGCTTGGCTCTTCTTCACTGATTCCTATGGTCGTAAATACGCCATGATTTTCTTCACTTGGCACATTCTCTACCACACAACTACTTGGAGCATTTCCATCGTAGATAACTTTATAGTTATCTGCTAATACTGGGGTCTGTTCACTGGTGATATCTTCTTCTATTTCTTCTATTTTAGAGGTTATCTCTTCTTTCTTATTGGTTGGATAAGTTCCGCCTTGATCAAGATACTCTTCTTTCAAAGTCACATCAATAGTCATAGTAGCACTACTCCCTGATCTTAAGGAATCAATCGTCCATGTTACTTTTGGAGTATCTCCTTCGTAGGTTAAAGATGCTTCTCCAATACTGGTTTGGACTTTATCAATACTAGCAATCTCAAAATAAGTATCATCAATATAATCCGTTATCGTAAAACTCTCATAAGGAATGGCTATGACAGAAGCATCAAACAAGACATTATTTAGAGTCTCCATATCCGCAAGGAACTGGTTATCACTAATTTGTTTGATAGGATCTAGTATAGCTTCTCCCATTTCATATTGCACTCCATTGATCACTAACCAAGGATATTCATCTTTTAAGAATTCATATTCGGCAATTTGATTGGGAATATCTACATTGGGATAACCATCCGTTAAGAATAAGACAATAGTATCCCGATTTTCTTCTTTTTGATAATTCTTTAAAATACTTTCAACATGTTTTAAGGGTTGATAATAATTAGTACTTCCTGTAGAGCTTAAGTTATTAATCTCATTTAATAAATATTCTTTATCATTGGTAAAGTCACTTACTAAAGTAGAACCTGTTTCAAAAGTAATTAAAGCCGCTCTATTTTCTTCAGTTGATAATAAAGTATCAATTAATTCTGCCGCATCTTCTTTGACTCTAGTTAACTTATCTCCTGTCATAGAACCTGAGATATCTAAAACAAAGATAATATCCATAGGATTTCCTTCTTGCCTTAAAATCGTGTCTAAATCAAAAGTAATCCTGGCTTTTCCTACTCCTGTCCATTCAGCACTCTTCTCTATTTGCCATGATCCCGGCTCTTGTTCTTGATAATTCAATTTCTCCGAGGTAATAAACACACTTTTGACCGGAGTAAGGGAAGCGAAAGCAAAAGGCACTGTCACTAATAATATTAAGAGTATAATTCCGCTTATGATCCCTAACTTTTGCTTTCCATTTAAATTCTTGATTCCTTCTTTTATCTTTCTCATGACTTTATCCATACTCTTATGCTCCTCTTATTTTAATTGTACCAAATCGCTTACGCGAAATCTATATTATTTCTTCGATTAAACAATTTT
>ERZ1090861.1224-NODE-1224-length-13616-cov-4.167539_pt1 | contig 13616 bp, 14 predicted proteins | sample MGYA00478482_ERZ1090861 | MGnify/ENA primary metagenome ERZ1090861 (study PRJEB33644, sample SAMEA5815744) | chicken gut metagenome | biome: Chicken; feature: Gastrointestinal Tract; material: Caecum | place: Ireland | collected 2019-01-01 | study: A study of... | reverse complement strand
CGGAATCCGACCGCGCTCAGTGTCTCGTGGGCTCGGAGATGTGTATAAGAGACAGCGCGGCCCTTTCGGAAATTTTAGAGCGCAGGGACGAAGTAGAAAAATTCTATCAGGATTCTGGAGCCCAGCCGCTGGTGGAATATACCAATAAACATGGAGCCAAAAATTATATCAAGAACCCGGCGCTGGTGATGTGGGATGACCTGAATAAAAATGCCCTGGCATACTGGAGGGATTTGGGGCTGACGCCGGCAGGCCTTAAGAGGATTGACCAAAATGCGCTGAAGAAAAAGAAGTCTAACAGCCTGGCGGAGGCGTTGAAGGAACTTGGCGGATAAATATAAAGATGTAGCCCTCCAGTATGCCAGGGAAGTGCTGGAGGGAAAAATAAAAACCGGAAAAGAGGTGGTCCTGGCCTGCGCAAGATTCCAGAAGGACCTGCATAGGGAGGACCTGGAGCTACGCTCCAAGGAGCCGGATCTTGTAATTGGAATCATCAAAAGAACAATGGTACATATGCAAGGGGAAGACCTGGACGGGAAGCCCCTGATGAACACGCCGTTGGAACTCCAGCCGTGGCAAATTTTTATCGTGTATAACCTTGTAGGATTTTACTACAAGGGAACAAATGAGCGCCGATACAAAGAGGCGTTCATCTTTATTCCGCGGAAAAATGGAAAGACTACGTTCGTCGCTGCGCTGGCCTGGGGGCTGGCAATCCTGGAAAGAAAATCCGGAGCGACCATCTATATTGTGGCGGCTTCGCTGCAACAGGCCTGTCAGTCGTTCAAGTTTATTATCCACAGTCTGAGGAAAAAAGGGATGATAGAGGATTTTCGAGTGCTTAACAACAACTCGGAACATTCCATCAGTTATCAATTCCTGGATGACGACGGCGAAGTGGATGGAAGTATCCATATCGAAGCTCTGGCATCGAATCCGGATAAGCAAGATTCGTTCAACTGCAATATCGCGATAGCGGATGAAGTCCACGCATTCAAGAAAGCATCACAGTATAACCGGTTCAAAGAAGCCATGAAGGCCTACACCAATAAGCTGATGATTGGAATTACCACTGCCGGAGATGAAATCAATAGCTTCTGCTATCGAAGACTGGACTATGCTGTAAAGGTGGTAAGTGGAACAGTAAAGGATGACAGCCTTTTCTGCTTCGTATCTCGAGCGGATCAAGATGAAAAGGGCAACGTGGATTTCACAAGCGCGGAGCAGCAGGAAAAAGCAAATCCTGCTTACGGATCGATCATCCGGCCGGCGGACATTATGCAGGACGCGCTGCAGGCACAGAACGATCCACAGCAGCGAAAAGACTTCCTGAGCCGGAGCCTGAATATTTACACCAGCGCTATGCTGGCCTATTTCGACCTGAATGAATTTAAGTGGAGCGACCGGAAGTATGACTGGACGCTGGATCAGCTGGCAAGGCTGCCTATTGACTGGTTCGGCGGCGCGGACCTGTCCCGGCTTCATGACTTGACGGCGACGGCGCTGTATGGACATTACAAGGGCGTCGATATCATCATCACACATGCGTTTTTTCCCGTGGTGGCGGCGCACCTGAAGGCAGAGCAGGACAACATTCCACTGTTTGGATGGGCAGATGAGAAGCTGCTGACGCTGTGTAATTCCCCGACGGTAAATTATGCGGACGTGGTGAACTGGTTCATAAAAATGCGGGAGCGGGGATTCAAAATTAAGCAAGTGGGGCATGACCGGAAGTTCTGCCGGGAATACTTCATCGGCATGAAGCAGGCCCGGTTTAATATCATTGATCAGCCGCAGTATTACTACCTGAAGTCGGAGGGTTTCCGGCACATAGAAAACCAGGTGAAAAACGGGAATCTGTATTACCTGCATTCAGAGGCGTATGAATACTGCGTGGAAAATGTGCGGGCCGTGGAAAAAACGGACGATATGATCCAATATGACAAAATCCAGCCGGAGCATCGGATAGACTTATTCGACGCTTCGGTTTTTGCATGCGTGCGGTATCTGGCGAACATGGAGCGGAAAGAGAAAGCAAAGAATTGGTTTGGAGAGTGAAGAAATGACCAAAAAGAACAAGAAGCGGAGGTCGGCGGCGCGGGATAAGCCGCAGAAGAGAGGAGTGGCGTTCTTTTCGGACGAGGCCTGGGGGACGCTGGAGTGCCTAGGGTACACCAGGCTGTCAGATAATCCGGAAGTGACGGCGGCCGTGGACACAATCGCGCGGCTAATCGGAAGCATGACCATCCATCTGATGGAAAATGCGGAAGACGGGGATATCCGGGTGCGTAATGAGTTGAGCCGGAAGATCGACATAAATCCATTTTCGAAAATGACCAGGAGTAATTTTATTTACTGGATTGTGAAAACAATGATGCTTTCGGGCCACGGGAATTGCGTGGTGTGGCCGGAAACAGTGGGAGGTATCATACGGGATCTGAAGCCGGTACCCTCTGGGCTGGTATCCTTCCTGCCGGAAGGAATCTGGGACTACCGGGTGCTGGCCGGGGGCCAAGAGTACGAACCAAACGAGGTACTGCATTTCGCTATGAATCCGGATGATTATTATCCCTGGATGGGAACAGGGTATCATGTGGCCCTGGCAGACGTGGCGAACAATCTGAAGCAGGCAGCCGCAACAGAAAAAGGTTTCATGTCCAGCAAATGGAAGCCGTCCATTATCGTGAAAGTGGACGCGTTGACGGACGAGTTTTCCAGCCCGGAAGGGCGGAGAAGGCTTCTGGCGGATTACATCGATACGGCAGATGCAGGAGAGCCCTGGATGATTCCGGCGGAACAGTTTTCTGTCGAGCAGGTGAAACCCCTTACCCTGTCTGATCTGGCTCTGGCCGATTTCGTGACGCTGGATAAAAAGACGGTGGCCGCCGTGCTCGGCGTACCGGCCTTCGTGCTAGGCGTCGGAGATTTCAAGAGGGATGAATGGAATAATTTCATAAACACCAAAATCATGCCGGTGGCCCAGATCATCGAGCAGGAGCTGACCAAAAAGCTGATTATCGGGAATACCTGGTTCTTCCGGTTTAATTCCCGGAGTCTTTACAACTATGATATTCGGGAACTGGCGGCCGTGGCAGACGACCAGTACATCCGCGGCATCATGACGGGAAATGAAGTCAGAAACTGGCTGAACCTCTCGCCGATGGAAGGCCTTAACGACCTGATTATCCTGGAGAACTACATCCCCAGGGGCATGATTGGAGATCAAAACAAGCTGAACGGAGGTGAAGGAAGTGGATCATAGATATCTGAATATGGAGAACGTGCAGACGCGCGAGGACGGCGAAGACCTTTTCATTGAAGGATACTTCGCCGTTTTCAATTCCACATATGAATTGTGGCCAGGTGCGACCGAGAGCATCGCGCCGGGAGCGTTCGACGACTCTGTGAGCGATGATGTGAGAGCCCTGTATAACCACAACACTGACATCGTGCTGGGGCGCACCAGCGCAGGGACGATGGAGATCCGGCAGGACTCGCATGGCCTATGGGGTCGCATCCGGGTGAACCGGAACGACGGAGACGCCATGAATGCCTACGCCAGGATCGCCCGGGGAGACATCACCGGATGCTCCTTTGGATTCGACATTGCTGCACAGGAGACGGATTACCGGGAAGACGGAACGGTGCACTGGACAATCACCAGGGTGTCGCCGCTCTACGAGATTTCGCCCTGCACCTTTCCGGCCTACCAGGAAACTGTTGTTTCTGCCAGAAAAAATGATCTGGCAGACATTGAGACAAAAAAGAGAGAAGTTTGGCGCGCGGAAATGAAGCGGCGCCTGAAAGGAGAATGACATGGCATTAAGAGCGCTGATGCTGAAAAAGAGCATCGACACAAAAAGAGCGGAGCTGCAGGCCCTGGAGGGAAAGGATGCAGGATTCGCGACCAGAGAAGCCGAGCTGGAGGCTGCCATCGAGGAGGCTGTAAGTCCAGAAGAGCAGCAGGCAGTGAATGAGCAGATTGACCAGTTCGAGAGCGATAAAAACGCGCATGAAGTAGCCAAGTCCGCGCTGACCGAGGAGATCGCCCAGCTGGAGGATGAACTGCGCGAAGAGGAAAAAAAGAAACCTGTGAGAAGCGAGAGAACCAATACCCATGAAAGAACAGAAAGAGGTGTGAGAATGGAGATTAATATCAGAAGCCTGCCGAAAAACAAGAGGGCGTTTGACGCTCTGCCGATGGAGACCCGGCAGGAAATGGTAAACCGTCAGGACGTAAAAGAGTTCCTGGCACAGCTGAGAAGCATGAAGGGTCAGGCCCGGGGAGTGACGGGAGCGGATCTGACAATTCCGGTTGTATTCCTGGACCTGATTGCGGAGAACATGTATCGGTACAGCAAGCTGCTGAACCGCGTACGGGTACGGAATGTAAATGGGGAGGCCCGCCAGACCATCGCCGGAACCGTTCCGGAAGCCGTGTGGACCGAAATGTGCGGAGTCATTAACGAACTGTCCTTCGTGTTCAACCTGGTGACGCTAGACGGATTCAAGGTGGCGGGCTTCATCCCGGTATGCAATTCCATCCTGGAAGACAACGACATCAACCTTTCCGGCTGGATCGTGGAGATGATTTCCGAGGCGATCGGCCTGGCAATGGACAAAGCCATCCTGTATGGAAAAGGATCTGCGTCCAAAATGCCGCTTGGAATCGTGACCAGACTGGCGCAGGAGAACCAGCCGTCCGACTATCCGGCAAACGCGACGACGTGGGAGGACCTACACGAATCCCATCTGATTACCATCAACGGGACCACGGCAACAGGAGCAGAATTCTGGTCCCAGCTGATGCTGGCGGCTGGCGAGACCTTTACAAAATATAACCGGGGAAGCATGTTCTGGGCGATGAACAGCAAGACCTACGCGACGCTGCGGTCGAAGCTGATCACCTTCACGGCGACCGGAGATATTGTGGCAAATCTTTTCGGCACGCTGCCGATTATTTCCGGAGATGTGGATGTGCTGGAGTTCATTCCGGACGGCGACATTATCGGAGGATATGGCGATCTGTATCTGCTGTCCATGAGGGCAGGGATGACCATCGAATCCTCCAGGGAGGTGCAGTTTATCCAGGATAACACAGTATTTAAGGGTAAGCAGCGGGCGGACGGTATGCCGATAATACCGGGCGCGTTCGTCGCTATCAACATCAACAATGTTGCCCCGACGACCGTCATGGACTTCGCGGCCGATACCGCGAATGACGCCCAGCTGACTGCCCTGGCAGTGGGAAGCGAGACGCTGTCCCCGACATTCGACACGGAGACATACGCTTATGCTGTGACCGCATCCGCAGCATCCGCGAAAATTGAAGTGACGCCCGCACAGGCCGGCGCGCAGGTGGATATCGCCTACATCGGTGCGAATGTCCGGAACGGCGGAACCGTGACCTGGCAGGCGGACGGACAGGCCCATCCGCTGACTGTAACTGTGAAGCAGGGCAACGCGGTAAGGGTTTACACAGTGAATGTGACCCGCGCGAGCGGCTGATCGGAGGTGTAGCGGATGACCGACGCGGATATCCTGGTGATTTTAAAAACGGATCTGCAGATCTCGAGCGCTGCGCTGGATAATTATCTGGCAGCGCTCATCGCGTCGGCGCGTGATTTCATTACGACAGAAGGGATCACGTTGACGGAATCCAGAAGCGACGCGATGCTGGTCGAAATGTATGCAGCGTACCTATACCGGAGAAGACGGGAAGAAAATGTGGCCATGCCGCGAATGCTGAGATGGGCGCTGAATAATAGAATATTCTCGAAAGAAGGTACATGAAATGGACGGAGAAATCATTCTGGTAAAGGAATCATCTTATTACGATGATTCAATAGGACAGTGCCTGACGCAGGAAGAAAAGAGAAAGGTATGGGCGTCGATTCAGACTGTAACACGGTCGGAATGGTGGGATGCAGGACAGAGAGGGCTTCAGCCTCAGCTGGTTGTTACGACACCAATGGTAAACTATGAAGGAGAAGAGATTGTACAGATCGGGACTGGAGAAAATGCCAAGCGTTACGGAGTATACAGAGTATACTTCCCGAATGACAGCGATATGATAGAACTTTATCTGGAAGGAAAAGCAGGAGAGTATGCGGAAAAGAGTAAAAGCGGATGATTTGGCAGCAGCAATCATGCTGGAACTCTCGGAGTACAATCAGGAAGTCACAGAGCAGCTGAAGGAAGAAATACGAGAAACAGCAGAAGAATGTGTAAACGAAATCAAACTGCGAGCACCAGTTTGCACAGGAAAATATAAAAGGGGATGGAAATTTAAAATTGTATATGAAACACGTGAGGACATAAGAATTATGGTATACAACGCCGCAAAACCGCAGCTTACACAACTGCTTGAAAATGGACATGCAAAGCGGAATGGCGGAAGAGTAATGGGGATTCCACACATAGCGCCTGCTGAAAAGAATGCAGAAAGAAGGCTGGAAGAAAAGGTAAAGGTGGTGGTGAAGGGAGAATGATAATCCTTAGCGAATTTAAGGACATGCTCAAAGCATCGGGATATCCTGTGGCCTATCTGTCATGGCCTAAAAATGCAGCACCGCCAATGCCGTACATTTGTTACTACACGAATGGATCGGATAACTTTGCGGCTGACGGCACAGTCTATTATCCTGTTGCACAGGTACAGGTGGAGCTTTACACAGAAATTAAGGACCCTGAAGCGGAGGCCGCGCTGGAAAAAGCGTTGGCCTCTTTTTACTGGAATAAAACAGAGACCTATATTAACGAAGAAAAATGCTTTCAAATATCATATGAAATCGAGGTGTAAATATGGCAAGAAAAGAAAATAAAGTGCAGTTTAACCTGAAAAATGTACATTACGCCGTTATGATCACCACAGGGTCATCGCCGGCATGGAGCACACCTGTGGCGGTGCCTGGAGCTGTTACGCTGTCATTGAATCCGCAGGGAGAGGTAACGCCATTCTATGCAGACGGAATTACATATTACCAGAGTGTGGGAAATAACGGCTACAGCGGCGATCTGGAAATGGCCAGATTTCCAGATCAGATGCGCATAGACGTATGGAAATTCAATCAGGTAGAAACGGATAATGTCTTGATTGAAAGTGTAAATGTAGAGCCGGCAGCCTTTGCACTGCTTTTCCAGATCGATGGAGACGTAGACGAAGAGTATTACTGCCTCTATAACTGCTCCGGAACCCGGCCGGGAGTAGGAAGCACGACAAATACGGATACCAAGGAGCCGCAGACGCAGACCAGCACGATATCTGCGGTAGCACTGGAAGACGGAAATGTAATGGCCAGAACAACGGCGAGCACGCCTAGTGGTGTAAAAGAAGCATGGTTTACGAAGGTATACGAGCCGACAGTACAGTCAAAATAAGGAGAAAGCATGGAAAAAATAATCAATATTGGAGGAAAAGAGGTAAAAATGAGGGCTTCGGCCCTTATCCCGCGATTATATAGATTCCGCTTCGGACGTGATATCATCCGTGACATGACGGCGCTGAAAAAGGCCTTTAACAAAAAGAACGAGCTTCCGGAAGATGCTACGGAGGAGCAGAAACAAGATGCGGCGCTATCAGAAATGAATCTGATGATCTTCGAGAATGTTGCATACATAATGGCCAAACATGCGGATCCATCCATCCCTGATGATCCGAACGAATGGCTGGATGGATTTGAAATGTTTTCGATTTATGAAATTTTTCCAGAAATCCTGCAGATGTGGAATCTTAACAATGAGACCACATCAAAGCCTAAAAAAAAATAAAAGAAACTGTCAGAGAAAAAACGGGAGCGGCATTCATGCTTCGCTGCGCGGAGCTGAACCTGTCAGATGATGCTTTGGCCGGAATGTCCATGGGAATGGTGTACGACATGTTGACAGAAAAAATGAACGACGGAGAAAAATATCCATATAAGGCGACGCAGGAAGATATCTATGCATTTTTTGGCAGGGGGTGATTAATTGGCCGGAACAAAAATCAGAGGAATCACGATTGAACTTGGTGGCGATACATCGGGATTATCAAAAGCCTTGAAAAATGTAAACGGAGAGATCCGGGATACGCAGAAACAGTTGAAAGATGTGGAAAGGTTGCTGAAGCTGGATCCGGGGAATACAGAACTGCTCCGGCAAAAATATCAGCTCCTGAGCCAGTCTATCGAACAGACGGAGACAAAACTGGATGCATTAAAAAAGGCAGAAAAAGAGGTGCAGCAGCAGTTCGAACGGGGAGACGCGTCGGAAGCGCAATATAACGCCATACGGCGTGAAATCGAATCCACGCAGATCAGCCTGAGAAGCCTGAGAAATCAGGCGGAGGAAACGGACAAAGCGATTCGTGTAATTGATGAAAAACCGATCGAAGAGGTAAAAAAAGCGGCCGATGACGCGGGAGAAAGCCTAAAGGACGCCGGAAAGGATGCTTCGAATTTTGGAGACTACCTGAAAGCAAACGCTGTCACCGAGGGCGCTAAGGCGATTGTATCGGGACTAAAGGATGTGGCGGAAGAGTCCAAGGAACTAATTACAGATCTGTCAAGACTAGAACAAAACGCAAAAGAAAATGCTGTGAGTGCTGATATAGCAAAAGAAGCATGGAGAGAGTTTACAATTCAATCAGGAGAAGCTGACAGCGCTATTGAAGGCGTATCAAACCTATTGCAGGCAGGCTTCACAGAGAGCAATCTGCAAAAAGCTGTAGAAGGACTTGCAGGGGCAGCACAGAGATTTCCGGATACATTAAAGATAGAATCACTGGCAGATTCTCTTCAGGAAACATTGCAGACAGGCGCAGCAACAGGACAATTTGCAGAGCTCTTAGACCGTGTGGGATACGGATCTGAAAAATTTTCGGAAGAATTAGAAAAGTGTACGACGAATGCTGAAAAACAAAACTTGGCACTTGAAGTATTGGCTGACGAAGGATTAAACAGATCATACGAAGAATGGAAAAAGAATAACGAGGCTCTTTACGAAAACAATGAAGCAAATTTAGCCCTGCAGGAGCAGCTTGCCGAACTGGGCGAGAAAATCATGCCGATTATTACGCAGATTATAAATGGGGTTGCGCAGCTTCTGGAATGGTTCAACGGATTGGACAGCGACACACAGATGCTGATTCTTACTATTATTGGACTGGTGGCGGCCATTGGACCGCTGATGTCGGCTTTTAACGGATTGAGCACATTGATATCATTTATCATTTCGAATCCGATAACTTTGCTGATTGCGGCTATTGTCGCGCTGGTGGCGCTGATTGCGGTAAAGGGCGATGAAATCCAGGCAAAGCTGCAGCAGCTGGATGATTTTCTGCAGAATGTTTTCGCCACAGACTGGACTAAAATTTTCGGCGACGAATTAGGCGGCGCGATCAATGATTTTATGTTTTTTGCAAAACAATCCTGGGACGCTCTGAAAAAAATTCTGGACGGCGTCATAGATTTTGTCCGTGGTGTCTTTACAGGAGACTGGGAGCGGGCCTGGAACGGCGTGAAGCAGATATTCGCCGGGATCTTCGACGGATTGGCTATGGTCCTGAAGGCGCCATTGAATGCAGTTATTGGAATGATCAATGGCGCCATATCGGGAATTAACTGGGTGATAAAAAGCGTGAATAAAATACCTGGGGTGGGAGATATTCCGACGATCGGAAAAATTGCATATCTGGCGAAGGGAGGCGTACTGACGCAAGGGTCAGCGATCGTAGGAGAAGCTGGGCCTGAACTGCTGACGATGTCCGGAAACAGAGCGATTGTGCAGCCGCTGACGAGCCAGACCACAAGCAATCAATATCTGGGAGGACTGACCATTAACGTATATGGGGCTCCGGGGCAGGACATCAACGAATTGGCCGACATCATTTCGGAAAAGATCAGCGATGCGACAGCGCGTAGAGAGGCGGTGTACCGATGACGGGTGTGCTTATTTTCGACGGACAAAACAGTAAAGAATTTGGGCTGTACATATCCGGATCGGGAACATTCAATGCGCCGCAGCGGGATATCGAAACAGTAGAGGTTCCGGGGAGAAATGGAACATTAACGATAGATAAAAGACGGTTCCTGAATATTACGATATCGTATCCTGCGTTCATCAGGGAAAAATTCCGGGCGTATACAGACGCGGCCAGAGAGTGGCTGCTGGCTGCAGCAGGATACCGCAGGCTGGAAGACAGCTACCATCCTGATGAATACCGGATGGCACGTTTTACCGGCCCGTTGGATTTTGATACCCGCATTTTGAATCGATCCGGAGAATGTACCCTGTCATTTGACTGCGCGCCGCAGAGGTTCCTGAAAATGGGAGAGATACCGCATACGCTGACAGCAGAAGGCGCATTTGTAAATCCAACGGCATTCGAAGCAAAGCCGTTTTTCAGAGTATACGGAACATCCGGAACGCTGACGGTCGGAAATACCGCGATAGAAATATCAGAGATTGACGAATACATTGATATAGACTGCGACACGCAGAATGCATTTAAAGGCACAGAAAATTGTAACAGCAAAGTGACGCCCGATTTTCCATCATTTCCGGCCGGCCAGACAGGCGTCATGTTTTCGGGTGGAATCACGAGTGTAATGGTTATACCAAGGTGGTGGACAATATGATACCTATATTATTTGAAAAAGACACGACAGATTTTTCTACCAATGGCATAGGGCGTCTGTCAGACGCCATTTCATGCACGGTCACGCTGGAGGCGAATGGAGGCTATGAGCTGGCCATGACATATCCCATGACAGGAGAACATTTCACTGATATTCAGATGGACAGCATCATTGTTGCGAAACCGGACGGAAGGAGGAACAACCAGGCATTTCGAGTATATAAGATCTCAAAGCCGCTGAATGGGCAGGTGGCGATTAATGCCGAACATATCAGCTATCAGCTGTCGCAGATCCCGGTATCGCCGTTTTCGGCAACCTCTGCGGCGGATGCGCTGACAGGGTTAAAAAATCATGCGGCGGTAGACTGCCCATTCACATTCTGGACAGACAAAGCGTCATCCGGAGATTTCGCAGTAGCTGTACCGGTCAGTATCCGATCCACTCTGGGAGGGACAGAAGGATCGCTCCTGGATGTGTACGGTGGAGAATACGATTTTGACATGTATACGGTGCGGCTATACGAAAAGCAGGGACAGGATAACGGCGTGAGCATTCGGTATGGGAAAAATTTAATGGATCTGACGCAGGAGGAGAGTATTTCTAATACCATCACTGGGATTATGCCATACTGGACGGATTCCGATGGGAATGTCGTGACGCTGGACAGCAAGGTAGTAATGTCAGATGCAGCAGAAAATTATCCCTATCCGCGCATTGCAGTAATAGATTTTTCAAGTGAAATTGAGAGCCAGCCGACACAGCCGCAGCTGCAGCAGGCGGCAGAAGACTATATTGAACGCAATAATATCGGCGTGCCATCAATATCACTGTCAGTATCCTTCGCACAGCTATGGCAGACAGAAGAATATAAAGACATTGCGCCGCTGGAGGAAGTGGCAGTTTTCGATACGGTAACGGTGCAGTTTGAAGAACTGGGAGTGGATGCGAAGGCAGAGATCCGGAAAACGGTATACGATGTGCTGCTTGACCGATATAATTCTGTCGAAATAGGAGATGCCAGAAGCAACCTGTCCACAACAATCGCTGAACAGCAGGAAAAGATTGATAAAGCGCCGACTACCACCGCGATGCAGCACGCGATTCAGAATGCCACAGAGCTGATAACGGGAAATAAAGGCGGGTACCTGATTTTTAGGTACGATGCAAATGGACAGCTGTATGAAATACTGATTATGGATACTCCCGACATCAACACGGCAACAAAGGTGTGGAGATGGAACCAGGGCGGCCTGGGATATTCGGAAAATGGATATGATGGGCCCTATACCACGGCAATCACGCAGGACGGTGCTATTGTGGCAGATTTTATCACAGCGGGAACGATGCGGGCCAACATTATCCACGGCGGCACGCTGACCCTGGGCGGCCAGGAAAACGGCAATGGTGTCTGCCGGGTGCTGGATGCAAACGGCAATGAGGTTATAAGACTTGATAATGCCGGGATTAAAATCCTGAAAGGACTTTTGCAAATAGGAACACTGTTTTCGGTGGATACTGACGGGAATGTGGTAGCAAATAGTTTAAAATCCTCAAATGCGCAGATCACGGGAGGGAGCATACAGATCCAGGCAATGGCTGAATACTATGAGCCGATTAAGTTATCAACGGATGATGGTTGGTCTATAGCAATGGGGCCGAATGGTGTGACAAGCAGAAGTCCAAACGGGACATATTCGCGTGTTTCTCCGGCAGGCGTAGATACAGGAACTTATTCAGGTACAGCAATGACATTAAAAGCGAGTATGACGCCAGAAGGGAGCATATTGGCACAAAACGCTTATGATAATGTCACATCTGAATCACCTAACGTAAACGTCTTGATTAATGGACTTTTCCGACGCTCTGCATCGTCGAGTCAAAAGTATAAAATGGATATAACAGATGTTATACCGGAAAAACTGAATCCGGAGAGGCTTTATGAAATACCGGTAAAGAGTTTTAAGTATAAAGAGGGATACTTAGCAAAGGATGATCAACGTGCAAGACAAGATATTATTGGATTTATTGCGGAGGAAGTGGCGGAAGTTTATCCTCAGGCAGTAAATTATGTAAATGGTGAGCCGGAGATGTGGAATGCACAGATACTTATTCCAGCTATGATGAAATTGCTCCAGAGCCAGAATGAAAGAATCAAAAGATTGGAGTGTCAGTTATGAAATTATATTATCCAATTACTGTAGACTTTTATAAGCTGCGTCCGCTGCCGATTATGCCGGCTCAGGAGGCAAATATCGGCCGTGGGGCTTTGGTGACGTTGACGGCAAACAGCGTTGCGGTGGTGCCGGAAGATGAGACCGTGAATATCTATGTGAAAAAGCCGGACGGGACTAAGGTTTATGCCGATTGTACGGTATCCGGAAATCAGATACAGGTAGATTTCTCCCAGCAAATGCTTCTGGTGCCGGGAATGCTGGAAGTGGAACTGCAGATGATAGACGCAGACGGAAATAACATTACTACGCCTATCTTCCTGATCCAGAATCAGCGCAGTAATATTGATTACGCCGGAATCACGTCGCAGGACGAATTTGCGGCCCTGATTGATGCCCTGGCGGAGGTCGAAGACCTGAAGAAAAACGGGTTGAAAGGTGATCCGGGAGAAGCAGCCACAATACAGATCGGTACTGTTACGGCATCTGACCCAGGAAGCAATCCGCAGGTGACAAATTCGGGGACGGAACAGGATGCGGTGCTTAATTTTGTACTTCCCCGCGGGGAACAGGGGCCGCAGGGTGAAACAGGCCCGCAGGGAGAGACCGGACCGCAGGGACCGCAAGGAGAGACGGGGCCGCAAGGCCCTACAGGTCCCCAAGGCCCAGCAGTGAGCTCTGCGGCGGACGTGCCGTACAGCAATGCGACAAGTGGCCTCACGGCGGACAATGTGCAGGAAGCGATCGACGAAAATGCGGCGGCGATTGGTGCGATAAATTCCAGTCTCAGTACAGTCATTACGACTGATCTGAATAATATCAAGACACA
>ERZ1090861.1223-NODE-1223-length-13623-cov-147.135473_pt1 | contig 13623 bp, 17 predicted proteins | sample MGYA00478482_ERZ1090861 | MGnify/ENA primary metagenome ERZ1090861 (study PRJEB33644, sample SAMEA5815744) | chicken gut metagenome | biome: Chicken; feature: Gastrointestinal Tract; material: Caecum | place: Ireland | collected 2019-01-01 | study: A study of... | reverse complement strand
TACTAGACTTAGCCTGTATCCGACCCATGTGTTCTATTGGCTATCCTTCCAACCCACCCATAGCCAATCCGTTACATGTAAAGGAATTATTAGAGGAATAAATGCACAAACAATTCTACGAAGCAGGAGGTCTTACACACCATCCACCCTACAATGACCTACTGCTTCATGTACTGTTCAATCAGTGTTCGCAACTCTGCTATCACTGTTGTGTTCGCATTGAGTGCGTCCGTTGTTTTATCCATTTTCTCTTGCATGGCGGTTGTCTCTGCCTTATGCGCTTCTTGAATCTGCGTCAATTCTTCTTTATGCGTTTTCATAAGGTACAATATAAACCACATTAAACACCCTACAACTACAATCGGAAACCCTAGATTGCTAATCAGGTCTATGACTGTTTGAAAATCCATTTAAGCTACACCTACTTTCAATTTCTGCCCGACATAAATCAAATCAGGATTTGCGATATCATTCCATTTGACTAGCTGATTAACAGTCGTATCGAATCTCTTTGCAATCTTTGTTAGATTGTCTCCCGACTCTACAATATAGAATAAATCTCTTTTCGCAGGCTTAGAAACAATTCCCGTTGGATTACAAAATTTAGCCCATGTAGATTCATCTCCATTGAACCTATTCAGGTCCAACATGCCACCTGAATTAGAATACTGCCAGATAGCCCACTGTGAACCCCAGTGACCCGAATTAGGACTTGAAGCGTCTGTCCAATGTGCTACCCATAGTCCATAGTCATTATCGTACAGCACTTTATATTTAGCCTGCGCCAGTTCACTAGCTGAACCATAAATCAGCGGTCTAACGCCCGTACGCTCGTAAACTCTATTGAGCCATGCCAGCGCCCAGTCCACCCCAGCAGACAGTGTTGAACCTTCCCAGTCCAAAGCGAACATCGCATGACCAGCGTGGTGTCCTACGTAGCTTAGGAACTCGTCCGCTTCATCCTCTGGGCTTTGTGTAACATCTGGGAAGCAGTAGAAACCATAACACCTGTCAGTTAATGGTTTACCAGAATCATTCCCAGCCAGCGCATTAAAATGGCTGTCCAGTCTTGCGTCCTTTCCACCTGTTCCCATGGCTCTAATCATAATGAAGTCGTATTCACTATATGACTCTTTCCACTCATTCCACATCGACAAATCAATACCATATAACATAAAATCACCCCCATATATGCTTTACCGATAATTTCGTATTATAGTCTCTATACAACATTTTCCCGGTCTCTATGTAATTCATCATCATGAACCCGAAATCCCTTTTGAAGGCTTCTTTTGTTTGCTCCGTATATGTAGAGCATTGCGCTTTTCGTTTACTAGCGAACATGAGTTCCTTGTACTTGTACTTATAAAAATAAATATCTTCAAACGCACAGACAGGGTACATGACTGAATAATCTACCTTTTTGGATATGTCCCCGAAATAATCGGTAGTGAAGTTGTTTTCAAAGGCCATATCATAAAACCGAGTCCCTCTGGTCAGCTTAGCAAGCTTCGTATTGACAAGCTTTTGTTTCAACTTTTTCGGGGTCTCCATTAACTCTAAGTAAATGCCCCTCTCTTCGTCCGTATACACATTATAGCACATTTCTTTCATTTGGTAAATAATGTCATCCAGATATAATGTGCGTATAATGTCAGAATCAATCGTATTGGCATTGGACGTCAGGACAATTTTAATGGATGGTTTGTCGAATAATTCTCTATTTCTGTTAACTGTCGAAATTGAATCGAAAAGAAGCTGTCCATCATTTTTGACATAATCAATCCGCTTCATGTTGATAAATTCATCGATATAGATGAAGTCGCAGTCGGTATAATCAACACCACGCATATTACCGAAAGTAGACAAAGCACCGGTATATCCGATGATTTGCTTATCTTCTTCATTTATTTCCTTGTATATAACGCCGCCTGAATCCTCTGAACCTTTAATATATATATTCGTACCAAGGTCATTGTTAATTGATTTAAACGGATTGCCCTTCGCGTTCAACCCTGCTTTTTCCTCTGTATTCGTTCTTCGCATATAAAGGAACATGTCATTATTTTCTACGAATCCTTTTAACATAGAATACGTCTTACCTATTTGCCGACCACCTATGAAAAAATAGGTAAAATAATCCGGGAACTCTCTCGTGACGATATCATAACAATCCACGAAAAGCGACTTTTTATTTTTTCTGTCTATTTTCCTGAATGTCATTCGTTAATCGCTCCCATGACAAGTCCCAAGTCATCCTCATCAGTATCAATTCTTCCAGCGTGAAATCACTCAATACACCTTTTAATTTTCGGTATGCTGTCATTTCCGTAATTCCTAAAAGGGCCATAATGTCGTAAACACTATGACCGCCAATATGATATTTTCTACGTCTTGACATTTACAGCACCTTGATAGCATAGGTCTGTCTAGCCATGCCATCTTTGCCAGTAAAATGTTTTTGAGTGATTTTGATTTTAATTGGCATATCCTCTGTCGGTTCGCCGAAAAAGCTAATAATTTGTTTCATCTCACGGAAAATGCCATTAGACACGCTACCATAGGTTGTTCCATCATCCGCTAAAATGACTGTGCGAATATGTTCTTCATACTCTCCGCTTTGTGTCTTGACCTGACACGGATGGAAGATAACTCCTACCATTGTCAATTCATCCCCGACTGACAATTTCTTGTCTTGACCCTTGAGCATATTAAAGCTTTGTTGTTTTGACAATTCGCCTTTGACAATAACCATAGCGGGCGTTTGGTCCACATCATCAATACTCATTAATTCATTTAAAACTTTGTCTTCGTTCATTTTCTTTTCTCCTTTTTTCTTCATTTATTTCCTTGCCTATGGGACACGTAATAAAGGGGAGATTTAACTCCTTTCCGATAGAAACCACGGCAAGCCTTGACATGTAATGATTGGATAGGGATTGGCGTACTAAGGAAGGTGGTACACCTCTACTTTCTATATTGTATTTCCCTATCCAAGATTAATTATACCAGATTTTAAGGTTTTGTCAAGTGGGTTTCCAGTATGATTGACAGCATACTATCTGTAATACCTAGCGTATATTCGCAGTCCACAATTGCTATATTGCTTCCATTCTGCCAGCTATAGCCATCTCTTGTCATTGTCGTTATTTCATTTGTGAAATTATAGTATGAAGCGGTCCTTCCTGAATCGGTAAACACAACCCCTTTATTAAATGCTGGAACACCGCCTATCGATTCGAGATACTTTGCACCTTTTTTCTTGTCCAAGCCAGATACTGTTAGATGTAGTTCTCCATCCTGTCTATATACATACTTCTTCGCTCCCAGTGTTTTAAACTGGTCATATCGTCCTTCATTATCCCATGTCCCGAGATAGAATCTCTTACCATTACGGACCAGATAATTTACGATCCCTCTATCTTTGCATTGTCTGTTAATCTCTACATTTAGCCGTTCAAAATCCTTCGCATGACCTTTCAATGCCTTTACACTATCCGTATCATTATAGATATTATCCGGTCCCACCGCTTCGATTCCTTTTCTAAGTTCCAGTCGTGCCAGCGCAGTCACCCATACACCCCATTGATATGATAGGAAGTTATTCCGGCTCTTATAATACTTCTCAAGGGCTTCTTCTACTGTAGGTGTTTCGATACAATAATCATTTCCATCGAAGCTTATTTCACTATGCACAATATCAGTAACCATCATCCCGAAAATGGAATTGAGCTTATTTTTTGATTTCATGTATTCGTACTCATGACCTTTGACACCTTTCAGCATGGTTTTCTTAGTAAAGTATTCCCATATCACGCTTCGCAATTCCTCTGGAAGATATCCTTTTCTAGCGAAGTGAAAATCACCTACGCTTAAGCCTTCGAAGTCATATTCATTTTTCAATATTAGGTAGTCGATGTTTGTTAGCGTTAGTATGATTTCCTCTGCTTCCAATACGCGCCCATTGAATAGCTTAGGAGCAATGCACGTGGCACATTTTGAGTATGCAATATAGGGGTTGGTTTTACCCCTTTTCAGTTTTACGTTCGTCAATCGATAGCGCCCTAATGTGCAATACTTCTTATTCATCTCGTTAAGGTCGTCTTCATCTTCGTTATCATATTCCATGAACTTTGACATTGGGAACTCCGGCAAGCAGTACATCACATAAGGGTAGGAGCTTGCCTTATCGAAACTTTCTACATCATCTACCACCTGATTGACGTAGTATCGTGAGCCGTGCGTGTCTCCACCTCGAAAAGCTTCTTTACATAGTGTATATAATTCAGGTGTCAATTTCATGTCAAGGAATAGTTTTCTATTCCTTTTGTTCTTCTTCATCGCTTCACGGCAGTCTCTTCTCACATAGCCTGTACTGGTTAAAGGAATCGAATCCAAAGTATCTTCTATCAGACTTGCGCAGATTGCCTGATATAACCCTGCGACATCATTATAGCAATACCCATACTCAATCGGACTTAAAGCGGTGTAGGGATCGCGGTATTTTCGATAGTCCAAGTCTTCGACTGCTTTTCGATAGTATGTTCCTTTGCTATTCTCAATATACTTAGCAAGGCTCATATTGGATAGTCGATAGGAACACCTCCACTCGAAACAATCATTCGAGCATTTTAAAATTTTATTCCGCTCAGTTGCGAAGATGTTCTCCCAGCAATCCAGAAACTGGTGCGTGAACAACCATTCGAACGATAAATTGTGAACATAAATAACCATTTTCCGCTTTTCATTCAGGTTAAAATATCGCACCAGCTTCTCATGTAGCGCTTGCAATTCATGCCAGAATCGCCCGAAAATAACGACCCCGCCAATGCACATTTGCCAGTGGTACATGAAAGCGTATGGATTCTTCAGACTGAAAGCTCCCTCTTCGGTCGCATTCTCTTGTTTGATTGTTGTCGTTTCGATGTCGAAGGTAGCGACTACATCACTATACTTCGTTTTTCTTCCCGCATGGACGTGTTGGCATAGTGAGGGGTTGAACTCCGATACTGAAAAAGCGTATCGACGTTCATAACCATTTATTGTCAATACGCTTGATTCTATCATATGTTAACCTCTTTTCTTCCTTGTTCGTTTTCTTAGGTCCTTGTAAATAGTGCTGACTTTATGGCGCTCCCTTCTTTGTTTTTCCGAATAGAAAGCGTCTATAAATTCTTGTGTTTCCAACTGACCATGGTAGTCAGACCACATCTCAATGACCTGATCGCTGGATAGATATTTTTTGACGCTGTTCAGGAACTCCCCACCGCCGTTGCGCAGGAATTCATCAAAGTCGTTTCTATCGATATTGATGCCTCGTTTTCGCAGTGCTTCTTCACGAGCGATAGAGCGTTTTTCCTGAATACTGAGAACACCTTTAATCGTGCTACTCTCAGCCGTCAAACCCGCATTTAGTTCTAGTCCATATTGATAGAGTTCATTTAAACTCATTTCCTTTATTCTTTCTAAATTCACATCATACCGGGGTTTTTCTTTACCTGTATATTCCTGTGCGAAAACATAGGCCGCTTCATGCCGACCTATGCCTTTTTTCTCTAGTCTGTATAGTCTCTGATTCAATTGCTTCGCCATGCGCTGGACCTCTCTAGCCAGTGCCTCTGGCGCGCGTGCTTGCCTAAGTTCTTTCAACCGTGGCAAACGGCTTGTCAAGATATTCCTAGCCATCGTATGCCACCAGTAAGCAAAGGAAGATGATTGCTGACCACATAGCCAATGTCACCAGAAACTGGAAGGCTAGAAAGACAAAAATAGTAGATGGCAAGGTGTATATCATCACGGTTGCGATGATTCCGCAGAATCCAAGGAATCCAATAATTAATGGTTTTTTCATGTTATTCACTCTCCTCTTCTTTATTTATTTCATATTTGGTATTGTCGATAATGTACTTGATTAACAACAATTCGTCATATGTTAGAGTTGATTCATTATTTTTCAAACAACTTCGATTAGGATACAGATAAATTGCTTTTTCTGTATCTTCATTTTTGAATACTGCGAAGTGGTCATAAAAATTACATTGAGACCGAATAGTAAAGCTACCATATCCATGTTTTCTAAACAAGGCTATTGCATAGTAGATATCAAAATCAATGTGACCTACTTCAACTCCCCGAAATACTACTTTAATTTCCATTCTTATTCTTCTCCTTTCTATATTGACGCAAAGCGAATGCTTGCTTTGCAGCTCTCAATGTGTCAAAGTGTCCTAAGGTCAAATGACCATTGTAAAGAATATACTCTCTTTTATCGATTCCATTAATCGAATAGCTCGTTTCAAGGATACCTATATACTTGAAACGCTCGTCATTGAGGATAACCCAATAGCGAGTAGACCCATTATATTTCATGTGCCAATTGTATTTACTCATGCTATTTAAACTTCCCTTCATTATCAACATAATGCTCAGCTGTGCTAGGATAGTACCTGCTGGCTCTCTCTGGTCGGTACTTCAACATCATTTCATACCGCATTACGCTATAACGTTGCCATTCTCTCGCTCGCTCGCTCTCATACTCTAGATCAAATGGAAGTTGTACGTTTTGCGCTATGTATACATCTTTTAGCCAGAACAACGAAGCTTTATATTTCTTCGGTTCTTTCTCATATAACATTTTCAAATTTTGATCTACCTCTAACGAAAATGGGCAACAGAAACATCCTGTCCTTTTCAATCCATATTCTGTATATGCCCTTGACAACGGAACATGATATTCAACTATGAAGTTTTCGATATCTTCATCAGTCCAATCTATAATCGGTAGCTTAACAATGTGATTCCCTTTTGTTTTGGTGCAAAGCTTGCCCCCGCTGTTTATTCGCTTTTTAGTATTTAATCCACGAACCCCACCTTCTGCCATTCTTTCGCCTGTGATATATCCTTTTATGCCGTTTTGCTTCGCATACTTATTGAATGGCTTCTTTTTTAGATATTCACAACATAAACTAGAAACATTGATATTGAAATCCGGATGTAATAAATGCATATCCTTATTTGCGATTTTGCATTTCATTACTTTTCCATTTTCTCCTAGCAGGTTTCTTAGCGTGTTCGGTGTTGTATTCCCTCTGTGGTATCTTCCTAGAAATTCGCTTTTTATTTTCGATTTAACGGGTTTACCCTTATTTTTCAGAACCCAATAAAATGGTTTCTCTGGCTTAATCATTACAATGTTTTCATAATAATTCTTTTTTACCCATTTCACAAATTGCAACGTTGCGTCCAGCTCTATTCCCGTATTGCAAAATACAGCAGGGATGGCATTTTTCGGAATTGTTAGCACATCTTCACACATCTTAATGATTGCTAGAATAACTGTGCTATCCTTTCCACCTGAATACGATAAATAACACTTACCATTTGTTTGAAAATACAATTCTTCAATCCTGTGCATCGCATTAACTACTTTTGTTTCGTCCATAATTCAAACGATAGCCTCCTCTCTTCCTTACATGTTTATCTTACCATTTATTCTTCATTAGGTCAATACTTTTCTAACATTTTTTATAGTATTTTAATTTTGACATAAGGTATATAATAATATTGAGGGGGTACATATCCACCCGCCAGAAGCGGAGTACACTTGGGAGAGTCAAAGCCCCTCTTTTCAGACTGAATGCTCCTTCATCAGTCGCATTCTATATTAATAAGGGGGAATGATATATGCATGAAGAAGATAAAGTAAATCCAAAAGTTGAACAGGAAGTTAAAGATTCAGAGGTTCGACAAAAACCAGAGCTTAGGCAGGAAGTTAAAGAACCAGAACTTAGACAGGAAGTTAAAGAACCTAAGTTCGAAGAAGACACAACGTCATTAGCGACATTGACTGCGCAAATCGCAGAATTAACAAAACAGATTGAAAAACTGGAAAAGATGAACCAGAATCTCCTTATCCAACAACATGTGGATGATGTAGACGATTCAAAACTATTTTCCATTTTCAATAGATATAATCGAAAAAGATAAGGAGATGATAAATATGCCAGTAAGTGACGTATATGCGCTTGTCAATTCGGTAGTCAGTCAGGCACTTGGAACAACCGCGTTGACAGCAACTAACGCATATCAGCTCGTAGATATGGGTAATACTGTAATTAGCTCATCTACGAACACCGAAAATTTTATGAACGTTCTCGCAGATAGAATCGGGCGGACCATTTTCACAGATCGTGCCTATTCAGCAAAATATCAGTCCATGATTTTATCCGATATGGAAATGGGCGGTATCTTACAGAAAGTCAGTGTAAAACTTTTCGACGCTGAAACGGATACAGATGATACAGACGGCGCATGGGGATTAACACAAGGCCAGTCTGTTGACCAGTGGGTAGTTAATAAACCAGAACCCAAACAGACTTTTTTCTCAAAGCGCTCTGTTTATAAATATCATGTTTCCGTAGCACGTAATCAAATCAAAAGTGCTTTCACATCCGAAGCGGCAATGGGACAGTTTATCAATTATGTTTTTCAGGCAATGCAAAACTCAATTGAGTTTAGCATTGAGCAGTTAGGAAGACAGACCATGGCTAACTATGTCGCACAGGTTAATAATTCTGCTCAAGCTTCTAAACGTGTAATTCCTTTGGTTACCAACTTCAATACGGCGTTCGCACCAACGACAGACCTAACTGCGGAAACCGCTTTACGTGACCCTGATTTCCTGCGCTACGCGACAGAGCAAATTAATCTGTATTCAGATTATTTAACGGATATGACTACTGCCTACAATGACGGTTCAATTGAACGTCATACACCGAAGTCAGAACAACGTTTATATGTGTTATCCAGCTTTGAAAAGCGCTTGGAAACAGTGGTACAGTATGCAGCCTTCCATAAAGAGTTTGTTTCATTGAACGGTTATGAGACCATTAACTATTGGCAGGCTTTACAGTCACCAGCAGATATCAATGTGAATATCGCAGCGTCAACACCTAAATCAGTCAATAATGTCATGGCTGTCTTAACGGATAGATACGCCTTGGGATTAGCCAAGATGGATGACTTTGTATTGACTACGCCTATTAATGCGTCAGGTGCGTATTATAACGTGTTCCACCATATCCACCGCATGTGGATCAATGACCTGTCCGAAAATGGTGTCATTTTCACTCTGGGTTAGGAGTGGTTAATTTGGATATCTTATTTTACAATTTATCGAAAAGAGAAAATAGTACCTTAAGACCATCGGGGGCGGGAGATTCCCGCTCCGTTTTTCTAAAGGAAGGCACATCTATCTACAATCCTACTTTCGTGATGGCTGATGATGTGACAGAGTATAACTATTGTCAGTGGGGTCCACGGTATTATTATATCCGGGATATTGTAGTAGCACACAACCAGCGGTTTGAGGTGGAGTGTGCATTGGATGTCATGGCTACTTATCGAAGTGATATTGCGAATGTTTCAGCATTCTCACTTTATGCAAGCAGTGGTTTTAATGATGGAATTCCTGATGATAGATTATCCACTGTAGATACTGCTACTGTAAGTTCGTCTTCACTAGGATTATTCGATGTTGGTGCTACCGATGGTACTTACATTTTGCAATATGCCACGAGTGCTTCGACAAAAGGTCCCTGCGGTATCTTATGGTTATCCGATTCAGATGCTAAGGTAGTAGCAACCGCCTTGAATGAAACAGGGTTTAATGATTTTCTGGATAATTTTGCAAAACAACTTGTCGGTGCGTATGATGCATTGATTAGCTGTCGATATGTGCCTTTAAACTGGTACGCTTTGGGTACATCAGGGGGTACAAAAAGCGTTGTACTTGCTGGTTATGCTACAAGAGCGGCAGGAAAAGTTCCAAGTGACATAGTCACCTACGAGGGGTCTATATCCATTCCTTGGCAGTTTTCAGATTTTAGGAATTTATCGCCTTATACCAGCTTACTATTATATCTTCCTGCTTATGGTTTCTTAGAATTGAATCCTGCTGACCTTATCGGAAAAACCTCTATTGATATTACAGCAACATGTGACGGGGTTACAGGAGATGTTTTCTATATCGTAGATAATGTCGCACGTGCGTCTACGAATATCTCAAGTCCGATTGCTATCGGAACTACTGGAACGAATAGTTTCGGTGTCGCAGGTGGTTTAGTAAGCGCGGGCGCAAATCTTTTAGGTGGAAATTACATGGGTGCAACGGCGGACCTTTTCGGTGCGGCACTAGCAAGCGTTCAAAGGACTGTAGGTGTCTGCGGTTCTAACGGCGGGCTAGCTGGTGTTTTCGCAAACGTAGGAACTAGCGGTATGACGGTGCGATTATATTCTATCTGCCATAATACCAGTGATAACCCGGCTGATATGGCTGCTAGCCATGGTCGTCCAGTAAGGGCAGTACAAGGTGTTGTTAGTGGGTATAACCAGTTCGTTAATGCAAGTGTCAATTGTAACGCACCAGATGAAATTAAATCACGAATAAATTCTATGCTGAATGGGGGTTTTTTCTATGAGTAGGAATCCAATAAATAGGGTCGTTGCTAATCTGCTTAAAACCAACCCTAAAGAAGTACATGGGACTTCGAATAGTTCTTTCTCTTTCTATTATAGACAACTATACATGAAGCTATTTTCGGTATTCCGATTCGAAGGATTGCCTGAAATTCAGGACAAGGATTTTCTACAGGAAACACTATTCCGGGAAGGGGTCATGGCTTGCTTCATTCCCAACAATAGTGCTGGTCCTATCCTTTTAAATGGATCTGCGACCGGATACAATATGTTCTACCATCCGAGCCAGTTCATTATTGCTAATCCAGTACTTGGCAACTATACGTTAGATATAGGTGTCAATTGCGAACTGCTGGACCTTGGACATTGCGCAGGCGATTTCTACTCATTCGAGCCACTAGTTGTTCGCTATGCAACACTACTTGCTTCGATTGACGGCTCTTTAAACATGACCTTGATGAACTCTAGAGTTGCGCAGGTGTTCACATCAGATAGCAATGCTACCCTGAAAACCATGCAAAAAATTTATGATGACGTATCAGAAGGTAAACCAGCGGTATTCGTTGCGAAGGGCTTGCGTGATGATGTAGAGTTGAAACCATATTTCAACAATGTAAAGAATACTTACATTGGAACTGAATTATTACAGGATAGACAGACTATCATGAATCAGTTCTTGACGGAAATCGGAATCAATAATGCAAACACGCAAAAGCGGGAGCGACTCATTACAGCCGAAGCAGACAGCAATCAGGGCGAAGTGAAAGCCATCGTGGATGAAGTCCTGGACCGTATGAACATCTGTTTTGGGAAAATCAATGCGATGTTTGGTACGAATATGAGTGTAGAATTAAATACGAAAGTTGTTGATGTTTCAGAGGGAGGTGTTAATAATGAGCCAGACAGGGGCGAGACTGAATGATTTAATGATCCTATGGGACGGCGATCTATTCAATGATATCACACTCCCCAGTGGTATTGATAAGACCACAGTCGTCAATCAGATTATGTTAGACAATGGGTTACTGGAAGTACTTTATCCTGAGCATGAACTGCTTAAGGGTCTTATCAAAGCACACTTTCTAGCACGTCAACTAGATTATCAAAGGTTGTGGGACGTTGTCTCCCAAACGTATAATCCTTTGTACAATCTGGACCGAAAGAACACGTTGACTGAAAAGACTGAGCGATCCGAAAACACGACCGGGAATACGACAAGCAATACAAACCAGTCGAACGAGCAAAAAGTCTCTGCATTCGATTCTTCCACGTATCAACCATCAGAGCAAATGAGCGGGAATACATCCGATGCTACGGACGCTACGACCGATTCGCAGGGGCAGGATGTGCATACATTAGAGTCACATGAAGAGGGTTCAATCGGTGTCATTACACCGCAGGATATGTTACGGAGAGAGTTCGACATCCGCAAAGATTGGAACATATATAAATTTATTTCTATGGATTTCAGAGACCAGTTTATGATACAATTAGCTTAGGAGGTGCGTAAATATGGGTTATTTCAACGAGTTTCCGCATACGAGGGGTTATGATGGGGATTTAGGTTGGCTAATTAAAATGTATAAAGAACTCATAGCACGATATAAGAGTAATAACGAATACTTAAATGAAATTAATCAGAAAATTGAGGACATGACAGAGGAGCAACTGAAAGAGTGGTTAGAAGATGGAACGCTAGAAAATATCATCTCTAATCTTCTAAAAACTTTTCTATGTCATTCTACAACCACAGAGATGCTGACAGACAGTACTTTAATTGTTGGCAATAATGTCATCACATTAGGATATGATTCAATCAATGACCGTGGCGGGGCTATGTTTCAAATCGTGAATAAAAATACAGATGATAGTAATATATACCTACAACTAGAAAATGGTTTATATGCTGAATTAATTATGCATGATTATAACCCTCTAACTATTTCAGGATATAGTAATGTTGCTTCATCTATTAATACAATGCTTGAAAAGTATAATCAATGCATAATTCCTAATGTGCCAATTGATTTAGATGCGCCTATCGAAGTAAAAGGTAATCAGATATTAAAATGCTATGGTACAATCAATGTAAAATCATCTTTAGATAATGCGATAATTGTACATGAAGCATATAACGATGTTTATATACATCATCTAAACTGTAATAACCTTAGCAATGGCTTAGTACTCCGCAATGATAGCCTAAAAAGTGACGAAACCTGCTATCATAATAAGGTATCGGTGGACTTTATAGAAAACAGTAAATATGCGATTTATTTATATACATATGGCGAATTAAACGGTATTCAATACTGTGAAATTAATAATAACTATATCAAATGCGCAGATTATGGAGTTTATCTTTTAAATGCTACTAAAGGTACATGGGCTAATGAAAACGTATTTAATCTAGGAAAACTGGAAGATGTAAACTATGGTATTTATCTTTCTAATCCTACTAAAACCGCTGATAGGTTTAATGGAAATGACTTCCATAACGTGGGGCTAGAGGGAATTAACGAGATAGGCATTTATCTAGAGCATGCTTGGTTAAACAACTTCTATGATGTCCGTGCCATGGAGTCTCTCGCTACTGGTGCTAAGTGGATTGTCTTAGATTCTACTGCTAATCAAAACAATTTTATTATTAATGGAGCGATTTCAGCTACAGATATTACAATAGATGGCGCTAGAAACAATTTCAGTGTAATATTACAGGACACCGATACTAACTATGTTACTTATCAATTTTACAACATAGGCGCACAGAAAATTTATAGTAATTATAAAAGCACATTGTCTACGAATATTGCTTTCCCTACTGTCTATAACGAAACTAAAGCTTTATCATCTGTTACCGCCAGAATGGAAACACCTCTTATTAGACTTGGTGCTGATTCAGAACAAACTACTTTATTAAATATCGATCAGAATGTTCAAGTTTTATACATATATGTATTAAACAACGCTGGAGATTGCACAGTGCAATTTAATAACAGTACAATAATTTCAAATACAAATCTCACAAGCGGTTCTATGTTTATGTTAGTATATTCTCCTACTGATAGTAAATATCTTATCACTAAACTTGAGAGATTAACCGCAGCGTAGCCATAGAACACATGGTCGGACACTGGCAAGTTTGTG
>ERZ1090861.1222-NODE-1222-length-13632-cov-5.168226_pt1 | contig 13632 bp, 9 predicted proteins | sample MGYA00478482_ERZ1090861 | MGnify/ENA primary metagenome ERZ1090861 (study PRJEB33644, sample SAMEA5815744) | chicken gut metagenome | biome: Chicken; feature: Gastrointestinal Tract; material: Caecum | place: Ireland | collected 2019-01-01 | study: A study of the... | reverse complement strand
GGGCTTCAGCGTCGAAAGCCTCAAGCCAAATGAAGCGCAGCCTGCTGAATTCGACCCGAAGACGAACCCGCGTCTCTACGAAATCAGCACGCAGCTGCGCTGCCTCGTCTGCGCGAACGAAAGCATTGCCGAGTCGAATGTGGAGCTCGCCATCGACCTGCGCCGCGAAGTCGCCAAGCAGATCAAGGCGGGCAAAACCGACGAGGAGATCATCGACTTCATGGTCGATCGCTACGGCGACTACGTGCTCTTTAAGCCGCCTTTCAAAGCCAAGACGTACCTGCTTTGGCTCGGTCCGATCGCCTTCTTCGGGCTCGCGATCTGGGCACTCCTTCGCATCGTCTCGAGCCGACGTGCGGCGCGACGCGATCGTCGGGCGAACGTGGATGCGCGCGACATCGAGCGCGCCAAGGCGATTCTGCGCGGGGAGCTCGTCTTCAAGAGCGGCGAATTCGTTGAAAAATCCGCGGCTCGACCCCAGGCGGGCGCTTAAGAGAGCGGGGTGAATGGATATGAAATTTCAGATTATTTTCATTGTCATCGCGCTTCTTCTCACCGGGGGCGCCGTCGGCCTTTTCGTCTGGCGTCTGCTCTCGGGCGCCGACGATCCGACGCGCGAATGGCGCCGCATCGACGAAAACGTCGCGGGCCTTCGCTACGAGTACGAGCGCGCCAAGGAGCTGCTTGCGGGCGGGCGCATTTCGCAGGCCGAATTCGAAGAGCGTGAAAACGAGCTCGCGCTTCGCGTGATCGACGAAACGGCGCAGGAAGACCGTGCGCAGGACCGCGCGTCGCAGTCGCTCCCTGCCATCACGGCCGCGGCCGTGGGTGTCTTCATGTTTGCGACAAGTGCCGGGCTCTACCTTTACTACGGCGACTATTCGGCGCTCGACGAAAAGGCGATCGAGCAGGTGCGGCTCACGCAGCAGCAGGCTGCAGCCGAACTCAATTTGGCCGACACGGTCGAGACGCTCGAAAAGTCGCTCGAAAAGAACAAGGACAACCTGGAAGCCTGGGAAATCCTGGCCGACCGCTACAACTCGACGGGCAACCTCTCGCAGGCGCAGATTGCCTACGAGAACGTCGTTCGCCTCAACCCGAAGGATGCCAACGCGTATGCGGAATTGGCCGACGTGCTGATCGCAATCGGCGACGGTCATATTTCCGATAAGGTCGCCGAGTACGCGAAGAAGTGCCTCGAAATTGACCCTTATCACCAGAAGGGGCTCATGATTGGTGCGGCGGCTGCGTTCGAAAAGGCCGATTATGCGGGGGCGGCGATTCTTTTCAATCGCTTGCGCTCGCAGATTCCGAGCGGCAACGAAGTGCACGATGCGCTTTCGCAGCAGATCGATATCGCGCTCCAAATGGGCGGGCTCGATAAGGTGCCGCAGGATCCGGTGCCGCCCAAGCCCGAAAGCGACATCGACAAGATGATGAAGCTCGGCATGCCCGCGGCACCCGAAGCCGGGGCCGACGGCGTGGGACTTTTGCCCAAGCGCCAGTAGTCCAGGCAAAGCGCGTTTTCGGCTGTTCGCTTTTCCTCGGGCGATCCGGGCAGCCGATACGCCATCAATGCAAACGTTTGACCGCAGGAGCCGAAGCGGTCGTTGCGGAGCCGATGCCGTTCGCGGGTCGGCTCTTTTTTCGTGCCTTTTCGGCATGGTGCTCTCGAGCGTTCGGCCTTGTTCGCCGGCTTTGAACGCGGGGCGGCAGCGTTGCATGTTCGCGTTCGCCTCAAGCGCGGCGCCCGAGCGCGCCTCCGGGCCATGGTCGGTCGATTTTGCTGTATGGTGTTGCTTCTCGGCAGCGTTCAACTCATACCAATACGCATGAACAATCAAAAAGAAAAAATGACGCGCATTGCGCTTGCACCCGACGAACAAGAGGAAATGCAGCGCCTTATTCGACTCGCGATCGCCGACTATCGGAAGGCACTTTCCGAGCTCGACGCTTTTATCGAAAAAGGCATTCGCGCTGGGCGCTTTACGCGAGAAGAAGCGCAGGCGGATTTGAACTTTACCGAGGTACGCGCGAGTATTTATGCGACCGACGGCGGCTACCTCACGGCGCTGCGAGCCAAACGCCTCTTTGAAAAGCTCGTTGCGAACGAGCCCGAAGCGGTTCATACGCGGCTCAACGGTTCGCTTGTGCTCCTGCACTGCGGGCTCGTCGAGGCGGCTAGCCGCGAGGTTGATGCGATTCTTGCAGTAGCGCCCGACAATGTCGAAGCGCTTGCATTCGCAGCTTTCTTTGCGCGCGAACTGAAGACGGGGAACGCCGACGCGTTTATGGAACGGGCGAAAGCGATCGGTTCCGACTCGGACGCCTACAAGGTGCTCGTTGAGATTTATAGCGAGGGCGGGGGATTCGCCGAGCTGCAGCGCCGCGCCGTGGTGCGCCCCGTCGACCATCTTCGGTTTGATGACGCGCGGCTCGTTGAAGGGCTTTTGAACCGCTTGATTTGCACGACGTGCGAGCGCGTTGACATCGAGAAGCTCGAAGCCGTGAAGAAGACGCTGGGCCTCGAAGCATTGGCGCCGGTCTTCACGGGTGAAGAAAGCAAAGCTTCGGGCGAGGACGTTTTTAGCTGCGACGATTTCCTGGGTTACACGCAGGGCACGGTGAAGCTCAACGGTCGCGCCGTTCGACTCCTTTTTCCGCTCAACGAAGCGGGCGTTTCGGCGCTGCCGCGGCTTTGGCTCGATGAGGTGCGCAGGCACCTTCTCAAATTCGTGAAGTCGCTCGACGAAAAGCGATCGGACGCGCTTCTTGCGTTTGAAATCTCGCCGCACCGCCGTGTCTGGGCCGTATTTGCCGACAGCGCGAGGGCGACCGGCGCCGCTCGTCTTCGTCGCGAGGAACTCTACGCGTGCCGTCTCTTCTTGGCGCCACCCGGGCTCGAAACGATGCAGGCGCTTTTGAATCTCGAGGCGCCTTCGAGCGAAGAGCTCAAGGAATTCGTGCTCGGGCGTCGACGCATTCGTGCGCTTTTGAGCGGTTCGGAAGCCGATTTCCATGACGAGCACGCTTCGTCGATCGGCGCGGACGGCGTCATCAACATCCTTGACATCAAAGCGGGGATGAAGCAGGCGGTTGAGCTCGTCGAGACGTACGGCATGCGCGGCGCGCTCGCGAAGCTCGACACGCTTCCGGCGGCTTTCCGTGAACTTGCCGTTTTTGAGTACCTGAAACTTGTCCTCATCGTCAACACGGCGGACGCGTCGGATGTCGATGCGATGAACCGACTGATGCTCGAAACGACGATCACCTGCGGCAAGTTCTCGGACACGAAGGAATACGGTCGTCTGATCGGTCTGCTTTTTGCCAAAATAGAGCGTTTTGGGCCGGCTGCGAGCTGTCTGCAGACGGCGCGCACCACCGATCAGACGGATATCGATACGCTCGCGGGGCTTTATCTCGCGCTCGAGTCTTTCTCCTCGCCCGATTTTGCCGAACCCTATCGCGCGCGCATCGAGCGCTTCTGGCGCGAATTCGAAGCGAGCGAGGCGGAGCTTCGCCGCCTACTCGCAGAGGACAACGACAACGATGCGCTCGAGCGCATGAATGTGCTTACCGCGCCCTTTAACTGCAACTGGGGCTTCCAGTTCCCGCGGCTTTCGTCCGAAAAGGCGACGCTCGCCTTTTTGCCGATGGGCGACCGCCCGCTGCTTCTCATGATGCTCGAGCTCGTTCGCCGCTGCCCCGACGCGCTCAAAGACCGCTGGTCGGTGATTGTGGGCAATCCCCCGATCATGCTTCCGCAGAGCATCACAATGTTCAACGTAGAAATGGCGATCGATCGGATGACCGTCTGGCCGCAGCGCAGCGGCGAAGGGTATGACTTCGCGATTTATTCGCCCGACTTCGAGCGTTTCCCCGCAGAAGCCGAGCCTCGTCTTCATTTTCTCGCCCAGATGGTGACGCGCTTTGCGATCGGCGACGCGCAGACCGAGCGCTGGGTGAAGAGCTGCCGCGCCATTCTCTCGAAGGACGGCTGTCCGAAGGAAGCGGGCATTTCCTTGGAGGAGCTCGGCGACTATTTCCGTGAAGCGGAGCCCGCGTCCGTCGATTTCGATTACGAAAAGCTTCTGCAAAGCCCCGTGAGCTTCTGGCACAAAGTGTCGTACCCCAAATCGGGCTTTTACTTCGACGTCGGTCCGGGCGAGACCCTTTGCCCGTCGCTCATGAACGAGTTTCTCGCGGACGAGGCGACCGACCAGAATCGCTTCGAGTTCGCGGGCGCCGTGGCGGGCTTCGTCTACTTCTCGTTTGCCGAGGGAGAAATGTCCGCTGAACGTGCCGATGCCGTACGCGAGGCCTTTCGCTCGCACGTTGCCCGCGAGGGCGTCGGCATTGAACACGTGCGCTTCATCGGGCGCGCGGACGGCACGCGCTTCGGGTACCTCGAATTCTTGGCGTGGGACTTCCGCGTCCTCGAAAAGGCGGCCGCGTCCTTCTTTGCCGCAGAGAACGCGCTCACGGCTTCCATTCGGGAGGGCGGCATCAAGACCTATCGGCAGGAGGGGCTGCCGCTCGAGTACCGCGGCGACGTCGTCTTTGAGCCGCTTCCTGAGGCCGAACTTGAAAAGACAGAGTCCGAAACCGAGGCGGATTCGCTTGAGCCGATTCCGGCAGAGTTTTCGGGACTTGAAGATCCCTTCATGCTGAGAGGTCGTGCCTGATCGGGGCGTGGACTAAAACTCAAAAAATCCCCGCAGCCTCATGCACACAAGCTGCGGGGACGCTGCACCTCAGAAAAGGAAGACCTTTGTTGCGAGGAGAGCCTTTCCTTTAGGCGCAGTCTTCAGGTTCTCGGTCAGAACCGGTGACGCATAAAGAGATAAAGGACGGCGTTCGAAGGATCGCGGTTACGGTAATCGTGAAATATGCCGTGTGAACGAAAAGTCCCGTTCGACTTTTGAAATCGAACGGAACTTTTGTGCAAGCCGAAGTCTCGGCGAAGAAGTGTTTACTTCGAGAAGGCCTTCTCAACACTCACCGGGAAGGCCTGATAGCCGAACATGTCGGTGAACTTGATTTCAACGGCAGGCTGCGTCTCGCCCCACTTGTATTCATAGAGATACGGGTGCGGCGACGTGGCGGCGGCCTTGAGGCCCGGCTTCTTTTCAAAGCTCAAGCCTGCGGTCGAGTAGAAGACCGTCACCGAGTCCTTGTCGGCTTCGTAGCGGCAGAGGCCCGTCACGGGCGAGTAGTATTCGTTGCCGAGGTCCTTGCCCACTTCCCAAACCTGCTCGACCGACATCTTCTTCTGGTCGATCTTGTAGACGACGCCGCGCGAGTACTTCATCGTCGGCAGCGCAGGCTGCTCCATGCCGCGGGCGTCGCCGTTGTCGAAGACCGTGATGAAGATCACGTTTTCATCCGACTTTTCGTCGATGCGCCAGGCGGTGTGCTGCGTCCAGCTCCAGTCGAAATTACCTTCGCACTTGCTGCCTTCGCACTTGATGGGCTTGCCTTCACGGTCGACGGGTTTCAAGACCTTATCGGCCCAGCCTTCGCGCCAGCCTTCGGGCGAAGCGAGGATCCATTTCACTTCCTTGTCGCGGCCGATCTTTACAACTGCGGACTGATGGCGGGAAGAAATGATGATGGAGTCGTCGGTCGGGTCGTAGTCGACGGAATTGACGTGTGCCCAGTTGCGGCCCGCACCCACGCCAGGGACGTCGCCGAAGGTGCCTTCCTGTTCCTGTTTGGCGAGGTCTTCAGCCGAGAGCGTCTGGCCGGCCTTCGAAGCGTCGATGTTGAGACAGACGGCACCCTGGTCGAGCGCCTGGATGACGTTCGAGCGATACGGGTCGAGGATTTCGGGCAGGCGCCAGTCGTCGATCACGTAGCCGTCCTTGTCGACTTCGACAATCACGTCGCGCACCGTGTGCACGCGCTTGTTGTCGGGGCGACGGTAGTCGAAGGCCGCCACGCGCAGGAAGCTGTTGCCGTTCTGCGCATTGTCAAAGGCATGACTGAAGTCGGAGTAGCCTGCCGGCAGTCGGCGATTGAAGATTTCGCGGCCCATAAGGTCGTACTTGACGTAGCGCTGCCCGAAGCCCCAGGTGAGCGCACCGTCATCGGTCTGCTGGAAGCCCATGAAGTAGCCCGAATACCACGGGTTTTCCGGGTCGCCGATGAAGCTGTCCATGAGCCACCAGCGCAGATCGCCCGCCGTGTCGATGATGCCGACGTTCGAGTTATAAGCCCACTCGAGCGCACCGCCGGACGGATTGTTCCAGACGAAGCGCGCGCCCTGCGGAGCCGTGCTGTTCAACTGCGAGTCGACGAGGTAGAGGCGATCTTCGAACTTCGGATCGACCTTCTTCACTTCGACGGCAAAGGGACGCTGCTGATGCGGCATGCCGTTTGACATCGTGAAGACGGCGGGGGCGTAGAACTGATAGCGGTCGTTGAACTTTTCGCTCTTGCCGTTAAAGGTGCGCGTGTAGCTCACTTCGACCGTATTCGTGTAGTCGGCATAAAGACCGAAGATCGGTACGCCCGCATAAGTTTTGAGCGAACGGTTCGAGACCTTGTATTCGATCGTGCGGCCTTTCATCTTTGGGAGCACTTTGACGGTGACGTCGGAAAGCTTGTAGCCGCCGTCGCGAACGACCGCAGTGAGGGGGGCTACTTTGAAGGGGTTGACGATGACTTCACCGATGTGTCCCTGCGTCGGATAGGTGACTTCTGGACCCGACGGACCGCCGCCCGCTTGCGCGGCAAAAGCGATCGCCATTGCTGAAATGGCAATGGTGAGCTTGAAGGTACGTGTGGACATGATCTTCTCCTTTTGAGGTTTCTGCTTTGAGATACCGACGAGTTTAGGCGGCGTCGCCTAAAATCCGCTATGGAAGCTTTCCTGTGCGGGAAGTTTTGTCCTGCAACGAATCATTGCGTTTACAACATTGAGGGCTTTTGGAATGAAGACGAAGAAACTGCCCGAGCATGCCGATGCGGGCGCGCTCGCCGACTCGCTTGCGGTGATTGATTTGCGGCTCCTTGCCGACCTCTGTGAAACGCGTTCGCTTGCATCAACGGCGGCAAGACTTGCCGTGAACGTTTCGAGCGCATCGAGAACGCTTACACGGTTGCGCAAACTCTTTGGCAACGATCTTTTCCTGCGTTGCGGCACGCAGATGGTGCCGACGAAATTCATGTTGTCGCTGCGTGAGCGTCTGCAGGTTGTGCTTCACGGTCTCGACAATCTCACGGCCGTACCGCTCGACTTTCATCCGTCCGAAGCGCAAACCGTCATCACGATTGCGGCGATCGACAATGCCGTGGCAGCACTGTTCGCGCCGTGGCTCGGAAGGTTGCGCCGTGAGGCGCCCGGAATCGAATACGTCGTGAAGCCCGTCGGTGCCGATACGCTTGATGACTTGCGCTCGGGGCGCATCGATCTTGTAATCGGGCAGGACCTTTGGGCGGCGGCAGACCCGAAGTTTCACCGCTTGACGCTCTTGACGGACCGTCACGTTGCGCTTGTGCGGGCGGGGCACCCGCTCGCAGCGGTTCTCGCGAAAAAGGCTGTTCTCAAAGAAGCAGGCGGAGCCGTCCTCGGTCTTTCGGATCTTCGTCCGTACGATGTGGTTGTCCCCACGATTTATCGGCCTTCCGGCGTCAATCAGCCGCTGCGCCTCACGCTCGCGCTCGAGTCGCCTCATGCGCTCGAGGTGCCGTATTTTCTCGCCGGCATCGCGGCCGTGGCACATTCGGATGCCTATATGCTCGTGCCGAAGCGGCTTGCCGCGGTCGCCAGTGCGATGGGAGGTTATGCGGCGCTGCCGCTCGACTTCGACGGCGGCTCACAATGGGCGCCGAGCCTGCTCTGGCACGACCTCACCGATCTCGATCCGCTGCACCAGTGGTTCCGCTCGAAGCTCGTTGCCTTCAACCGTGAAGCGATTACAGGCTGAACAAAGAGAAATGCCGCTTTAGACGAGTTTTTGCGGTGCCCGCATTCACTTGCCGGCAGCCCATTTATCTACAAAAACGATGCCGCCGTGGGCTATGTTGCCGCGGGCGAGTTTTGACGTAGGAAGGTCGAGCGTGAGCGTATTGGCGCAGCCGCGTCGGTCGAGCAGCGTTCCGTTCGTTTTCTCCTCGGGATCGAACCACGCGCCGTGGCGAATCACGGCAACACCCGTGCGCACGTCGGCGCTTGCCTGAACGTGTGTGCGGATTCGACCGCGTTTGTTGTACACAAGCACCGCGTCTCCCGTTCTTAGCCCGAGTCTCTTCATATCAGCCGGGTTCAGAAGGACGGGTTCCGTACCGTTGATTTCGGCGGCCGCGCGCGCTCGAGCGGTACCGCCGAGCTGACTGTGCAGGCGATCGCGGCTTTTGGGCGTCACGAGCGTAAATGCGTTGGGTTTTGCCAAGGCTTCTCTTTCGGGCGGTTCGAACCAGCTCGGCAACCCCGGGCAGTCGTCGTAGTGATAGGCCGCAACGCGCGTGCTCTTGAGTTCGATGCGCCCCGAAGGCGTCATGAGCGGATATGCGCTCGGGTCGCGCCGAAAGTCCGCAAAGGCGACGTAGTTCCTTTCGGCCGGGGCTTCCGGGAAAAGCAGCACGCCCGCACGGCGAAACGTCTCAAACGGCGGAAGTGTGAGACTGCGGAAACGGGCTCGGCGACCGAGGTCGTCGTAGACCCGCTCAATCCAGCCCGTTTCGTCAAGTCCCTCGGTCATCTCGGCTTCCATGCCGAGCGCTGCGGCAAGGCCGCGGAAAATCTCAAAGTCGGATTTAGCTTCGCCCACCGGGTCGATGAGTTTCGGCATGTAGGCGATGCCCTCGTTCGGGTAGGTGCCGATCGTCGTGATGTCCGAGCGCTCGAAGGTCGTCGCGGCCGGAAGCACGATGTCGGCGTGCCGGGCAGTGCCCGTCCAGTGCGTCTCGACGCAAATCACCGCTTCGGGCTTGCGCCAGGCTTCGCGAAGCCGCGTTGTCTGCGGTTGGTGCGCAAAGGGATTGCCGCCCGCCCAAAGAATGAGGCGAATGTCGGGAAGCGTCGCTTTGCGGCCGTTGAAGTCGATCGTTTTTCCTGGATGCAGGAGTGCTTCGGTAATGCTCGCTACGGGGACGGGTTCGAGAAGGCGCTTCGGTTTGGACGAGCGAACGGGATCGGGGCGCGCGGAAATACCGCCCAAGCGCGGGCCGTTTGAGTCGGGTAAGCCGCCCGAAGAGTAGTGGAGGTTCGTGAGTATGCCGCCCCCGGGGCGTCCGATCGAGCCGAGGACCGCTGCGAGCGCCCACGCGGCCCATGTCGGCATTTCGCCGAATCGGGCACGCTGCGGTCCCCAGCCGAGCAGAATCAGCGTCTCTTTTCGGGCGAATTGGCGTGCGAGCGTGCGAATCGTTTCGGGATCGATGCCCGTACGCTCGGCCGCCCATTCGGGTGTCTTGTCGATGCCGTCGCCGCCCGCAGATTCGGGTAGGCGCCCGAAAACGTGCGCGCGCAGTTCGCGCCAGCCCGTTGTCGCGCGTTCGAGAAAGTCGATGTCGGCAAGTCCCTCATCAAAAAGGGTTCGAATGAGCGCGAGCAGAAGCGCCGTGTCAGTGCCCGGGTGCACCGGCACCCACCGGGCGTTGAGCGCTTGACCCGAAATTGTACGGATCGGATTGATGTCGAACGCGGGCAGGCCTTTTGCGGCGAGCCCCCGAAAAGCGGCAATGCCGCTGTGACGCGTTGTCGACCAGTCGATGTCGTTCGTCACAAGCGGATCGGCACCCAAAAGCACGACCTGTTGGGCATTCTCGAGAATTTGCGGCCAGGCGGTCGATTTCGGGTCCGGGTAGCCGACGACATAAGGCTGAATCGTCGAGATTGCGGCGGTCGAATAGCTGTTTTTGCACTCGACGTAGCCGCCCATCAGCATGAGGAGGCGGCGCGCGAGCGTGACGGCCGAATTGATCTGGCCCGGTGACATCCAGCAGTAGGATCGGCCCCAAGCGGCATCGGGGCCGAAGTCGTCATAGATGCGCCGGATTTCACGTGCGGCAAGTGCAAAGGCTTCATCCCAGGAGACGGCGACAAAGCGCTCTCGTCCGCGCTCGGCGCGCGAGTCCGGACCACGCTTCAGAAAGCCTTCGCGCACCATCGGCGAAAGGATGCGGTTTTCGTATGGGAGCGACGCGATCGCTTCGGCGTGCCGCGCCGCTAAGTCGGGCGCAAGGTCGCCCGACCACGGGTAGAGGCGCTTGAGACGCCCGTTTTCGACAAGCGCGCGGTAGAGCCCCCAGTGCGTAGCCGTGAGCGGAAGCGTCTCAATGTCGTCTGCGGTCATCGGGAAATCGGTCGGCATGGCGGGCTCCTTCCAGAAAAGAAAACGGACCCGAAGGCCCGTTTGAACACGCGATATCGGTTAATGCGCGAGCTTCAGGCAGACGATGCCGACGACGATCGCCGCAATGCCGGAGACGCGAAGGATCGAAGCCGATTCGCCCAAGATGAGAATCCCCGCGAGTGCAGACCCCACGGCGCCGATTCCGGTCCACACGGCGTAAGCGGTGCCGAGCGGCAGCGACTTCATGCCTTGCGCGAGAACGACAAAGCTCAGAATCATGAAAACGATCGTTGCGGCCGAAGGCCCCAACTTCGTGAAGCCTTCGCTCGCTTTAAGCGAAAAGGACCAGACACCCTCAAGAATCCCGGCACTCAAACCGCCTGCCCAGGCCATGATGAAATACCTTTCGGGGTCGTCCCCGGATGAACAATCACCATCGTCCGGGCGGGTCGTCCCGTCCGGCGGCCGTTCGCAGGAGTGCGGACGGCGACGCGAATAATAGCGTTTCCACGAGTTGCTTGGGTGCGAAAAAAAGGACGGCGATCGTGAACGATGCCGTCCGATGGCGAGCGTGCCGCGAAGCGTTGAAAACAAAGGACTTGCGACTTCAGTCGTTCCGCAATGGCGGTTGCGCTTCAAGCTGCTTTTTTAAGGCCGACGAGTTCACTTGCGAGCGCTGCGCCGAGAATGAGAACGGCACCGATGATCCCGGCCGTTGTCATGGCTTCGCCGAGAACAAAGATCGACAGAAGAATGGCGACTGCAGGGTCGACGAAGGAAAAGATCGCAATGCGTGCGGCTTCAAGCTTCGGAATGGCCGAGAAGTAGAGCCCGTAGGCCACCCCCGTGTGAAGCACGGCAACGACAACCGCGAAGAGAATCGAAGTGGTGTCGGGCGAGAAGCTGGAAAAATCGGTCGAAAAGAGTACATAGGGCAGGAGCACGCATGCCGAGAGCGAAAGCTGCATGCTCGAGGTGTCGTACGGGCCGATGTCTTTGAGAAACTTGTTCGCGAAGACGAGCGTCGAGTAGAAGCACGCGGCGATAAGCCCCATCAGAATGCCGTCGATCTCGGGCGCGTCGCCCGACCAAATGCCCGAGATGAGCGACATGCCGAAAAGCGCTGTCGCAGCGCAGCACATTTTGAAGGCCGACACCCGCTCGCGCAGTACAACCGGTGAGAGCAGGATGATAATGATCGGCGTCATGTAGTAGGCAAGTGTTGCCGAAGCGATGCTCGTGCGCTGAAAAGCCTCAAAGAGGAAGATCCAGTTGAAGCCGAGCGCTGCACCCCCGATGAAGAGTGCAGGAAAATTGCGTCGAATTGCCGAGCGATCGAGTCGCTTGCCGAGCAGCCGAATGATGAGAAAGAGAAAGAGGGCGCCGATCCCGCCGCGGGCGAGTGCGATCATTTCGCTCGGCAGATCGATAAATCGAACAAAAAGACCGATCGTGCCGAAAATCGTCATGGCGAGAAGGTATTGGGGCATGGCTTCGCGTGCTCCGTTGAAGAATGTTTATCCGAAGATTGTCGGTCGGCGTGCTCCCGATCGAAATGCGCCACATTGGGAGGATGCCTTAGAGAAGCGCGATTCGCTCAAGGAATGACGTTTTATCTTCGTGTGAAGAGAATGAGCGCTTGTCGGTATGCTTAAGCGGCAGTCGTTTGCGTAGCGACCGGTTTCAGCGCGTGCGTTTCGTGCCGTGCAAGGTCCGCGTGAAAAGGATGCACCAAAGGAGTGCGGCAAGCGCAACGGTGCCGAGGACGACCGGGAGGGCGCCGAGCCCTGCGAAGCGGGCGAAAAGATCGATCAGCACGGCCGCAGCGGCCGGGGCGAGTCCCGCGAGGCAGTAGCCCGCTCCCTGAACACGGCTTGAAAGCCGGAAGGCCTCGTCGGCACTTCGGCTCTCGGTCTGCAGGAGCGTGAAGGAAAGCGTGATGAAAATGCCCTGCGCAACGCCGGCGACGGCGGCAAAGACTCGCCAAAGCGCGGGATCGGATGTCGTGCCGATTAAGACGACGGACGCGGTGAAGAACGTGAAGAGAAGCACGGGAAAGCCGGGCCGGCGCATGGCCGAACGAAGAAATGCCGCGGCAAAGGATCCCGGCACCGTCGCAAGGAAAAAGAGCGCGACCAACGCGGCGCCTTCTCCAAGGGAGGCGCCGCTCGCGGCCATCGCGGCGGGGAGCCAATTGGCCAAAACCGTCGAAATCGTTGCCTGCAGCGCAAAAATGAAGCCCAGACGCCAAGGGAATGGGCGGCGGGCGCTTGTCGTCATCGATTCGCCCGATGCACTGCTCGATGCCGGAGCTGTCTGATGCTGAAGTCCGACAAGTGCTGCGGCAGAGAATAGGGCGGGCAAAGCCGCGAGTCCCCAGAAGAGGAAAGGCGCCTGCCAGGCGTCGAACGCTTCGATGAGCGGCACCGACGCAACACTGCCGAGACTGCTCGAAATGCCGATCATCGTGCAAAGAAAACCCGTCATGAGCTGCGCTTTGTCGGCGAAGGCGGTTTTGATGACGACGGGGAGAATGACGTTTAACTGCGCAATGGCGGCGCTTACAAGGACGGTGCCCGCGAAAACCGCTGTACTGTATGGTAACGAGCGAACCAGCGCACCCGCGATGATGCTCGAGAGCGCGAGCGCGGCAATCGATGCGAGCGAACGGCCTGCGAGGCCTCTCGAGAGGAAGGCGAAAACGCCGAACGTCAAAAGCGGCGTCCCTGCAATCAGGCCGAAGAGCCCTGCGTCCATGCCGAGCGCCGACTTCAAGGCATCGGCCATCGGACCGAAAGCATTCACGGGAGCGCGCAGGACGAAACCGGTTGCGGCAATGAAGCAGAAGATGCAGAAACGACGCAAATTCATGGCATAAGCGCAAGGATTCGGCAATCGAGAACATCGCCGCTCTGATGTCCATTCGGCTTAGAAATCGATTGTCTACAGGAAGTCGAGGATTTTGCCTGAAACGATTCTTGGCGATAATTCGGGTTACTTGGTACGTGGATAACCAAAGCGCACGTTGCGGTCGCACTGCTTAAAGGAGGTGAAAAGGTCATGGACGTTCAGCCGTTTGTATACGGTGAAAGACCTTGGCTCGTGAGCGTCGACGAGCCCGAAGTGGCGGCTTACTTTCGCGCCGAGGGAGCGCTCGAGCTTTTCCCCGTCGGCGCCGACATTGCTTTCGGGCGGGAGCGGCGGCTCTACTTTATTGAGAACGGACTCGTGGCGACCATTCCCGAGCCCGGTGTCGGCATTGCGCGCGTCGTCGGGCTCTTTGCTGTCTCTTATACACATCTGACGCTGCCGACGATAAGGCTCGTGTAGA
>ERZ1090861.1219-NODE-1219-length-13647-cov-24.965274_pt1 | contig 13647 bp, 22 predicted proteins | sample MGYA00478482_ERZ1090861 | MGnify/ENA primary metagenome ERZ1090861 (study PRJEB33644, sample SAMEA5815744) | chicken gut metagenome | biome: Chicken; feature: Gastrointestinal Tract; material: Caecum | place: Ireland | collected 2019-01-01 | study: A study of... | reverse complement strand
AATATATATTATATATAATAATATTTTTATTTTAATAGAACTTAGTAATTATTTTTTCTCTATGAATAAAAATATGTATTTAGATAAACTATATGGATAATTTTCTTTTGCTACTTTTCTTTTAGTGGTAGAAATATTTTGCTATATCGCTAGCAGTTTTCTTCACCCGCTTTTAGACAAAATAAAAAGGCATAGCACATTGCATATACCTTTTTTTGATCAAAATCTGCTGTTTTTAAAAAAATTATTGTTAAATTTAAATAAAAATTTGATATTTTACATTGGCTCACCCCTGCTTTTTCTCAGCTAAATAAAGAAAATCGTCATACCTATAGATGTTAGTTCGTCTGCAGCGTCCCATAATTCTATCTGAACCCGTCGCTATACTCATATGTGGCGGGCTTTTTCTGACAATTTCTTTAAATTGAGATATTGGAAGATTTATGCCTTTTTCTTCCAACGTCAGTTTATTTATGGTTGAAATGCTGAAGTATTTTCTATTATCAACCTGGTTATATACACTAAGACCCATTTTACCCCCTATATAAAGGCATAAGCAATTCTTTTAAAGAAAAATTGCACTTTTGCCAGATTTTTCGCAAAAAATATTTTTAAAAATCGATTACAGCTCATTCTAGCCGACCATTTGCTTGTATAATTCTTCAATTTTGCGAAAATGTACAAGTCTAGGCTCAGCATAAGCAAGCCAACGCGTTATTTGAGACGGCGACACGCCTATCTTCTTTGCAAGCGTCTTTTGATCAACATTGTCTTGCTGCAATAACGCTTTAAGCATTTCTTTGTGCGTCATACATTCCACCCCCTATTAAAAAATTCTAACGGATGATGATAATCTATTACTGATATGGTTTGAAAAACGGAATCCAAACAAACATTAAATTCTATTTTTGACTTAAATTTTGCTTTTAGTTTAGTACCATTTCGTAAAGTAATTTTGATTGTTTTATTTTCAGGATTTACATCAAATAATACTATGTCTTTTATGCGTATTGCATAATTTTTAATAGCTATAAATTCATTTTTTGAAATACACTCTCTATACATACTCCACTCCACATTTAAAAAATTTTAAAAATATAAAATTAAAAAATGTGTTAAATTGCATTTGCGAAAACGCAATCGCAAAACGCTGACGCGTTTTGATATAAGGTTTTATTATATAAATTGTTCCATCTCATGCTCGATTTAGAATTATCAAAATCATTTCTCAACACATAGTGAAAACGCCCGCTTCGCTTTCGGCGTTTATCACTATATGTGTTTGTTTCATGATTTTTTTTGATAATTCTAAAATTCGAGCACATCAGTTCCACTGCTGCTATCTTCTACAGGCACATCTGTAGAAGATTTCACTGCTAGTGAAAAAGAATTAACATCCACGCCCTGCGACTCTTCGACCTGCGGTTCTACATTGGTTCCGACCTTATTTCTATAGGACTCAAGCTCTTTGATGAGCTTTTCATTTTCAAGTTCCTGCTTTAAACGCTTATTTTCCTGGCGTTCGATTAAAGTATCACGTATCTTTGAAAATAAACCTTGACGTCTTCTCCACTTACTTGAAATGGCTAATACGTATTTTTCTTTCTTTTTAAAAGCCTGCATAACAAGTTGAATAACTTCTTCAATACATTTCACTGTTTTATCATTAGCACCTGCTAATTCAGAAGCTAATGCAGCTAGGCTGTTTATCTCTTCGAAATAATCAGCCTTTGTTCGCAGCTCTTCAAAACTACGTTGTCGCTTTTCCGTCATTTCGCTCATCTTCCTTTTGCTCCTTTTCTTTATTTTTCTCTTTTTCTTCCTTTTTTGCTTTTTCCTTTGGCTTTTTGCCGCGGTAAGTTTCAGGTATATCAACCACACGATTTTCAAAGTATTCTTTGAAATATGCTGCTGAATAGTTCGTCCTGGTAGTTTTAATAAGTGTTAAACCTTCATTCTCTTTGCCACGAACAAACATTGGAATAAAGTAGTTAGTATCATAACAGTTAAATATATTGCCACGATATTTAAAAACAACTTGTTTATCTATAAGTTCTTCATCTTTACTAGACAAATAACTTTCAAGTTGTGAGTTATCATAAATTATATTGCAAATCCAATATGAAGCTAATAAGTAGCCATATTTACTGTATTCGTTCACCATACCTACTACTTCAATAAATATAGCAAGATCACGAATATCTTTATGTATTCTCATTGGCCGTTGAGCTATGAAACATAAGAATAACTTATATTGCCCTGAAAGTTCTATTGCCTTCGTTACAAATGTTGGCAAAGCTCCAAGATGACTGTCAAACAAATCTTGTGTTTCATCTGAAAAATATCGTCCACTGGGGCATATTAAAGACGTGGAGTGAATCTCATTAGGCAAGCCGAAGCCAACAAAGTTAAATTGATATGCTGAATTTGATTTTCTCATAAAACCTTTTGTTTCAAAAAATGTATCACAAAAAACTGTATGATCGCTGGGTGGACGGATTGAGTAGCCTGCTTCGTTTAATTTGTCACATATTTGCCTAGAGACTGCGACGTCTTGTTTAGCTATCTCTGGCCGCATAAATTCGCTCATAAACTTACCAGCAAGAGAACTCTTCCCCGTTCTGCGTTTACCCCATATTATGATAACTTCCGTGCGTGAAAACAGCCCATCCGCTAGCATTTCTTCTATTTTGTCGTATACTGGCAATTTTTTGCCTTTATACCTAAAAAATTCCTTTTTCCCTTTTTCAAACATTTGCAGCTTGTCCTATTTATTTCATATAAATTTTAAAATTATTGTTGCAATTTTTGATTTAATTTGCTATACTAATAATGAATCAACAAGATTGATTTTTAATTATAAGTCGCTCTTATAATTAACTTGGCTGAAATGCCATGACGCTGAATGGGGACGCCCATTACAGGATGTTGAACTCAGGTAACTGAGTTCTTTTTTATTTTCTATTTTTTAATTTATGTAAAGTTTGTTTATTCTCTTTTCTTAGTCGTGATGATGTTTCTTTACTCTTCAGAGCATTCTTTTTCATTCTTGTAACATCTTTCTTGCTAATATCTCTTTTGTTAGAATTTTCAATAAACTTAATGCCATCAATTTTTATTCTATTTCCTTCGTTGTCTTCAATTTCGATATAAGCATTATATTTACTTTTCCCAGTTAAATAATCCTCTAATGAATGACGCCCTTTAGTTCCTAATTTAATTATTGCAAGTTCATTTTGATTATTACTATCAACAACACCAACTCTTCTATATAAATCATTTGGATTTGGATGGTCTGGCTTTATATCTTTCTTTCCCTTCCCACTACCTAAATACTCATCTCTAGTTTGTAGAGTCCTTCCATTTGGAACTTTTTTAGATATATTTTTTTGCTTAGACATTATTTCCCCCTATAGGTCATAATAAAGCGTTATTGCCTTAACCTTACGTTTAGTTTTTGGTGCTGATTTCGTTCTTGCAGGTGTTTTTGCTTTATTTGCTGAAAAATTGACCTTGCTATTTTGTTTCTGTGGCACTTTAGCTGTTTGTCTTGACTTATTAGTCGAGCTTGTCCTTGTTGCCGTTTTAGGCGTATTTTTAGCCTTTTTTATTGTTTTTTGTGTGTTTTTCTTCATAAATTCCCCCTTATTTTAAAATTTTTATTGCATTTTTATATTTTGTGTTATAATAATAACGAATAGTGAGCGTCTTATAAATGACTGCGTCGTTTCTTGCTTTTGCAAGTTTAAAATTGTATTTCATATATTCTCCTATAAAGTCAAATATCCAACAAAGCTATATTCTTCGCTAAAAGCACCGTTTAGGTCTAGGTCAGCAAAGTATAAAGCAATGTTTTTAAAGTAATCATTTCCACTGTTATATAAGGTGTAAAATGTGGTTAGATTAATGTATCGTTCCTGAATGTTAAACTCTGTTAGATGTACGAGCTCATGCGTTAAGCAAAATGTGTAGTATTCATAATTTAAGTTCTCTTGAAGTTGTATTGTTCTAGTCCATAGATAACACTTGCCTTTAACAGCTCCTGAAAATGTGGTAAATTCAAGCTTATAGCTTGGATTATCAAATAAAGCATTGATTTCATCTGTCAGACTTTGATAACTAATATTAGGAGGTCTAGTTATGTCATATTCTATTTCCATATCTTCAGGAGCTTTATATGGCAAGGCATGAGCAGTAAACTTTAAATCTAATGAAATAAAAGTTATTGCTATTATTAGCGATAGGACAAATAGCACATAGGTTGCTATTTTAATAGCTTTGAGTTTACGCATTAGTTGCTTCGCTTGCCTTTACCCACACAACATTTGTCAAAGAGCTCCAGTTCGTTGCGGTAGTCCACTCATCATACAATGCATCAGGTATGATTATTTTGCAGCCGTCTGCATGATCTAACCCCGATACTTTTTCAAGTAATGGAATGGTTTTGCAGTTACTGAAATCATATTTTGCAATAAAATCACAATAATGGAACATAAATGTCTGAATATCCGGAACTTGTCCTTGAAATTCTACACTTGTTAAACTGTCGCAATTAGCAAATGCATTTGTTCCTATATTTGTCACACTGGCAGGTATGGTTATGCTGGTTAAATCACGGCACTCAGAAAATGCCTGAGCTCCTATACTTGTCACGCTATCAGGAATAGTTATACTAGTTAAACTGCAGTATATGAATGCATCCTCACCTATACTTGTCACACTCCCATCATTTGGAATAATAGATGTTTTGCAACCAAGTAATAATGTTTTTGATTCCGTTTCTATCAAACAATTACCATTGCTATGATATACACTATTACCTGATTCTACGGTGATGCTTTCAATATTGCTGCAGACACGGAATGCCCACTCACCTATACTTGTAACACTTGATGGTAGAGTTATACTGGTTAGATCACTGCAATTCATGAATGCGTAATTCCCTATACTTGTCACACTCCCATCATTTGGAATAACAGATGTTTTGCAGCCTAAAACTAATATTTTTGATTCAGTTTCTATTAAACAATTGCTATTACTATGATATACACTATTACCTGACTTTACAGTAATGGTTTCAATATTACTACAATTATCAAATGCGCGATTTCCTATACTTGTCACACTTGATGGTAAAGTTATACTGATTAAATCACTGCAATGCATGAATGCGTAATCCCCTATACTTGTAAGCTGACTATTTTCTCCAAAGTCCACACCTGTTAAACTACTGCACTCAGAGAATGCCCGATTCCCTATACTTGTTACACTGGCTGGTATAGTTATACTTAATATATTATTGCAAGCTTGAAATGCATTATTGTCTATACTTGTCACACTATAATCGTCACCTTCAACATATATGGTCTTTTCAACTTCCAAAGACACAGGGTATACTATATCTTGATTTTCAAAAACATCCATCTCGCTATTTAAGGTATATTGCTCACTATTGGCGTCTGTGATTGTTATCGGGTATGTAATATCTTCAAAGTTCATCATTAAATACTCTTGAAATTCCATTTCATCAAAAGTCATTTTAACCATTTCTGTACCTGAAATTGAATAAGAAGATGGGATTTGAATATATTTATCGTCTCCATTGTAAGCCGTGATAGTATTACCGTCAAACTCATAGTCTGAAACGTTGCAAATGTATGTTTCTGTGTCGTCAGGTTCTTCGCTGTCATCTGGATTCTCAGGCTCTTCTGTCTCGCCTGTATCTTCTCCTGGGATTTCAATGTCTCCGCCTGGAACCTCTATGTCTCCGCCTGGAGTTTCGTCATCAGGTTGCTCAACAGGTTGCTCTATTTGTATGCCTATCTTATCAAGCAAATCAAGTGCAAAGTCTTTGTCTATTGCGTAGGTTATTCCAAAGCCTGCAGCTAGAACAAATACAATAACACCTAACGTTATTAAAAATGATTTTATAAATTTTTTCATACTTCCCACCTTTTAGTTACTCATAGTAGTAACAGTAATTTTATTTAAAGTTACAACAAGCCATTGAATTTGATTGCTTGTGCCGGCAATATTGGCGTAACCTGAACAAAATAACTTTAAGTTTGAGTTCAGCAAATCAACATCAAGCCAATCACCATATTTATCTATAGCGTCAAGATGTGTGCCATCTGTGAATTTGAGATTTTCAACGTAATACATTTCACCAGCAGTATTTTGAATTTTAAGGTTAAAGTCTACTACAATATTTTTGCCCGTCAAATCCATTTCAACATAATCATTAAGATTTATTGTTTCGTCAACAGAAGTATGATAATCAGCAAATAAAGTTATTTCTTTAGTGGTGTCCAAAACGACCAAAGTTTCAGTAAAAACTGCATATAAATCAGTGTCTTGCGTGATTGTTAATTCATCAACCTTTTCACCTTCTTTATTTGCCCAATAAGCAAAAAGTTTATTTTCGCTATCTTTAGGTGTTGGCATCGAAGTTACATGATAACCTGGAAGATAGATATTTGTATATTTAATTTCATCTCCAACATAATAGTTAAGAGTGACATACTCATCATAAGAGCCGTTTATTGTAAGTTGATTATCTTTTGTGTAATCTGTTGGCTTAACTTCAACAACTAGATTATTTCTTGAAAAGTATTTGTTCCAATAATCTACTGCTTCTTGCCCGCCGTGTGTAGTTAAAGTAAATGATGAACTATTCTCATAAAAAGCTATGTTAAATTGAAGTGTGTCGTCCATCAATACTTCAAGGTCATTGTCTAAAAAAGCATAACGATATTCCGCACGAACGAAATTGCTTGAAAAGTCAACTTGTGTGCATGGTTCATCATTTACATAAATGCCATAAGACGTATCTTGTTTAAGTTCAAATTTATCGTCACTATAAATTGTTGCTGAGAAACTTCCGTCTGGATTTTGAGTAAGAACTATATTTTCAAGAGAGTATTTTATCGTGTCAGTCACTTCGGTTGTTGCTGTGTTGTTGTCAATAAGACCATTGATATAGCCCCAAACACCACCTTCAGCCGAATAATAGAAATTTAATTGTATACCACAATAAGCCGTGAAGCCAACGAACACAATACCTAAAAATGAGAATACATATACTCTTGAATTTGGATACTTGAAACAAAGAAAGATAATAAATCCAATCAGCACAATAAAGATTAGGTCATACCAAAAGCCACTATCAAATAAAAGACTTAACATTATGCCACCTCCATATCTGCGTTTATCTCATTTGTTTCAAGCACGTTGAAATAACTAAGCCCACTATCTGGCAATATTCCTGAATACCTATAGCCTGCAGCTTCAATTATTGAAACATCAATATTGACTGAAATGTAAATATCATTAGCATAAGGCAAATACTCGTCAATAAAGCTTTGTTTCAGTTTAAGCCCATAATAGTTGTCAGTGATTAAAACTAAATCAAAGTCATATACGTCAACGTTAATAACAGTTCGTCCCTGAAAGTAGTCACCTGAAGCTGACGAAGAACCATCTATTGAATATGAAGAACTGCCATGAAGAAGTCCAAATATTGAGTCATTGCTATTTCTTGCACCATTAGCTGAAACTGTGACGTAAATTGTGTAGTAAGACTTCAACCTATTGATAACTAGGTCGGTATCTTCTGCTGATATTTCAGCGCCAACTGAGCCGTCAGTATTTGCTTCAAAAAATTTAAACATATCTTCACCAAATTCAAAAACATAAGCACCATTAGTTCCTGCTGGCAGGCTTTGAACACTTTGATAAAGTTGATATGCAAGAAAATCAATGCTATTATTGTTGTAATAATTTGTTTTTCCAGAGCTTCCTATTTTTCTAGAATCACCCAGGAAATCATCAGCATTTTTAAAGTCTTCCCACTTAAGATAGTTATCACCTTTGAATTGCATATATACATACTCATCTTCTCCTGTTTGCAATAAAAAGTATGATTCTTCATTTATTGGATTTGTTGAGCCTATGCTATCAAAATCATCAAGTGATTGATAACTATATTTTGAAGTTTTTAAACTATCAACAAAAGGATTGAAGTATGCTGCTATATATTCTTTTTGCCAAAATAAAGCTCCTGACTTATGTAATTGATATGAAGAGATAGCACCATTTCTATTTAAAAAATCAAAGTAACTTTCTAAATCATCTAAAACATATCCATCAGAATTTTCTACAACATTACTTAAATATGTTAGGTAACTATCATAATCAACCCACTCAATTGAATCGTCCACTGTGTTTGCAACATATTGAACGCCTTGCGAGTAAATATGTTCTCTATTTTCATCAGTAAAATAACTTAATTTTAAATCAAACATTTCAAGCCCATTTTTATTTACGTTTGATTTATAGTCTATAGTTAGCACATATTTGCTTGCTTGAGAATTATCCGCTGGGGTTAAAGTTCCAACATTGATAGTAGATGAAGTCATTTTCTTATCGCCATACTCAAGCAAATAAAAATACCAACAACATATTCCAAGACAAAGAATTAAAATTAAAACACCAAACGCTATTCCTATTTTCTTACCAATTGACATTTTATTTTCCCTTTAAATTAAAGAGTCAAAATTTAAAATATTCTTGACTCTTTCGACTTTTAAATTTAAGCTACAATCACTATATTTGAATAATTGTTGGCTAAGTTTTGAACATCAACAAGTTCTGGCTCTTCATCAACTACAATTTCAGCGTCATCGTCTGTTTGTTCAGTATCTTGTGTTGGCTCTTCTGTCTCTTCAGTATTGCCGTCATCTGTGCCGTCAACAACTTCTTCAATTTCAGTTCCCCATGATTTCCACTCGTCAACAAGCGAACGGTCATTAACTGAAGCCATAACTAGTGATGTAACAATGAAAACTAAAGCTACAAAAAAGACAAAACATACTATTGAAGTGAAAGCAACTGCTGCTTTATTTGTTGTTTTGTTTCTCATGATTTCCCCCTTTTAAGCCGTTTCATTACGGCAAAGTTTTGAATATGCAAAAATGTTATCTGCATTACTCGGTTTAAGATTGTTTTTCTTACACCATTCAACGTATCTCAAAATACTTTCCATGTCTTTAAACCCCCTTTTATTAAATTTCGATTTCGTCGATGTTTTGGAAATATTTATTCAACTCACCTGGAGCATACGTCCTGCCCTTGAAGTTCGCCTTAAATTCAAGGCTTACGCCATAATCTTTATATTTTCCAGCAATAATATCTTCGCTATTTTCTAAAACCCACTTAAGCGATAAATTGTCGTTTGTTGACAAAAACTCGCTTTCTTTAATGGTCTTTGCTAAGTTTTCTAAGTTGACGTTATTATAATAGGCAAGCTGTGCGTCTATCTTCTTTCCTGGATAAGATTTTTTAAAATCAGCTAGAAACATCAGTTGCTCTTCGTTCAATGCAAATTGCGTGTCGCAATTTTTAACTTCAGCAAGATAAGGTGAATCTATAAACCTTTGCATGAGCGTTTCAAAATCAATATTGCCAAGGATTGTTGCTTTTTTGAAAGCTTCAAGCAACAGCTTCTTTTTAGGTTCTAACTCTTCTTCTGTTGGCGGTTGTTCAAAGGTTCCTTCTTTAAGTGGAGTTCTCAAGAAAACCAAACGCCTATGTAAATGATTGTTCATAGTTAAATGTACAAAACCTTTCTTTTGCATTGACTCTAACCTTGACGAAATTGTTCGCTCAGATGTGTTAAGAGCTTTAGCAAGTTCGGCATTTGTGATATTGCAATAATTTTTCTCAGGAATAACACATAACGTTAAAACGGCATAGAGAATTTTCTCTTCGTCAGTAAGCAGTTTTGATAGCAGTACAATTCTAGGAATTGAAACATAAAAACTTTTATTTTTCATTTTATCCCCCGAAATATTGTGATCACTTCGTCACTGTCTGTTGGGAAGAAAATCAACTCTTTATTCGATACGTTTTTGATAGTGAAAAATAGCAATAGCAATTTTTCAATATTCCCTGACCATAAGCTGCAACGCTGTCCTTTTTGCAAATAAGTGAAGCAAAAAACACCATGCGAAGTAAAAAATGACTTGGTCATTTCTTCACATGGTGTGTTCCGTTCTATTAAGTTTTTATTGTCAACAATGTTCAGTTGACTTGTTGTAGGTAAAACTATAATCATAATCAACTCCTATTCATAAAGACCGTTTTTGATTTTTGTTTCAAGTTCTTTGAAAAGCTCTTCAATTATGCACTCTTTGTCAAATTGGCTGTCAGCCCAGTCGCGTTCGTCATATTCGCCGCCGTTCTCAAGATCGTCAATCTTTTCGACCGCAGCCCTTAACAACTCGGCAAGAACATGTTGCGGTAATTCTTCAATGCCTATTTCATTTTCTAAAAACATTTCTTTTAGCTCACCAACCTGGCTTTTATTTAATTTAGGTTTTTCAAACATAATTTTTGCTCCTTTAAATTTTGAATTTTTGCTTGAATATCACTCAATCTTTCGCCTTTGAATAACAATTTCTTATCAATTAAAATTGAAACTAATATTGGATCAAGAAAACCATCATCAGTAGTATCTTGCCTCACTAATTCTTCCAACAACTCAATATCAGTCATTTCTTTATACTCATCAGCATAACTATCTGGCAAATCTACTTTACCTAATGGTGTGATTAGTTGCATAACTTTACTCCTTGGCTTATAGCCGACACCTTGCGGTGTTTCGTCTTAATTTTCAAAGACTCGTCAGGGCTACTTGCGAAGTTTGTCGAATTTGTGCCTTTTACAAATAAATTTGTTATACTGGTATGATAACTATTGAACGGCATGTCGATTGCCTTATGTTATCAAAATCTTACAAAGGAGAAGACAAGTGAATTTATTTACTAGGATAAGAAGAGTTCATAATGCGAAAGTTTCTGCCGAGCTATCAACAGAAAAGGAATTGATTGAATCTGGGAAATACTACGACAAAGAAGAGAAAAAGCGTCTTATTAAAATATCTGGACAAATCGCCGCAAAAGATGAAAGTATTAAAATTGATTCTGAAAACAATTCTAAGCCTGTATATGACCACTCAAAAAAATATGTAAATATCGGCTCCAACAATACAAAGAAAACTGGAATGGTTGAAAGTTCAGTTTCTATTGCTAACAGACAGGCGTCTAACAAATCTCAAAAAACTACGAAATCTAAAGCTAAAAAGAAAAAGTAGTTTTTATCACCCTTCGGGGTGATTTTTTATTGCCCCATAACTTCGTAGATATCTAATCCAACTTTTCCTTTTCTTAATTGCCTTTTATGTTCTCCATAATAACCAGTCATATAAGCCAAATACATAGCAAGTGTAAGATCTTCTTTATCTTTACCGATAGTTTTTATAAACCCTTGAACTCCTGGTAGTTTCACACTTCCATCAGGATTGATAGGAATTTTGTCTGTTGCTTCTAACATTGTTTTAAAACCTAACATAATCGCTCCTTTTATGCAACTATTGGTTGCATTTTTAATTATTATAAATACTAAAAGTGGCATTGTCAAGAGAAAATGCAACTTTTTTTATAATTTTTTACTAAAAGTTGCTATAAGTTGTTTAATTGCATAAAAAAAGTAAACTTTTCTTAGGAGGCAATTATGAAATTAAAAGAACTTATGCAAGAAAAAGGAATACAACAGCAACAAATGGCTGCATTGTTAAATGTTTCCAGAGCTTCTATTTATAAATATCAGGAAGGAAAGGCAGAACCCAACATTGAAACACTCATCAAAATCGCCGACTTCTTTGACGTTTCTTTAGACTATTTGTGCGGACGGCAAAACAAGAACCTAATCTTTGCTGACAGTTTGTCAGACAAGAAAAAAGAACTAATCGGCATGATTAAGGACCTAAATGACGATGAAACCTTGATTGCTATAGGTTTTGTAGCTAAACTTGCCAACAAGCCTATCAACGAAGTTATGGAAAAATTGAACAAATGATAAAGGAGTAATTTATGGAAAATATAAAAAACGCTTGAAGAGCTGCTCGTATCAGCTTCTGCAGCTGCGGACAGCTCGCTTCAAACAAAACAAAAACTTTTAGTCCTTATTGGCTACGCCGAAGCTGAAGATGAAATAGCCAAGCACAGGAGAGAAAAAATCATTGTTTTAAACACAAAAGACAATCATAGCCGTCAAATTTCCATATCAAAACCAAAAGGAGATGTGGAGATGAAAAATATTTATTATAGACCAACTGAAAAAAGATATGTTGGTAGAAAGCAAATTTTCGGAACTAGCATTGAAGTTTATGGAAAAACTCAAATTGAATGTTATAAAAAATTAAATGAGAAAATACGGCAACTAAAAAGCAAAATAACAAACCCCTACTCAAAAACGCCACAAACATTTATTGAGTGTTGGGACAAATGGTATAAACAGAACAAAGAACCTTTTATTGCTGATACTACTCGAGATGACTTTCAAATATTACGAAGAAAACTAAGCCCAATTCACAATACTAGCATCAAAAAACTTAACAAGGACGCTATCCTGGAATTTTTGGCAAATGTTGAAAATAACCGAACCAAAGACAAACTTGTTGTTCAGCTTAAAGCATTTTTTAAATATGCCACGCTTGAAAGACTTATAAATTACAACCCTTTCAACACGATTGTTTATAAAAATCAAAAATATAAGTCAAAACCAGCTTTTACCTATGAGCAACAAAAAACAATCCTAGACAATTTGAAAGGAAAACCATTTGAACCTATTGTTCTATTTTTCTTAGTTACGGGAATTAGAAAAAATGAAATTGATTTTAAAAATATAGAAAATTGCATTGACAGCAAGAATATTTTAACTATTCGAAATTTAAAAGGTAGAGATAGAGAAGTTCGATACAAAAAAATTAAGCTAAGTGAAGACGCCAAGAAATTAGTTACCGATAACCTGGACATCTTCCATTCATACGCCAACGAGCTTCTTGCTGATCATTTCAAAACCTTTTTAAAATCTCTAGGAATAAATGGAAGCTTGGTTACATGCAGGCATACATTTGCGACAAACTGTTTTTATTTAGGGAAAGACCCACTCATAATCTCAAGAGAGATGGGACACACTACAGCAGGAATAACTAAAGACAATTACATTGATATAGACTATGGATTAAGCAAAGATAAAATTCTTAAATTATATAATAATTTATATAATTTAAATTAGCCATTTGACCAAATTCCTGACCAAACTTTTGAGGCAAAATTTTTGTTAAAATTGGTCAAAACGACTATTTTTTAAGATTTTACAAACATAATAAAAAATGCTATATGCCTTTATTTATAAGACATATAGCCACTTGGTGCGGCTAACAGGAGTTGAACCTGCACGGTTTCCCACTGGAACCTAAATCCAGCGCGTCTGCCAATTCCGCCATAGCCGCATATCTTAAATTTTAATTTTATTTGGCGGATAGGCAGACTTTAATCAATTTTTGATTAAGCTGGATTTAAATCCATGCGCGTCTGCTAAGACCACCCTTGCAATAATGTATTGCAAGGGAACCCGGTTCCGCCATATCCTCAGCCTTATTTTTTTGATAGTTTATTTTCTTTGTGTATAGTGATTATATCTTTTTAATTTAAATTAAAAAAATAAAACCGCATAAAACCGCACAAATACAGAATTATTATATCACTATCAAAAAAATTTTGATACTTCTTTATTATACATATT
>ERZ1090861.1218-NODE-1218-length-13650-cov-37.753365_pt1 | contig 13650 bp, 13 predicted proteins | sample MGYA00478482_ERZ1090861 | MGnify/ENA primary metagenome ERZ1090861 (study PRJEB33644, sample SAMEA5815744) | chicken gut metagenome | biome: Chicken; feature: Gastrointestinal Tract; material: Caecum | place: Ireland | collected 2019-01-01 | study: A study of... | reverse complement strand
TATGCAGGCGGTTTATTTTTTACACGCAACGACAGCCCTCTTGTACGGCTGTTTGTACTTTTAATAAGCTACCTCTTAAGTTTACTATGTTAAGGAATAAATGTCAAGAAAAGCATTATAACTGTTGCTGTTGCGATTTAGTTATAGCCGCGAGCTTTTCCGTGACCTTACATTATTATTACCCACAAAAAGACTAAAGCACGGAAATCCCGTGCTTTTTATAAATTCCGTTTTTAATTTCAGGTAAAATAATTCCTGACAAGTTCCTTGCCTCCGCTCCTTGATACCGCGCCGCCCTCAATCAGATACGTCCTGTCGCACAGCGCCTCCGCACAACGCACATCGTGAGTGACGGTTATCATTGTGTTACCAGTCTCTGCGTGCAGTCTGTTGAGAATATTAACCATCGTGCACAACCCATCGTAGTCCTGTCCCACAGTAGGTTCATCCAAAATAAGCACCTCCGGCTCACACGCTGCGACCGCCGCAATGGAGACGCGGCGCTTCTGTCCCTCGGAAAGGGACTGCGGATGCCGTTCCCACAAATGTTTTACGCCGAATAATTCGGCAATCTCCGCAGCATAGCCTTCAGTCTTTGCACCGAAAGAAATCTCCTGCCGCACCGTAGGCATGAAGAGCTGATAATCAGGATTCTGGTACACTACACCGACTTTTTTATACCAGGCCTTGTTACCACTTCCTTTTTGCCTGGATTTGTCGTCTATATGCTGCGTAATTTTGCCGCCCGTCGGCTTGTACAACCTTGCTATCAGCCGCATGAGCGTAGTCTTTCCGCAGCCGTTTTCACCGAGAAAGACCGTCCTTCCGCCTTTCGGAATTTCAAGCGTGATATCCCTTAAGATATTGCGCCCCTTTTTTACCGAAAATGCTACCTTTTCTAGTATAAACAGCGGTTCGTTCCCTTTAAAATCCTGACAACCATCTGCAATTTTCGCCGTTTGCTGCTCGAGGTACTCCCGCGTATCGACAATCTTGCGCACTGTTTTACCGCCGATATGCCATACAGTATCGATGAAGGGCAGAACCATGTCAAGTCTGTGTTCTATGACTACCACGCAATATCCCGCCTTTGCTAGCGAGCGCAACGTACTCATTAGCATGTCTGCGCCGTCCTTATCGAGATTGGCGAGCGGTTCGTCGAGAATTATTATCCTTTGCCCCATTGCAAGCGTAGACGCCGTGATAAGCCGCTGTTTCTGCCCGCCCGAAAGGGTGCGGCACTTCCAGCTTTTATCGAGCTTTAAGAGGTTGCATACGATGTCGATCTGCTTTTGTATCTTTTCGGGCGGAAACGCGAGGTTTTCGCAGCCGAAAGCGATTTCATCTTCAACAATCTTTTGAATGATCTGCTCGTCTGCATTCTGCAAGACAACGCCGACTTTGCGGCAGATATAGCCGAGCTTTTTACCCTTTATATCCTCTCCCGCTATCCTCACTTCTCCCGAAAGTTCGCCAAAGTTGACATTGGGAATAATGCCGCTGACGATATACATGAGCGTGCTTTTCCCTTCGCCGGAATGCCCGGAAAGCAAAGTCACTTCCCCGTATTCGGCGGTGAAATTCGTATCTTCAAGTATTTTCGTCTTTCCGTCGTAGGAAAAATTTACTTGTTTCAATTCAATAGCGCTCATAAAACAACCACCAAAACAGCGCCCGCAACGATTCCGAGAAGAAACAGAACATCCGAGATTGCGGGGTATTCCTTTTTACAAACCGAGTACAACGAACCGCCCAACGTAAAGCCGCGCGTTTCGACGGACAGCGCAAGCGTATCTGAAATATTCACCAGCCGCATAACAAACGGCACGAGAAAGGCACGATATAAGATTTTGGGGTTTAACACGCTGCCTGCCCCGCGCGTTTTCATTGCCTCGCGTACCCTCTTTATCTCCCCTTTGAGCATCGGCACAAAAGACATGGAGATGAGCATGCCGAGCGTAATTGCCCGCGGCGTATGTATCTGTGAAAGACTCCTCGTCATTCTGACTGCGGAGACAGACATACTGAGCGCTACCCCCAGAAAGAGCGCGCCAAAACGGTTGAGCATAGATATTGCCGCCTGTACATCACCGCCTGCCGAAGCATAGGCGATGCCCGCAAATGCTCCGCCGAACACGATAAATGCGGGCAGCATTTTCAGACATCCTTTCAGGCATCCGAACAGGCAGAGCCATACAAACACACCCAAAAGATACCAGCATAAATTTTCATTCCGCGCCGCGATCAGCCCGAAGACGATAACAAAAAGCGACACGACGATTGCTATGAGCGGGTAGAGTTTTAAATTATAGACTTTCATAGTTTTTCCACTTCAAATTCGTTCAGTCTGTTTAAAGCGTAGTCGCACGCAATACAAGGAGCGTGCGTAAGCGACAACGGGAGTTTACTTAAACGTAAATGACCGAGGAGCGCGCAAGCGCGACACCGTATTGCGCGATGAATACGCTTTAAACCTTTAAAAACGTCACTTCTTTAAAACCCCCGCTTTTTTAAGTTCACGCGAAATCACCATTCCGATGACCGAGCCGACAAAGCAGAGTGCTACAATAGCCGCCGTCATACCGACAATTACCCACGGGTCTGTGCCGCCGAGGAACATGGTAACAGCCTCGTTCTCCGCGCCCGTAACTGTGTAATTTACGTTGTAATAAAGGTACAACAGCGGCACGGTCAGCGGCATATACAGCGTTCCCGCCATAACACACGCCCAGTCGTTTTTATAACTGCGAAAGATGGCAAACACCAAAAGTTCCACCACAACCGCACACACGGCGATGAGCGCCATGGGCGGGAACATCATAACTAAAAACAGCGCGATGAATATGCCCATTATCGTCATGGAACCGGCTTTGCGCACCTTCATAAGCCCGATGACAGGGAATATAGAAAATTGCAGGCCTAACCCAAGCTGAATGATGCCGAATACGGGAACGTGAATCAGCAGCGGCATGATGGCGCTGGTAACAAGCGTACATGCCGTGATGATGGCGAGGAATACGATGTCTTTGATCTTGAATCTGCGGAACATCTTGCTGTCGTCTTTGTCGCGCGCCTCGCGTTTTTTAAGTTTTTCCTCAAAAGCAGCCTGCCGGGGTGCAACGGCCGCCTGCATAGCAAGCGTATTTTCAATCAGCGCGGCGATATCGGCGTTTTGTGTTGTGGTTGTACTCGTATTTTCCATATATCACTTTACTTCCTGCATTACTCCGCTGTCCACGCGGTAAATCCTGTCCGCAATCGCCATAGTGGATTCCCTGTGCGATACGAGGATAATGCTCTTTTTACTCTTCTGTTCGGCGAGTGATTTCAAAATCATGCCCTCGTTTATGCTGTCCACATTGCTCGTAGGCTCGTCGAGTAGGATAAGCTGGCTGCCTTTCAGGAAGGCGCGGGCAAGCCCGATACGCTGTTTTTCGCCCGCCGAAAGATTGTCGCCCATTGCCCCGACCTGCGTCTTGTAGCCGTCCGGCAAAGTCATGATAAAGTCATGCACCGAAGCCATTTTGCAGGCTCTTTCAATCTCTTCCTGCGTGGCGTCAGGCTTTGCAATGCGCAGGTTCTCCTCGATGCTCTCGTCAAAGAGATAGGTCGTCTGGCTGACCATCGTCACGTTGTCAAGAAGATTATCCGAGTCGATGTTATCCACGTCAATGCCGTTGTAATCGATTTCGCCCCTGTCCTTTTCCCAAAAACGGAGCAAGAGTTTTAAGAATGTCGATTTTCCGCAGCCGCTTTCGCCGACAATGCCGATGATCTCGCCCTTTTGGGCGTGCATGCACACGTCTTTGAGAACGGGCGTATTGCTTTCGTAGGCAAAGGACAAATCTTTGACCGAAAGATTTTCGTAATCGAAAGTCTTGCCGTTTTCAACGGGCGTGACGGCTGGCTTTTCTTCCAAGAGATTGAGAACTCTGTCGCCGCTCGCAAAGGTCTGCGTGAGATTGCCGGGCAGAGCCGACACCGCCAGCACGGGGCCGAAACTGCCGAAGATCGTCACCACGCCGATGAGCATTTTGCCCAAATCGAGCATCTCAAAATACACGAGCAGGATGCCGACAATGAGCGAAATTGCAATGAACAACGTAACCATGAGTTCGGTTGCGGCGGAAGATTTCGTAATGCCGTTTTTCATCTTCTTCGTTTCTTTCAAAAGAATATCCGAACGGCGGTTGACTTCCCCTTCCCTGTCCTTTTCTGCGTTGTTCAAGACAATGTCCTTGATGCCCTTGATGCTGTCGAGGAAATAGGAATTAAAGCCCGCAAATTCGCGGCGATAATTTACGCCCGATTCCTTCAACTTGCCCGACGAGATGAGCGGCACAATTATTCCGATGACGATATACCCTGCAAGCGCAACGAGAGCCAGATACCAACTCGCGATAAAGCCGACAAACAGGAACACCGCCAGCGACACCAATACCGCGATGCAGATCGGGCTGATGGTGTGCGCATAGAACACCTCTAATGTTTCGATGTCCGAAGTAATCATGGCGATGATACTGCCCTTCTGCTTACTTTCGAGTTTTGCGGGACACAATATGCGGAGCGCGCCGAAAATTTTATCGCGCAGTACCGCCAATAATTTGAAGGCAATGTAGTGGTTACTATATTGTTCCAGATACCGCAAGCCGCCGCGGATGACGCCGCAGCCGACGGCAAGCCCGATGATCCAGCCCCACGAGAGGGAAACTTCGGCGCACAAGCCCATAATTCCGAGCGCCTTTGCAACGCCCGTTGCGCCGAATACCGTCACGCCCATTGCGGCGATGAAACCGACCGAGCCGTTGATGACGGCGAGTATCATTATGTACGAGAGAGAACCAAGCAGCACAATTAGGCTCGCCATGATTTTTGCGCCGCTTCTGCGAAGTTTAGTTTTCATACGCTCACCTCCGCAGTAACACCCGAAATTTCTTTATAACCCTCTTCGAGTGTTTTTTGCGCATTGAACAATTTTGCATAGCCGCCCTGCGCGTTCATAAGCTGGTCATGACTACCTTTCTCCTTAACTTCTCCACTTTCCATATAATATATATTGTCCGCAGGAACGACGTTTGCAAGGCGGTGGGAAATGACGATGACCGACTTTTCACGGCTCATAGCCTTAATGTTATCCATTATGATTGCCTCGCTCTCGATGTCGATATTGCTCGTTGCCTCGTCAAAGACGTAGATGTCTTTGTCCGCTACGAGGTTGACCGCAAGCGCCAGCCGCTGTTTCTGCCCGCCCGATACGTTGTTCGCATCCTCTGTAATGACCTTATCCAGCCCGCCGTTCTCCTTTATAAAGTCTGCGAGATTGACAGCCTCTAACGCCGCCCAGATTTCCTCATCGGTCGCGTTCTTCTTTGCAAGTTCAAAGTTGGCGCGCACGGTGTCGTTAAAAATATAAGTGTTATAGGAAACGGACGCGAAATGCGAATAGTAGGATTCGCGCGTGACGTTCTCCAAAACTTCACCCCCTACGGTTACATTGCCGGCTTTCGGACGGTACGCGCCGACGAGCATATTGACGACGGTGCTCTTGCCGCAGCCGCTCTCACCGACGATTGCAGTCATGCCTTTTTCGGGGAAGGTCATAGATACGTTTTTGAGCACGTCGCGCTTGCCGTCGTAGGAGAAAGTTACTCCGGTCAATTTGAGTTCTGTACCGTTAACCTTGTTTTCGCCCCACACAGGATCAGGAACATTCAGCAGGGAAATTATCTTTCTGCCCGCGCTCGCGCCGTTCATGGCGACATGGAAGGCAGAGCCGAGCGAACGCAGCGGCAGGAAAAACTCCACCGCCACAAGAATGAGAAAGAGCGCGGCGGCAGGCGCAAGCCAGCCATTCATAAGCCCCACAATCGAAAGCGCGATTCCCGCGCCCGCGCCGCCGTATGCAACCAAATCCATTATGGTCGTGCTGGCGAGCTGCATGACGAGCACCTTCATCGTTATCTTGCGGAACTCCTCCGCGCTCGCGTTCATCTTGACATGGCGTGCGGCGTCCGCCTTGAAAATTTTAAGTTCTTTCAGCCCTTGCACGCTGTCTAAAAAAGCGTCGCCCATCGAGGTATATTTGCCCCAATACTTCGCAAATATCTTTTTTGCGTACTTTGAAACCGCCACGATGGACACGGGGATGAGCGGCACGCACGCGAGCAAAACGAGCGAGGTGCGCCAGTCTATACCGACGCAGATGCAAAACAGAATAACAGGAGCAAGCATAGAAAAGAAGAACTGCGGCAGATATGTGGAGTAATACAGGTCAAGCTGTTCGATGCCCTCCATTGAAACCTGTGTCAGCCCAGCCATGCTCATGCCGTCCGTCGAGCGCACGCCGAGTTTTAAGATCTTATCGTATGTACGTTCGCGCAAGTCCTTTTTGACCTTGCGCTCCAGCATATCCTTTAAGTTTCCCGTACAGCGGCTTGCAATATAGCGGACAATGATTGCCACGACCGCCGTTATCGCGGGATATATGTAGGCAAGCAGCTCATATCCTTCGATAAGAAAGTACACCGCCCAACAAATACTCGCCGTGATGCCGATGTTGGCGAGCATACCGAGCACCATTAAAAGGACGGTATAGACGACGTACTTTTTGTTTCCGCCGATAAGTTTTAAGAGTTCTTTGTCAAACATTACCTTTTGCCTTCTCTTCCTTTTTTAACTTCTTTTTGTATTTTATCATCTGAAAGACGTGTTTGAACGCGAACACGGGATGCGTTAATATCATTCTCGGCCCCGCCCACTTCATAACATCCTTTATCTTCTGCCGCATCTCCGGCTTGTAGCAATGAATCTTGCAGAAAGAGCAAAACTGCTTGTTGACCTTGAACGGGCATTTTTCGAGGCGGAAGAGGGCGTATTCGGTGAGCGCTTTGCACTCCACGCACAGCTCCTCCCCTTTCGTTCCGTGCTTGCTGTGGCAATACTTTCGTATCATCACGGGGACAAGCTTCTTCTCCCTATCCCACGCCATTAAGTTTTTAGGCGTGTCTTTCTTTCTGACACCTTTCATTGACAACTCCTGAAGTTGCATATTGCGAACCTTATGTCATGAAATTTGGTACGCCATTGCGAACTTGCGAAAAAAATAAAAAACTTTTCTGCAGTTCTCTTATGCGAACCATCTGTCATTATAACTAAATTCAAAAATATTGTCAAATAAATTTACTAAGGTTAATAAATTATATTCTTAAACATAACGACGGGGAACTCTTTTAAGCTCCCCGTCGTTTTCAAACACTTAAGTATTAATAGCGACCTGCGCAAAAATTTATTTCACTCTGGCGAAGGTACCAACAGTTTCGTTCACCGTTTCCACAAATGCAAATGTATCATCGTACTTTTTAAGAATATCCCTGAACTCCACCACCTGACGTTTGTTTACTACGCAGACGATGACGGTACGGTCGGTATTGCTGTACGCCCCTTTTGCGGATATTCTCGTCGCGCCGTGGTGCAGCTTTGCAAAGATTTCGGCATCGATCTCGTCGGGATGGGTGGTAACAATAAAAAATTTATACGCCGATTTTGACCCTTTAATTATCATATTGCCTACAAAACTCATCAAAAAACAGTAGAGCATGCACAGACACACAGGCTTATAATTGTATATAATCTCGCCACTTTCGCCCGTCTCGGTATAAACAAAGTAAGAAGCGATCGCAATCGCGGCGTTTATTATAAAATTTATCCAAAAGAAATTGAGCGCAGGTTTTTTAGTGCTCACATACTTTGCAACAATATCTGAGCCTCCCGTAGAAGAGTTGCGGCGGAAGCAGATTCCGTATACAAATCCGGCTATAGCGCCGGCGATAAGCGCCGGAAAGATAGTATCCACACCCTGAGCATCATACTGAAATGCCGATAGGTCTACCATTCTCAAAACGATAAGCGATACCGAATAAACAACGACGAAAACCGCCGTTTTTACGGCAAATTCCCTCGTTATAAAGAAAAAGGCAAATATACAGAGCGGCACGTTGACTATGAGAGTAAAGTAACCGAGGTTGAACGACAGATTGGTTAGATGTTCTATCATTGCACCAATGCCGCCGATACCCGCAGGTGCAAAGTCATTTTTAAGCACGAACAGTTCATAATTCAGCGCATACAAAAAAGCAAGCAAAATGATCAGGAGATAATCGACAATATACGAACGTAATTTGATTTTATTCATAGCATGTAAACCCGCAACAATGTAAAGCGTATTTATGCAAACTCATGCCGCCGCGCTGATATGCGCGGCGGCAAATCAATTCTGTTATTCTGCCGTTCTCTACACTCTTACATCGCCCCTGGCGCCGAGCACGGCCTTATTTTGGGCAAGTATGGGGTCGATCTCGTTTGATATGAACTCGACCACCTGCGAGGGTGCGCGTCCGATAAATTTCTTTGCGTCAAGAATCTCGCCGAGATTGTCCCTTACGGCGGCAAACATGTCGTCGGCCTTTATGAGCTCGATGAGGTTGTTGTCGCCTCCCCTCTCCTTCACGTTTCGGCCTGCCTCCATAGAGAGCACGCGGATGCGTTCGTGCAGGTCCTGCCTGTTGCCGCCCGCCTTTACGCACTCCATCATAATGTTCTCGGTGGCCATGAACGGAAGTTCGGCCGCTATGTGTTTTGCGATAACCTTGTCGTATACGACGAGATTTTCAGATACGTTCATATATATGTTGAGTATGCCGTCGAGCGCGAGGAAAGCCTGAGCATTGACTATCCTGCGGTTGGCAGAGTCGTCAAGCGTGCGCTCGAACCACTGCGTACCCGCAGTTATCGCGCTGTTCATGGGCAGGGATATGACAAACCTTGCGAGCGAACCCATGCGCTCCGAACGCATGGGATTGCGCTTGTACGCCATTGCTGAAGAGCCTATCTGCGACTTTTCAAACGGCTCCTCTATCTCCTTCATGTTCTGCAAAATTCTGATGTCGTTGGAGAACTTGTATGCGCTCTGCGCTATCTGCGAGAGCACGCATAAAACATTGTAGTCAAACTTTCTGGGATATGTCTGGCCGGTAACGCCATAAACCTTATCAAAGCCCAATTTGGCAACTACCCTCTTTTCGAGCTCCTTCACCTTGTTTTCGTCGCCGTCGAACAGCTCCATAAAACTGGCCTGGGTACCCGTCGTGCCCTTTACGCCGCGCAGTTTAAACAGTGAAAAGAGGTTTTCAAGATCATTATAGTCCATCTCCAGGTCCTGCAGCCAAAGCGTCGCACGCTTGCCGACGGTTGTCAGCTGCGCGGGCTGAAGGTGTGTGAAGCCGAGCGTGGGCAGATCTTTATATCTGAGCGCAAACGTACGAAGTTTGTCCATAACATTGACAAGCTTGTTCTTTATTATCCTGAGCGCGTCGTACATTATTATAAGCTCTGAATTGCAGTCTACAAAACAGCTCGTCGCGCCAAGGTGAATTATGGGCATAGCCGATTTAGCCTGGTCGCCGAAGGCGTGAACGTGCGCCATTACATCGTGGCGTACCTCGCGTTCATACTTTGCGGCAACATCGAAGTTGATGTCGTCGGCGTATTTTTTCATCTCGTCGATCTGCGACTGCGTAATATTCAGCCCGAGTTCCATCTCCGACTCGGCGAGCGCTATCCACAGCTTTCTCCAGAGCCTGAAGCGCTTTAAATCGGAAAAGTTCTCGCTCATCTCGCGGCTTGCGTACCTTGTTATAAGGGGGTTTTCGTAAACTGTATTGTCTGCCATAAAATTCTCCGTTGATTATTTTTACTATCTTAATATTTCTTTGGTTCTGGATATACTTCGCCGAAGGTATCGCAGGTGACCTTCTTCATTACCTGCGGTTCCACGGGTTTGTCGCGGAAGTCGGTCTTGGCCGTTGCTATCTCGTCCACTACATCCATACCCTCTGTCACCTTTCCGAACGCGGCGTACTGCCCGTCGAGATGCGAGGCGTTTTTGTGCATTATAAAGAACTGCGAGCCCGCGCTGTTGGGCATCATAGTGCGCGCCATGGAGAGCACCCCACGCGAGTGTTTGATATCGTTCTGCTTGAAGCCGTTCAGGGCAAATTCACCCTTAATGGTATAGCCGGGACCGCCCGCGCCCGTGCCGGCGGGGTCGCCGCCCTGTATCATGAAGCCATCTATCACGCGGTGGAAGGTAAGCCCGTCGTAAAAGCCGCTCTTAACCAGGCTTATAAAGTTATTCACCGTGTTGGGCGCCTTTTCAGGATAGAGCTCCGCCACTATCTTTTTGCCGTTTTGCATCTCTATGGTTACTATTGGATTTTTCATATGTTTCTCCTTGATTTTTTACGTGCGCGCCGCGGCGCGCATATCATGCGGCCGACCGCCTCAATCGTTCTCCAGATCGGAAAACTTCTCGAGCTTTACACCCGCCTCGTCGAAGAGCTTCAAAGAAAAGTCGTCGGGGTAACCCTCCTTATAGACGACGCGCTTTATGCCCGAATTTATTATTATCTTTGCACATATCACGCAAGGCTGGTGCGTACAGTAAAGGGTACACCCCTCCACGCTCGAGCCCACCCTCGCCGCCTGAATTATGGCGTTCTGCTCGGCGTGGACGGCATAACAGATCTCCTGCATGGTACCGCTCGGAATTCCCATCTGGTTCCGCAGGCAGACACCCTTGTCGGCGCAGCTCTTTATGCCCTGCGGCGCGCCGTTATAGCCCGTGGCGATCACGCGCTTGTCGCGCACGACTATCGCGCCCACATGTCTGTTCCCTCTTATGCAGCTCGACCAACCGCTTATATGCTCGGTGAGCTCCATGAATCTTTTGTCCCATTTATCCATTATAAAAAACCTGACTTTATCGTTTGAGATAAGTTTAGCATATTTTTGCGCAGATTGCAATTTTTTACAAGATTATGTTTAAGTTTAATTGCCGTCGTTTATAAAAATGATGTATAAAAATTCTAAGTTTATCGGAGGAATCGATTATGACAATAAAACCTTTGTTCGACAAAGTTGTCGTAGAACCCGTTAAAGCCGAGGAAAAATCCAAGGGCGGCATAATTCTTACGGCGGCAGCCCAGGAAAAGCCCGCCGCCTGCACGGTCGTTGCTGTAGGCCCCGGCGGCGTTATCGACGGCAAGGAAGTTAAAATGCAGGTAAAACCCGGAGATAAAGTGCTTCTTTCCAAGTATAGCGGAACGGAAGTTAAAGTTGACGGCAAAGAATATACAATCATACGCCAGAGCGACATTCTGGCAATCGTTGAGTAAGCGGGAGGTTATTTAAATTATGGCTAAACAGATCAAATACGGCGATGACGCCAGGAAGGCGCTTGAAAAGGGCGTAAACGTAATTGCAGACACTGTTAAAATAACGCTCGGCCCCAAAGGCAGGAACGTTGTACTTGATAAAAAATTCGGCGCGCCTCTTATAACTAACGACGGCGTTACGATAGCTAAGGAAATCGAGCTTGAGGACCCGTTCGAGAACATGGGCGCACAGCTTGTAAAGGAAGTTTCAACAAAGACCAACGACGTAGCAGGCGACGGTACCACCACCGCCATGCTGCTCGCCCAGGCGATCATACGCGAGGGCCTCAAGAACCTCGCCGCAGGCGCCAACCCCATTATATTAAAGAAGGGCATAGCGGCCGCCGTTGACGTTGCCGTTGACAAAATAAAGTCCATCTCCAAGCCCGTCGAGAACAAGAAGGCCATTTCGCAGGTTGCCTCTATCTCTGCAGGCGACGCGAGCGTGGGCGAACTCATTGCAAACGCAATGGAGATAGTCGGCAAAGACGGCGTTATCACCGTTGAAGAGGGCAAGTCGATGACCACCGAGCTGACCACCGTTGAAGGCATGCAGTTCGACAGGGGCTATGCCTCCGCATACATGGTGACCAACACCGAAAAGATGGAAGCCGTTCTCGACAACCCCTACATTCTCATCACCGATAAAAAGATATCTTCCCTTCAGGAGATACTTCCCATAATCGAGCCCATAGCTCAGCAGGGCGCAAGGCTCCTCATTATTGCCGAGGACGTAGAGGGCGACGCGCTTGCCGCACTCATCGTAAACAAATTAAAGGGCGTTCTGAACTGCGTTGCGGTAAAGGCTCCCGGCTTCGGCGACAGAAGGAAAGCCATGCTCGAAGATATCGCCATTCTTACGGGCGGCACAGTAGTTTCCTCCGATTTAGGCTATGAGTTCAAAGACGTAACGCCCGATATGCTCGGCAGGGCCGCACAGGTCAAGGTCGATAAAGACAACACCACCATCATCGACGGCGCAGGCGACAAGGAAAACATCAAGGCGCGCGTTGCCTCCATCAAGGCGCAGATCGCCGAGACTACCTCCGATTACGATAAAGAGAAACTTCAGGAGCGCCTTGCAAAGCTCGCGGGCGGCGTAGCCGTGATAAACGTAGGCGCGGCAACCGAAGTTGAGATGAAGGAAAAGAAACTGAGGATCGAAGACGCGCTCTCCGCAACGAGAGCTGCCGTTGAAGAGGGCATTGTTCCCGGCGGCGGCACCACCCTTCTTTCCTGCATACCCGCTATCACCGAACTTGTGAACAAACTTGAAGGCGACGAAAAGACGGGCGCTAAGATAGTTCTCCGCGCAATTGAAGAACCTGTCCGCCAGATCGCCGCAAACGCAGGACTCGACGGTTCTGTTATAGTTAATAACATTCTTAATTCCAACAAACCCAACTATGGCTTCGACGCACTCAAGGACGAATACACCGACATGGTTGAAAGCGGCATAATCGACCCCACCAAGGTCACCCGCTCCGCCCTTCAGAACGCGGCCTCCGTTGCGGCAACCCTGCTCACGACAGAGAGCATCGTGACCGACATTCCCACCCCTCCCGCTCCCGCGGCAGGCGGCAACCCCGACATGGGCGGAATGTATTAATTAAAAAATCTAAACATTGCTCCGCAGGCGACCGCCTGCGGAGTTATTGTATTATAAACTTTATAAGCAGCCGTTACAAACGACTTTGATATATGTTATAATGCAGGCATACCTAATCGGGAGGGAACCTTTGAAAATTTTAGTCACGGGCGGTACAGTGTTCGTAAGCAGATCTGTTGCCGAATACTTTATTAAAAAGGGCCATGATGTTTATGTTTTAAACAGAAATACTCGTCCGCAACCGCATGGCGCAAAGCTGATTAAGTTCGACCGACGCAATATCGGTGACAAACTGAAACATTATTCGTTCGACGTAGTGATCGACGTCACCGCATACACTGCCGAGGACATAAACCCTGCCAAGGCCTAAATACGCCGTCGCCTGGTAAACCACCTCTCTCGCCTCTTCGGGCGTCACACCAAAGTTGAGCGCCGCAGGGAGCATTACCTTAAACTCATCAAATCCGCCGCACCCCAATAGCACGGCGAGCACGGAAAGATATCCCGTTTTTTCGTCGAGGTCGCCGAAGTTCTGCACCTCATCGTAAGCGAAGTTATAGAAGAATTCATAAAATTCGGGGTCGGTCTCCTTTAACGGGCTGTATGCCCAGAAGGCCTTTTTAATATAGTTTTTTGCATTGTCTGTCAAAGCCATAAGTTTACCTCCATCAATCAAATGAATTGTAATACTTAAACTTAACTTTATGTCAACAAAAATTTTAAATAATTTTTTTTTAAGCGGGAAAAACTGTTGACTAATGTCGAAATTTA
>ERZ1090861.1215-NODE-1215-length-13678-cov-29.200910_pt1 | contig 13678 bp, 10 predicted proteins | sample MGYA00478482_ERZ1090861 | MGnify/ENA primary metagenome ERZ1090861 (study PRJEB33644, sample SAMEA5815744) | chicken gut metagenome | biome: Chicken; feature: Gastrointestinal Tract; material: Caecum | place: Ireland | collected 2019-01-01 | study: A study of... | reverse complement strand
ATTTCTGTCCCGCGTATGCGGGCAGAAATGGGTTCCCCCTGGAGCGTGTCGTTTTTTGACACGCTATATTATTTTTTGTCCGGTTTTTCCGGGTCGATCAGGTGGGTGGAGCGGTATTCCCGGGGGGAAACGCCGTGGACGTTCTTGAAGGCGCGGGAAAAGTGCAGCTGGTTGTCGTAGCTGACCTGGGCGGCGATCTCGCCGATGGACAGGCGGGTCTCCTTCAGCAGCTGGGCGGCCCGGGCCATCCGGTAGTGCAGCAGGTAGGCCTGGGGGCTTTCGCCTACGGCGTCCCGGAACACCTTGCCGAAGTAGCTGCGGTTCAGCCCGCTGACCGCCGCGATCTCCTCGATGGAGATGTCACGCTGGTAGTTCTGCTCGATGAAGGTGAGGGCTTCCTTGATGTAAAAATCCCGGACCCGGCGCTCGCCGCCGCTGCGCCGCCCCGCCGAGCACTGGACCAGCTTGTCCAGGAACAGAAACCCGTGGGCGATCAGGTGGATGGGGCTGGCATTGCCGTGGTTGACGATGTACATCATTTCCTCTTCGACCATTTTGCCGGCGTCGGGGTTGCGGGCGGTGTAGATGGGCTTTGCCCCGCTGATGCCGGCCAGATGCAGGCTTTCGTGAGCCCGCAGGCCGTCGAACTCGATCCATGTGTACACCCAGGGGGCGGCGGGGTCGGAGCGGTAGGTGGTCACCTGGCCCGGCACCACCAGGAACCCATGCCCCGGGGTGACGGTGTACACCTGCTCGTTGGCCATCAGCTGGCCCCGGCCCTCGATGATATAATGGAACAGATAATGATTGCGGGCATAGGGCCCATAGGAGTGGGTGGGGGCCGTGCGCTCCCACCCAAACTGGTAAAGGTTCAGGTCGATGAAGCGCTCGTCTCGGAACACATGGAATTTTAACTTCTCGGGGCCTTTTTCTTCTTTGGCCATGCGCAAACCTCCTTGCCGGCGGAACGTCCCATACCTTCCGGTATGTGTTTAAACAGGTCTCTTGCTTTTTTAATTCTATTATACCAAACCGTCAAGAGAAAATATACCATTTTGCGTCTAAACTTTCAAGAAACAGTCTACTATCCCGGAAATTGGTATATAAAAAGCGGCATCATGGCATTCAATATTTCGTCTCTATCCTATATAATTATCCTGCAACCAGGGAGAATAAATTGTGCAATGTGCACAACGCACAATTTTTTGTTCACAATTCCGTCATAATGACGGAGCCGGACTTCTCCCCCGCGGCGCCTCCCGGGCAGGCCCGCGCTCACCCATTGGCAACACTCAAAGGAGATGGCTTATGAAGAAGATTTCCCGCCGTTCGTTCCTTGCGGCCACAGCCGCGCTGGCGGCGGCCAGCCTGACCGCCGGCTGCAGCGGCCCGGGCGATGGCAAGACCCATCTGACGTTCCAGATCTGGGACGTCGCCCAGCGGGACGGGATGCAGGCCATGTGTGACGCCTACACCGTCCAGCACCCCGATGTGGTCATCGAGGTACAGGTCACCAGCTGGAACGAATACTGGACCAAGCTGGAGGCCGCCACCATGGCCCGCCAGGCCCCCGACATTTTCTGGATGCACACCAACGAGATCCTGAAGTATGCCGACAACGGCAAGCTGCCCGACTGCTCGGCCATCGTCGAGACCGAGCACTTCTCCGATATTTCGCTGGCCAACGCCAGCGGCTCGGACGGCAAGCTGTACGCCGTACCCAAAGACAAGGACTCTGTGGGCCTTGTCTACAATAAGGAGATGTTCGACGCCGCCGGGGTCAGCTATCCCGACGAAACCTGGACCTGGGACACCCTGTGCGAAGCGTCCCAGAAGATCTACGACGCCACCGGCTATTACGGCTACATGGCCTACGGCGACGACCAGCTGGGCTACTGGAACTTTGTCTACCAGGCCGGCGGCAGCATCCTGACCGAGGACAAGACCCGCGCCAACTTCGACGACCCCGCCACCCGGATGGGGATGGAGTTTTACATCAACCTGCAAAAGAACGACTGGTGCCCCAACCAGACCTACTTTGCCGAGACCAGCCCCGGCACCGCCTTCTTTTCCGGCTACGGCTCCATGTTCCTGGAAGGCAACTGGAACATCCTGTCCGAGCTGCAGAACTACCCCGAGATGGTGGGCAAGTGGGACGTGGCCGTCCTGCCCAAGTGCCCCAACCCCCTGAACGGCGACGGCCGGGCCAGCATTTCCAACGGCCTGTCCTATGCCACGACCACCACCAACAAACATCTGGATGTGGTCATGGACGTGCTGAAGTTCTTCGGCAGCGAAGAAGGCCAGCGCATCCAGGGCGAAAGCGGCGCGGCCATCCCGGCTTACATCGGCCTGGAGGACACCTGGGTGGGCGTCTTTGACGAATACCCCATCGACGTGACCTGCTTCGTCGACATGCTGGAGTACGGCATCCAGAGCGTCAACAACGCCGCCCGCCCCGAGTGGAAGACCCCGGTCAGCGACACCCTGCTGAAGATCTACACCGGCGAGCTGACCATCGACCAGGGCCTGGACGAGATGCAGCAGATCGTCGACGAGGCCAGCGCCGAATATTACGCATAAGGAGGCAACACCATGGAAAAAACGTCCAAACTGGGCCGCGACGGAGCTTTTTGGGGCCTTGTCATGGTGGCCCCTACGGTCATCGGCCTGATCGTGCTGAACATTTATCCCTTCATCGACACCATTTACATGAGCTTTTCCAAGTCGCTGCCCTTCGGCGAATTCGAGTTTGAGGGCATCGAAAACTACGTGGAAATGTTCCAGAGCCCCGAGTTCTGGCAGGCCACCTGGAACACCATCTTCTTCTGCATCCTGACGGTGCCGGTGGGCATCTTCCTGGCTCTGCTGGTGGCCGTTTTGCTGAACAGCAAGATCAAAGGGCGCACCACCTTCCGCGCCATCTTCTTCCTGCCCATGGTGGTGGCCCCCGCCGCCGTGGCCATGGTCTGGAAGTGGATCTTCAACACCCAGTACGGCATCATCAACCAGCTGCTGAGCGCCAACATCGGCTGGCTGACCGACAGCCAGATCGTCCTGATCACCTGCTCGGTGGTCCAGATCTGGAGCAACATCGGCTACGACGCCGTCCTGCTGCTGGCCGGCCTGCAGAACATCTCGGTCAGCCTGTACGAGGCCGCCGACCTGGACGGCGCGTCCAAGGTGCGCCAGTTCTTCAGCATCACCCTGCCGATGGTCTCCCCCACCCTCTTCGTGGTCCTCATCATGCGTCTGATGAGCTCGCTGAAAGTCTTTGACCTGATCTACATGATGGTGGACAACTCCAACCCGGTGCTGAACGACGCCCAGACCCTGATGAGCCTGTTCTACCGCGAGAGCTTCATCGCCGGCGACAAGGGCTATGCCGCCGCCATCGTCGTCTGGACCGTCCTGCTGATCGGCCTGGTCACCCTGATCCAGTTCATCGGCCAGAAGAAGTGGGTCAATTACGAGGTGTAAAACATGAGCACTGCAACTGCTACCGCCGCTCCCGCCCGGAGCATGAAAAACTCCAAGCGGGTGACCAAAGCCCTCACCTATGCGGCCCTGATCCTTGGCAGCATCATCATGATCTTCCCCTTTGTGTGGATGGTGCTGACCTGCTTCAAGACCCAGGCCGAGTCGATGGCCATCCCGCCCCAGATCCTGCCCAGCCAGTGGAACTTCGACAACTTTGTCACCGCGCTGGAAAGCCTGCCCTTTGTCAACCTGTACATCAACACCGCGCTGCTGATCGTGCTGCGGGTGCTGTGCGCCGTGGTGTTCAGCTCAATGGCGGGCTACGCCTTCGCCAAGCTGCACTTCCCCTGCAAGAACCTGCTGTTCTCCATCATCCTGATCCAGATGATGCTGCCCAGCCAGATCTTCATCACCCCGCAGTACCTGATGCTGGCCAAGGTGGGCATGACCAACTCCATCTTCGGCCTGGTGTTCCCCGGCCTGGTCTCCGCCTTCGGCACCTTCTTTTTGCGGCAGTCGTACCTGGCCATCCCCAACGAGATCGCCGAGGCCGCCTATCTGGACGGCTGCAACAAGTGGCAGGCCTTCTATAAAGTCATGCTGCCCCTGACCGGCTCCAGCATGGCGGCGCTGGCCATCTTCACCGCGGTGTTCGCCTACTCGGACCTGATGTGGCCCCTGATCTGCAACACCGACCTGAACATGATGACCCTGTCCGCCGGCCTGTCCACCCTGAACGGCCAGTTCACCACCAACTTCCCCGTCCTGATGGCGGGCAGCCTGCTGGCTATGATCCCCATGGTGATCCTGTACCTGATCTTCCAGAAGCAGTTCATCCAGGGCATCGCCATGACCGGCGGCAAATGATCCTGCGCCCCTGTTCTCCTTTTGGATACCGTCTGCGCCACACGCCGGAAAAGGCGCCCACCCTATGGCTGGGCGCCTTTTTCAGGCTTATTCTGTAAAGTAAGGAGGATACCGCCATGAGTATCCGCATCGATCGTGAAACCGGACTGATCACCCTGCACACCCTCCACACCAGCTATCAGATGTGGGCCGACGGCCAGGGTGTGGTCCATCACCTGTACTACGGCCCAGCCATCGGCGGCAGCGACCTGCGCGGCCTGGAGTTTTATTCCGACTGCGGCTTTTCCCCCCAGCCCGCCGGGATGGACCGCCAGCGGGACTATTCTCTGGACACCCTCTGCCAGGAATACACCGGCAGCGGCGTAGGGGATTACCGGATCGGCTGCCTGCGCCTGGCCGGCCCCGACGGCAGCCGGGCGGCGGACCTCCGCTTTGTTTCGGCCGAGGCCGTGCCCGGCAAATACGCCCTGCCCGGCCTGCCCGCCGCCTGCGCGGAGGACGGCGCCTGCGAGACCCTCCGCCTCAAGCTGCGGGACGCCGTCCACGGCCTGACCGTCACCCTGCTGTACGGCGTCTTTGCCCAGGCCGACGTCATCACCCGGGCCGCCCTGCTGGAAAACGAGGGCAGCGGCCCCATCCGGCTGGACAAGGCCGCCTCGGCCTGCCTGGACCTGCCCTTCGGCAAGTGGGAGCTGATCCACTTCCACGGCCGCCACTGCATGGAGCGCCAGCCCGAGCGGGTCCCCCTGAGCCACAACATCCAGACCCTGCGCTCGGCCCGGGGGGCCTCCAGCCACCAGCACAACCCCTTTGCCATCCTGGCCGCCCCCCACACCACCGAGGAGACGGGCGAATGCCTGGGAGCCATGCTGGTGTGGTCGGGCAATTTCAAGATCGAGTGCGAAGTCAGCCAGATGCAGTCCACCCGCCTGGTGGCGGGGGTCAGCGACGACGACTTCAGCTGGACCATGGAGCCGGGCGGCCAGTTTGCCGCCCCGGAGGTGCTGTTCTGCTACAGCGATCAGGGCCTGAGCGAGCTGTCGGCCCGGTACCACCGCTTTTTGCAGCGCCACATCATCCGCAGTCCCTGGCGGGACAAGCCCCGGCCCATCCTCATCAACAACTGGGAGGCCACCTACATGGACTTCGACGCCCAGCGCATCTGGGACATCGCCCGCCAGGCCCGGGACCTGGGGGTGGAGATGCTGGTGCTGGACGACGGCTGGTTCGGGGAGCGCAGCGACGACTCCAGCGGCCTGGGAGACTGGCAGTTCAACGAGAAAAAGCTGGGCTGCACCTTCGACCAGCTGATCGGCCGGGTGCGGGAGATGGGGCTGCTGTTCGGCCTGTGGATCGAGCCCGAGATGGTCTGCGCCAACACCGCCCTCTACGCCGCCCATCCCGACTGGGCCCTGTCTATCCCGGGCCGGGCCCCGGCCACCGGCCGCAGCCAGCTGGTCCTTGACATGGGCCGGCCCGATGTGGTAGACTACCTTTACAATCTCTTCCACCGTCTGCTGGCCGAGCATGACATCGCCTACATCAAGTGGGACATGAACCGCAACCTGACCGACGTCTACAGCCGGGCTCTGCCCCCTGAGCGGCAGGGCGAAGCGGCCTACCGCTATATGCTGGGGCTGTACAGCCTGCTGGACCGCCTGACCCGGGATTTCCCCCAGGTGCTGTTCGAGGGCTGCGCCGGGGGCGGCGGCCGGTTCGACGCCGGGATGCTCTGCTACTGCCCCCAGATCTGGTGCAGCGACGACACCGACGCCATCCACCGGATCAAGATCCAGTACGGCACCTCCTTCGGGTATCCGCCCTGCGCCATGGGCAGCCACATCTCGGCCTCGCCCAACCACCAGACCGGGCGCAGCACCCTGCTTTCCACCCGGGCGGTGGTGGCCATGGCCGGGACTTTTGGCTACGAACTGGACCTGCAAAAGCTGACCGCCGACGAAAAGGAGATGGTCAAAGCCCAGATCGTCCGCTATAAGCAGCTGCAGCCCCTGCTGCTGGAGGGCCGGTGCGAGCGCCTGACCGACGCCGTCACCGACACCTGCTTCACGGCATGGCAGTTCACCGCCCCCGACCGCAGCCGGGCGGCGGTGAGCGTGGTGGTCATCGACCCCCAGGCCAACCCCTGGCCCATCCACATCCGGCTGCGCGGGCTGGACCCCCAGGCCCTTTATCACGAATCCCTCACCGAGCGCGTCTACACCGGCGCGGCCCTCTGCCATGCCGGGCTGACGCTGCCCATCATGCAGGGCGACTACCCCGCCGTGCAGATCATGATCGAAAGGACGGAATCCCTATGACCCAGCAGGAAGAAGCCCTGTTCCAGCAGCGTCTGGCCCGCCATCGCGACGAGCTGCGCTGGCTGTACATGGAACTGTACGACAACGGCCCGATGTTCGATGCGCTGTGCGGGCAGATGCACGGCTATGCCGAAACCCGCGCCGCCGCCCTGAAAGCCCGGGACGCCGCCCGGGAGGCCGATCCGGACTGGTACAAGCGGAACGACCTGCTGGGGATGATGCTGTATGTGCACAACTTCGGCGGCACCCTGCGGGGGGTGGAAAGCCATCTCGATTACATCCAGGAATGCGGGGTCAATTACCTGCACCTGATGCCCCTGCTGGCCAGCCCCCGGGGCAAAAGCGACGGCGGCTATGCCGTGGCGGATTTCCGTACCATCCAGCCCGAACTGGGCACCATGGAGGACTTCAACGCCCTGACCAGCGCCTGCCACCAAAAGGGGATCAGCGTCTGCCTCGACTTTGTGATGAACCACACCTCGGAGGAGCACGAGTGGGCCCGCCGTGCCCGCGCCGGAGAGAAAGAATACCAGGACCGGTATTTCTTCTTTGACGACGACACCATCCCCAACCAGTACGAGCAGACCTGTCCGCAGGTGTTCCCCACCACCGCGCCGGGCAACTTCACCTGGCTGCCCGACTGCCGGAAGATGGTGATGACCACCTTTTACCCCTACCAGTGGGACCTGAATTACGCAAATCCGGTGGTCTTCAACGAGATGGCGGGCAACCTGCTCTACCTTGTCAACCAGGGGGTGGACGTGGTGCGGCTGGACGCGGTGCCCTACATCTGGAAGCAGCTGGGCACCAGCTGCCGCAACCTGCCCCAGGTCCACACCATCGTGCGGATGATCCGGATGATCTGCGAGATCGTCTGCCCCAGCGTCCTGCTGCTGGGCGAAGTGGTGATGGAGCCGGCCCGGGTCGCCCCCTACTTCGGCACCCCCGACAAACCCGAGTGCCATATGCTGTACAATGTCACCACCATGTGCACCACCTGGCACACGGTGGCCACCGCCGACACCGCCCTGCTCCGCCGTCAGCTGGACATCCTGGCCAGTCTGCCCCAAAACTGCACCTTCCAGAACTACCTGCGCTGCCACGACGACATCGGCTGGGGCCTTGACTACGATTTCCTGGCCCGGTTCGGGATGCAGGAGGTCCCGCACAAAAAGTACCTGAACGATTTCTTTACCGGCAAGACGGCGAACTCCTTCGCCATCGGGGAGCTGTACAACGACGACCCCCGCCTGGGGGACGCCCGCCTCTGCGGCACCACGGCCTCCCTCTGCGGCATCGAGCGGGCCGGCTTCGCCGGGGACATGGCCGCGCAGGAAAAGGCTGTCCGGCTCGACCTGACCCTTCACGCCTTCATGCTCTCACAGTCGGGCCTTCCTGTGCTGTACAGCGGGGACGAGATCGGCCAGCTCAACGACTACAGCTACAAAGACGACCCCGAAAAAGCTTCGGACAGCCGTTACATCCACCGCGGCGCCTTCCCCTGGGCATTGGCCGCCAACCGCAGCATACCCGGCACGCTGCAAAACGAGCTGTTCCCGGCCCTGCGCCGGATCGAGGAAGCGCGCCGCAGCCACAGCGTCTTTGACGCCGGGGTGCCGTTTCACACCATCGATACCCAAAACCGGGCGGTCCTCGGCCTTGTCCGCGAGAACGAGAGCGAGAAGTTCATCGGCCTGTACAACTTCGGCGGCGAGCGGTGCACGGCCTATACCGGCGAAACCGGCCTCTATACGGATCTTGTCACCGGTGAAGCCGCCGATGCCGGAAACGTCCCTCTGGAGCCCTTTGGCTTCCGGTGGCTGTGGAAAGAAACGCCCGCCCGTCCCTGACCGAAATCTATGAAAAAAATCCCCGCTCGGACGAATGCTTCATCCATTCGCCGGGGCGGGGATTTGCAGGTTCAGGGGACAGAAAACCTTCCGTTTCTTCTATCTTCCCTGCAAAGAACTTTTGATAAAGAAAAAACGTATCCGAACCCTTCCTCGTAGAGGATTGGGTTCGGATACGCCTTGTTTGGTGGGTCGGGTTGCGGTGCCCTGAATTTCCGGCGCGCATGCAATGCGCTTGAAAATTCAGACCGCTGCCCCTGCTCCAGCTCGGCTGCTTCTGCCGCAGGCAGCGCCTCGCTTGCGCAGCAGTACAGGACTCGAACCGGGGCCGCCTCTGCGATGCCCGTGCAAAACAAAAACCCGGGGCCTGTGGCCTCGGGTTTTTGTTTTGGTGGACGGTACAGGACTCGAACCTGTGACCTCCTGCACGTCAAGCAGATGCTCTACCAGCTGAGCTAACCGTCCAAAGTGTCTTGCGACTTAGATATAATACCACACTTTGGCGGAAAATGCAAGAGGTTATTCCCATTTTATTTTACTTTTGCGGCGGGATTCCACAGGATGCTCTCCACGGAGGTTTCCACGGTGTTGTATTGGGTCTTATAGGGAAGGGTTTTGCAGTAGACAAAGCCGCACTTTTCGATCACGCGGGCCGAGCGGGTGTTGCGCTCGAAATGTCCTGCAATCAGAAAATCCAGCTTTTCCACCTCAAACAGGTAGCGGATGACTTCCTGCACCGCTTCCGGCATCAGGCCCCGGCCCCAGCAGGGTTTGGCCAGGACATAGCCGATCTCCCGCCCCCGGTAAGCGGCCTGTTCGGGATAGTGCTCCTCGTCGTAGCACTCCACGCCCAGGGAACCCACTACGCCGCCCTGGTACTCCAGGGCAAACGTCTTGTGCTGGCCGATGAAAAGGTCCAGGATCTTCCGGGTTTCCTCCCGGTTTTTGTGGGGCAGCCAGCCGGCCATCTGGCCCACCCCGTCCTCCCGGGCATAGGCGTAGAAGTCGTCCAGGTCGCTCAGGCGCCAGGGTCGCAGGGTCAGCCGCGGGGTGTGCAGTACCACGTCCCGCAGATCGATCGGCGCGTTCATACCGGTCCGCCCTTACTGGACCATCTTGCGGGCGGCCTTGTAGATGTCGCCGCAGCCCAGGGTCAGGACCAGGTCGCCCTCATGGGCGTTCTCCCGGACCCAGCCGGCGGCGGCGTCCAGGCTGTCCACCACCACGGCGCCGGGGACTTTGGCGGCCAGCTTCTCGCTGCTGATGGAGGGGTCGTTGGGCTCGCGGCTGCCCAGGATGGGGGTCAGGACGGTGATGTCCGCCAGCTTGAGCACGTCGGCAAAATCATCCAGCAGCATCTTGGTGCGGCTGTATGTAAACGGCTGATGGACGGCGATCAGTCGCTTGTAGCCCAGCTCTTTGGCTGTGGTCAGGGTGGCCCGCATCTCGGTGGGGTGGTGGGCGTAGTCATCCACCACCACGGCGCCGTTGCACTCGCCGCAGACCTCGAACCGGCGGCAGACGCCCTTGAACTCCGCCAGGGCGGCGGCGCACTGCTCCGCGGTCAGGCCCATGGTGCGGCAGACGCTGCACATCGCCAGGGCGTTGTAGATGTTGTGGTAGCCCGGCACCGACAGCTTGATGTGGCCCGAAATACCGTTGCCGCCGGCGTCCCACTCCTTCAGGTCGAACTCATAGAAGCCGGGGCGGTACTCGCTGATGTTCACTGCCTGGTAGTCGCCGCCGTTCCGGATGCCGAAGGTGCGCACCCGGCGCTGGATGGTGTACATCACGTCCATGGTGTTGCGGTCGTCGGCGTTGGCAAAGATCATGAACTGGGTCATCAGCGAGAAGCGCTTGAAGGCAAACTTCAACTCGCCCATGCTGCCGTAGTAGTCCAGATGGTCGTTGTCGATGTTCAGCACCACCGAGAGGTACGGGGTCAGCTTGAGGAAGGTCTCGGCGTACTCGCAGGCCTCCACCACGATGTCGTCCCCCATGCCCGCCTTGCCGTAGCCGTTGATGAGGGGCAGCTTGCCGCCGATGACGGCGCTGGGGTCCCGGCCGGCCAGCTCGAGGGCGGTGGTGATCATGGCGGTGGTGGTGGTCTTGCCGTGGGTGCCCGCCACGCAGATGCTGCTCTTGTACAGGCGGCTGACGTAGCCCAGCAGGACGCTGCGCTCGACGGTGGGGATGCCGTAGCTTTCGGCGGCGGCCAGCTCCACATTATCTTTGGAGATCGCGGCCGAATACACCACCATATCCGCCCCCACGATGTTGTTGGCGTCATGGCCCAGGGTCACCCGGATGCCCATGGCCCGCTCGGCCTGGATGATGCTGCCATCCAGCACGTCGCTGCCGGTGATCTGGTAGCCCTTGGCCGCCAGGATCTGGATCAGCGGGAACATCCCGCTGCCCCCACAGCCGATAAAATGGAGCTTGGTGACATGATCCAGCAGGCGCTGGTCATAATTGCTGAACATACTCATATAGGCTTTACCTCCCAAATATCGCGGCCTGGCCGGCCGCCAAGCGTCCGCCCGCAGGGGCCCGCCCCCGCAAGGACACAATGTTTCATTGTCACTGTTTATTATAGTATTTTTGGCCGGTGAAATAAACAGTTCCCCTGCATTTTCGAGAAAAAGCCGGAAATCGGGCCTGTTTTTTGTAGGATACTACAAAACCTTACTTCCCCTTCCGGGCCAGGATCTCGTCCAGGATGGCCCCGGCCACATCGTCCTTGCTCATCAGGGGCAGCTGGCGGACGCCGCCGTCCGGCGTCAGGAAGGTGACGACGTTGGTGTCCACCCCAAAGCCCGCGCCGGGGTCCTTGAGGTTGTTGGCGACGATCATATCCAGGTTTTTGCGGCGGAGCTTGTCGGCCGAGTGGGCCACCATGTCCCGCGTCTCCATCGAGAAGCCGCAGAGGAACTGGTGGGTCTTGGCCGGGCCGATGGTGCCCAGAATGTCGGCGGTGCGGGTCAGGGGGATGCTCATCTCCCCTTCCGACTTTTTGACCTTGTCGGCGGCCACCGTGGCGGGGCGGTAGTCGGCCACCGCCGCCGCCATGACCAGAACATCCGTCTGGGCAAAGCAGCCGGTGACCGCCTCGAACATCTCCTGCGCCGACGTGACCGGCACATCCCGGACAAAGCGCAGCGGCTGCAGGGCGGTGGGCCCGTGGATGAGGGTGACCTCCGCCCCCCGCAGGGCGGCGGCCCGGGCCACCGCATACCCCATCTTGCCGGTGGAGTGGTTGGTCAGGCAGCGGACCGGGTCGATGGCCTCCTGGGTGGGGCCGGCCGTGACGGCCACCCGCAGCCCCGCCAGATCTTTGGGGGCCATGGCGCGGGCGACGTAGTCCAGCAGTACCTCGTCGGCGGGCAGGCGGCCCTTGCCCACGTCATGGCAGGCCAGCTGCCCGCTCTCGGACGGGATGATGGTAAAGCCGTACTTTTCAAGCGTGCGGATGTTGTCCTGGGTGATGGGGTTTTCCAGCATGCCGGTGTTCATGGCGGGCGACACCAGTTTCGGGCACCGCGCCGCCAGCACGGTGGTGGTGAGCATATCGTCGGCGATGCCGTGGGCCATCTTGGCGATGACGTTGGCGGTGGCCGGGGCCACCAGGATGACGTCCGCCTTTTTGGCCAGCTCGATGTGGGTCACTTCAAACTTGAAGTCCCGGTCGAAGGTGTCCACCATGCACTTATGGCCGGTCAACGTCTCAAAGGTGATGGGCGTGATGAACTGGGTGGCGTTGCGGGTCATGATGACCTCGACGTCGGCCCCCCGTTTTTTCAGCGCGCTGGCCACCCCGGCCATTTTATAAGCGGCGATGCCGCCGGTGACGCCCAGCAGGACGCATTTGCCTTGCAGCTCCATATCGAAAAACCTCCCCGTATCTGTGTAATGATAGTATAAACCAAACCGTGACGGTTGACAAGCGCACCGCAACAAACAATGCGGGGGCCGGCTTTCGCCAGCCCCCGCAGAGGGACCCTATCTTTCGTGACGCAAAAGTTCTTTTGTTTTGGTGCGATCAACAACAGAAGGAATGACTGGTTAGGTATTCCTTTTTGCTGTCACATCGGATGGGTATTTACCCGAGTTTGCAAAGCGGTCTCTGGTTGCTCTGCAAGCCCCTTACATCAAACACAGTATGGTGCCCTGTATCTGTTATAAGTGAAATGGAATCATTAGACAGCCTTGGTCGGAGTCTGGGTGACGGCCACAGCAATGTACTTAATACCAGTGGCAGCACCAGTCACAATAGAAGAAGAGACGGGCTTGGTCACAATGCTAGCAGAGATGGTGTAAGCATAATCGTACTGCCGATTACTAGTTTTATCGGACTTCAGCTTCAGACTTGCGATGCTATTCTCAATCTTGTCTGCAACCATCTCCAGTGCATAAGCATCGCTCGTGCTGGCCTCGACTGCATACAGCTTCACAGCGGTAGTAACTTTATCAATTGTGTTAGTCAATTCGCCAGTAATATTCTTCTTAGCGCCCATCGCATCGACCAGAGCGTCGTAAACCTTGCTATTGACGTCGACAACATCTGCCTTACCATTAACGGTTCCGAACTCGCTATTCCGGAAGTAAGTATCAACAGCCTTCTTCAGGGCAGCATCCAGATCGGCATTTGCAACAGGTGAAGACTTCCTACGAGCGGTACCGATCATACTATCGTGCAGAGAAGAGGCAGCATCGCTGGTGGAAGGAACGGCAGGAACTTCCGGCTCCTCACCATTACCATTGGAACCAGTCTGGCAGCCAGCCAGCATGGAGACAGCCATGACACCGGCCAGCAGCAGGGAAGCAATTTTCTTGAGCTTCATAATGAATTTTCCTCCTTATGGTGTATAAAAGATAGAGACCCAAAACAGGTTGAAAGGAAGGTCCTTTCCTTTCAAAGGCATTATAGCATACCCCCCCGGTGTCAAGGCCCGATTTACTATTTTTTGGTTTTTGCTTTCTTTTCGTTACTTTGGGTGGAAGTGTGAAGTGTATGTTTGGATTGTTTATGCGGTGATTTTGTATATCTATTCTTTTCGGTTCGCCGGGTTGAGTGCAGGCGCGCCCGAAGGGCGCGCATACAAAATCGAAGCGCAGGGCGGATGGCGCCCGGAAAAAGCGATGCGCAATACCTCTGACGCGCAG
>ERZ1090861.1213-NODE-1213-length-13696-cov-6.052049_pt1 | contig 13696 bp, 12 predicted proteins | sample MGYA00478482_ERZ1090861 | MGnify/ENA primary metagenome ERZ1090861 (study PRJEB33644, sample SAMEA5815744) | chicken gut metagenome | biome: Chicken; feature: Gastrointestinal Tract; material: Caecum | place: Ireland | collected 2019-01-01 | study: A study of... | reverse complement strand
CTTTCCGGCGGGTCAGGGTGTTAAAAATCTGCATGGTATCGGCTTCCTTTCGGTTTGTATGCCTGGGCGGCGCGGTGGGAAACTTCCGGCGCGCCCCCTCATTTTGCCTGGGCGAAGCAGCTGCGGTTCTGCCAGAGGTAGATGCCGCCGGACAGCGCGGTGACGAGCGCGACGAGCCAGCACAGCACCTGCATCAGGCCGAGGCTCACCTCGCCGAACAGCGTGGGGCTGAAGTAGTAGACCAGCACCGTGACCATCTGCAGCACGGTCTTGACCTTGCCCCAGATGTTGGCCGCGATGACGGTGCCGCGCTCGGCCGCGATCATCCGCACACCGGCGACCGCGAACTCCCGGAACAGGATCAGCGCGAGCACGACCGGGTGACACACCCCGTCCGCCACCATATAGAGGAAGGCGGCCGTCGTCAGGCATTTGTCGGCCAGCGGGTCCATGAACTTGCCGAAGTCGGTGACCAGGTTGTTCCTGCGGGCGATGTAGCCGTCGAGGAAATCGGTGAAGGAGGCCACCGCAAAGATCACGCCGGCCACCAGGTGGAACTGCGGGTTGTACGCGTCGGTGCCGATCTGGCTGCGGTCCGCAAAGAAGAGGAAGAACGGCACCAGAATCACGCGCAGCATCGTGAGCTTGTTGGGCAGGTTCATTCGGCATCCTCCCTTTCCACATAGCCGTAGAGGTCGTAGGTATCGGCGTCGGTGATGGTGACGCGGTAAAATTCGCCCGGAACCAGCGGTGTATCAGCCGGGGTCAGCACATTGCCGTCAATCTCAGGGCAGTCAGCCGCCGTGCGCAGCAGGTACATGCCGGTTTCATCATCGACACCGTCGCAGATACATGCAAGCGTCTGGCCGACTTTGGCCTGTTCGGCCGCAGCGCTGATCTCGGCCTGAATCTCCATGATGTGGTCGGCGCGGCGCTGCTTGGTTTCTTCGTCCAGCTGACCGTCCATCTTCGCGGCAGGGGTGTTTTCCTCCGGCGAGTAGGCAAAGCAGCCGAGCCGGTCAAACCGCACCGTGCGCACAAAATCGCAGAGCTCGGCGTACTCCTCCTCGGTCTCGCCGGGGAAGCCGGCGATTAGCGTCGTGCGCAGCGTCAGCCCGGGCAGCGCGGCGCGCAGCCGGGCGATCGCATCCTCAATCGTATGGCGGTCGCCGCAGCGGCCCATCGCGGCCAGCACCCGGTCGTTGCAGTGCTGGATCGGCAGATCGAGATAGGGCAGGACTTTTTCGTTGCGCTGCATCGCGGCGATAAATTCATCGGTGATGCGCTCAGGATAGGCATAGAGCACCCGAATCCACCGGATGCCCTCGACGGCGTTGAGCGCGTCGAGCAGGTCGCAGACGGCGCCGGGTTTGCCCCAATCCTCGCCGTAAGCGGTCGGGTCCTGCGCGACAACGATGAGCTCTTTGACCCCCTCTCCCGCGAGCCAGCGGGCTTCCGCAACACAGTCCTCGAGCGGACGGGAGCGCAGCGGGCCGCGGATCAGCGGGATCGCACAGTAGCGGCAGCGGTTGGAACAACCCTCGGCAATTTTTAAGTAGGCATAGTGCTGCGGGGTCGAAACAATCCGAGCCCCGCCAAGCGGCAGGTCGGTCTTGGGGCCGTAGCTCTCGATGCGGCCGGCGCCCGGCGTGCAGACACGTTCAAGAATCGCGGGCAGCGCGGCGTTTGAGCCGATGCCGACGACAGCGTCCACTTCCGGCATTTCGGATGCGATCTGGCTTTTGTACCGCTCGGCCAGGCAGCCTGTCACGATGACCTTGAGATCGGGGTTCTGTTGCTTGTATTGGCAGGCAAGCAGGATGTTTTCGATCGCCTCCTCCTTGGCGGACTGGATAAAGCCGCAGGTGTTGATGAGGATGGCGTCGGCCTCAGCCGGGTCGGCTACGGTTTCGTGCCCGGCCTTGAGCAGCGCGTGGGTGAAAACATCGGCGTCCGCCTGGTTCTTGGGGCAGCCGAGCGAGATGATGGCAAGTTTCATAGGGATTCCTTTTGTTTCAAATCATAGCAAAGAAGAAATAAGAGAAAATGGAAACGGCGGATCGCGCGGTCTCTCCGCGTTCAAAAGCCGCGAAAGAGCGCCAACTTTGTCGCTTGTTCGCAGTCTTTTTTATTCATTTTTCATTCACTGAACCGTCCTTTGCTTCCTCAATTGCCGCGCGGATGACGGTGTGGGAAAACCCGCGGCGGGCCAGGGCGGCGGCAACCTGCTGGGTTTTGCCTTCGGCAAGTTTGCGGGCATACTGCCTTTCCAAAAGCGCCCGGGCCGAGACCAGGTCGGGGTCCTCGGCTTCCTCGCCATCCAGCCCCACCTCGGGGGCAAGGGCTTCAACGGCGGCGGCCGCTGTGTCGCGGTCGATGCCTTTGGCTGCAAGGTCCTGCAGGATTTCCCGCCGGCTTTTGCGCTTGCGCAGCAGCTCGGCCGCGCGGCGGCGGGCAAAGTTTTCATCGTTGAGCAGGCCGAGCTCCCCGGCTTTTGCAACAGCGGCCGCCGCGCTGTGCGGGTCGAATTTGCGGCAGAGTTTTTGGTAGAGTTCGCCGGCCGCATGGTCGCGCAGCGCCAGCAGTTCCATCGCCTTATCCAGCGCGCGGCGGGTGTCGCTTTTGGCGCGCAGATCCTCGGCCTGCCAGGTTTCAAGTGCGTCGTCGATGTGCAGGTGCGCATCGGCAAAGGTTTCGGCATCGAGCGAGAAGGCGAACTCGCCGTCCAGAAACAGCGCGTAACGGCCGCGTCTGGTCTCGGTGATGTCGGTGATCCGGGGCATCAGTCATCCACCATGATGTCGAGGTCGTCCTCGCTGCCGGTGGTTTTTTCAGCCGGCGCGGCGGGCGCGGCGGCCGGGGCGGCGACCTTCTCCACCGGTTTGACCGTGCCTTTCTTGCCGGCAGCGATCAGCCGGTCGGCATTGTCGCGGACCTGCTGCTCAATTTCAGCGCAGATATCGGGGTTTTCTTTCAGGAACTGCTTGGCGTTGTCGCGCCCCTGGCCGAGCCGCACATCACCATAATTGAACCAGGCGCCGCTCTTCTGCACAATGCCAAGCTTCACACCGAGATCAATGATCTCCCCGATCTTCGAGATGCCCTCGCCGAACATGATGTCGAACTCGGCCTCGCGGAAGGGCGGGGCGACCTTGTTCTTGACAATCTTGGCGCGGGTGCGGTTGCCGACGAAGGAACCGGAAGAATCCTTGAGGCCCTCAATCCGGCGCACGTCGATCCGCACCGAGGAATAATACTTCAGCGCGCGGCCGCCGGTCGTGACCTCGGGGTTGCCGTAAACAACGCCGACCTTTTCACGCAGCTGGTTGATAAAGATGCAGACGGTGTTGGTCTTGCCGATGACGCCGGTCAGTTTGCGCAGCGCCTGGCTCATCAGGCGGGCCTGCAGGCCGACATGGGAATCGCCCATCTCGCCTTCAATCTCGGCACGGGGCACCATCGCCGCAACCGAGTCAACGACAATCGCATCAATCGCACCCGAGCGCACAAGCGCCTCACAGATTTCCATCGCCTGCTCGCCGTTGTCCGGCTGGCTGACCAGCAGGCTGTCAATGTCCACGCCGAGCGCACGGGCATACACCGGGTCAAGCGCGTGCTCGACATCGATGAAGGCAACTTCGCCGCCCTTCTTCTGGGCTTCTGCCAGCACATGCAGCGCAAGCGTTGTCTTGCCTGAAGATTCCGGCCCGTAAATCTCAATAATACGGCCGCGCGGCATTCCGCCGACGCCGAGCGCGATATCCAGCCCCAGGCTGCCGGTCGGGATGCTGTCAACCTGCATCGTGACATTGGTGCCGAGCTTCATGACCGCGCCCTTGCCGAACTGCTTTTCAATCTGGGCCAGCGCCGTTTCCAGCGCGGCTTTTTTGTCGCCGGCCGGGGCGACCGGGGCGGTGGTTTTGGATTCCTTCTTGGCTGCCATAGCGTACTCTCCTTTTATAAAAGCCCTGCGGCCAGCGGCCGCCGATTCATTGCGAACTTGCCTCTCTATTATACCCGCTCTCCGGGCAGATTACAACCATTTGTTGTGGATTTTCAGGGCTATAAACCGGACTTTTCGACCGTTTTGCCGGCTTTGCGCAGCGTCACTGCCCTGTCGTTTCCGCCATAGTCCCGGCGCACCGCGATCTGCTGCCAGCCGGCGGCCTGGGCCAGCCGGCAGACATCCGCTGCCTGGTCACAGCCGATTTCCAGCACCAGCCAGCCGCCCGGGCGCAGCGGGCGCTGCCAGTCGGTCAACAGGCAGCGGTAAAATCGCAGCCCATCCGGCCCGCCATCCAGCGCGGCGGCGGGTTCATGGGCGGTTTCCGGCATCAGGGCCGCCATCTCCTCCCCGGTCAGATAGGGCGGGTTGGCGATGATGCCGTCCAGGCTTTCGGGCGCCGCTTGCTTCGCATCGGCCAGCACGTCGGCCTGCAGAACCTCCACCGCCGCCCCGCCGAGCGCTTCAACCGCATTGCGGCGCAGGTAGCGCAGCGCTTCGGGGCTGTTCTCCACGCAGGTCACCCGCGCGCCGCCCCAGAACCGTTTGATCCCAAGCCCCAGGCAGCCGCTGCCCGCGCACAGGTCATAGACAACCGGGTCGGGTTTGCCATCGGCCCGCAGACAGTCGAGCGCCGCTTCGCAGACAACCTCGCTGTCCGCCCGCGGACAGAGGACCCCCGGCCCAACCGCAAGGGTGAAATCCAGGAAGTCCCAGCTGCCAAGCAGGTACTGCAGCGGTTCACGGGCGGCACGCCGGGCAGCCAGCCCGGCCAGCCTGGCCGCAATGTCTGCGGTGAGCGGGGTATCGTCCAGCCGGGGGTCGCGGCCGGTCACAAACCGGCAGAGTTCCCGCGCGTCAAAAGCCGCGTCGGGCACGCCGGCCCCGGCAAGGGCCTTTGCCACCGCCCGAAGCGCGGCGCGCGCCGGCATCCCGGCCAGCTCACACATTGTCCCAGGCCGCCAGGGCCCGATCGTCAGGCAGGACCGGGGTAACGGCGGCGATCGCAATCTCGATCATATCGTCTTCCGGCTCAAAAACGGTCAGCCGCTGCAGCCAGAGCCCCGGCTGGGCAATCGCCCTGGCCAGCAGGCTGTTTGACCGGCCCGACCACTTGAGCACTTCGTAAGAGATTGCAACAAGCAGCGGCAGCAGCAACAGTTTGCAGACCACCCGCAGCCCGATGCTTGACCAGGGCAGCACGGCGTACAGCAAAATGCTGATAAGCAGCACCAAAATCAAAAAGCTTGTGCCGCAGCGCGGGTGGAACCGGGTGTGTTTGCGGATGTTTTCAACCGTGAGGGGCTCGCCCGCCTCGTAGCAGGCGATGGTTTTGTGCTCGGCGCCGTGGTACTGGAACATCCGCCGGATTTCCTTCATGCGGGAACACAGCGCCATATACCCCAAAAACAGCGCAAGCTTGATCGCCGCTTCAATCAAAACCTTAGGCCAGCGGCCAAGCGTCACCGCCTGGCTGAGCAAGCCAGTCAGAAAGGTGGGTAAAAACACAAACAGAACAACCGCCATCACCGCGCCGAGCGCCGCCGAAACGCCAAGCAGGATGTCCTGCACTTTGGGGCCGACATGGGCTTCAAGCCAATGGTCAAAGGCGGACTGTTCGGCCTCAGCCTCTTCCTCTGTCATGGAGATATCGGCGCTGTGCATAAGGTATTTGTATCCGCAGCGCAGGTTTTCGACCATATTGCAGATGCCGCGCAGCATTGGCACCTTGTTGTACCAGTGGGTGCGCACCGGCTCGGTCGAAAGGTCGATGCTGCCGTCCGGCCGGCGCACGGCGCAGGCGATCAGCTCCGGGCCGCGCATCATGATCCCCTCCATCAGCGCCTGTCCGCCGACGGAGGTTCGAAACTGTGACGGTTCGTTTTGGTTTGCCATGAATAGAGCTCCTTCTTGTGATCACGGGGCCTTCCCCGCAGGGTCAGATCGGCCTGTGCAGCGCTTCCTGCCCGGGGTGATAGGCGGGCAGCACGATAGACACCGTGGTGCCCTGGCCAAGGGTGCTTGCAATGTCCACCCGGCCGCCGAACGCCGTCACGATGGAATCGACAACCGCCAGCCCGATGCCGGAACCGCGCACCGCATTGCGCCCTTTGAAAAACTTCTGTTTGACATGTTCAAGGTCTTCCGGCGAGATACCGCGCCCCTGGTCGCGCACGGTCACCGTCATTTCAGCGCCGGCGCGGCGCAGCGTTAAAAAGATGGACCCGCCGGGCGGCGAATATTTGACGGCGTTATCCAGTACATTGACAAGCACCTGGCGCAGCCGGCCGGGGTCCGCCCAAACCGGGTAGGGTTCCGGCGGTTCCTCATAGATTAGGCGCAGCCCTTCCTGCCGGATGCGCCCTTCAATGAAGAGCGCCGCATCGGTCACTTCGGCCACAAGGTCCAGCACCTGGCATTCCAGCTTGATGCCGTTCTGCAGACGGGAAAAATCCAGCAGTTCTTCCACCATGGCATACAGGCGGTCCGCTTCCGCCCCAATGACCGAAAGCCCTTTGCGGTAGTTTTCATCGTCGGGGTCATGGATGGCCGCCAGCGTTTCCACCCAGCCTTTGATGCTGGTCAGCGGGGTGCGCAGCTCATGGCTGACCGAGGAGATGAACTCGTTTTTCATCTGCTCGGTTTCGCCCAGGTGTTCCGCCATCTCGTTGATTGTCCGGCACATGCGCCCGATCTCATCATTGTAACGCGGTTCGGGCAGGCGGGTTTCCAGTTCACCGCGGGCGATGCGGTTGGCCGTGGCTTCCACCTGGGCCAGCGGCCGCACAATCGACCGCACAAAAAACAGACCGCTCCACAGCGTAAAAGCCAGCACCGCCACCACCACCCCGGCCGACAGCAGCACAAGATTGCGCCACTGGCGGTCGGCCAGCGTCAGGCTGGTGACCAGCCGCATGGCGGTGATACCGCCGGCCGCGTAGGGCACCAGCGTTGTCACCGCCATAACCCGCTCGCCATCCGGCGTGCGGAAAATCGCCCTGCCCACGCCGGTGGCGCTGTTGAGGGCGCGGTAAAAATCCGTGCCGTTTGTCAGGTTCTGGTTGATGGTGCCGCTGGAAGAGCTCAGCACAAAGCCGGAGTCGTCGAGCAGCATGAACTCAAACTTATCCTTTTCGTCAAACTGTTCCACGGCGCGGCGCAGCGCCTGGCTGCGGGAAGCCGAAGTATCGCTGGTATCACCGGCAGTGCCGGTGGCCTGCAGCCGGCCGATAAAGGTGGAAAAGCGGCTTTCCATCGCCTGTTCCACCCCGCCGTACAGGCTTTGGTAACTGAAATACAGGAACAGGGTTTCGGCCAGAGCCAGGATCAGCACGCTGAGCAGCAAACTGCCCCGCAGCCAGCGGTTGGTAATGCTTTGGATAGGCCGACACCCTCTTTCATAACAAAATCAATCTGCCTGCGGCAGGTTCACAGCGCCTGCAAAACCATGCCTTACGGGTTCCAGCGGTACCCATACCCCCACACCGTCAGGATGTGGGTCGGGCTGCTGGGCTCGTCCTCGATCTTCATGCGCAGGCGGCGGATGTTGACATCCACGATCTTGACATCGCCGTAATACCCGCTGCCCCAGACCCCTTCCAGGATCTTTTCCCTCACCAGCGCAGTGCCGGGGTTGCGGAAGAAAAGCTCCATGATCTGGAACTCCACCTGGGTCAGGTCGATCGGCTTACCGGCCTTGTAAAGCACCCGGCTTTTTTCGTCCAGCACAAAACTGCCGCTGACAAGCTGGTCCGGCGTGCCGTCACGGCCTTCGCCGGCGTTGCGGTGCACGCGGCGGGCCAGCGCTTCGATCCGGGCGATCAGCTCCGAAACCGAAAACGGTTTGGTGATGTAATCGTCCGCCCCGATGGAAAGCCCGCGGATCTTATCCGCCTCCTGACCTTTGGCCGACACAATGATGATGCCGATGTCGGGGTCGTCACGGCGGATTGTTTCGCACAGCGAAAGGCCGTCCATGCCGGGCAGCATGATATCGAGCAGCGCGGCGTCACATGGCGGGTTCTGGTGCAGCAGTTCCAGCGCGCGCTCGGCCGAAGGCGCTTCCAGCACTTCCCACCCGGCCATCCGCAGGTTGAGCACCTCCATCTCCCGGATGCTGTTCTCGTCTTCCACTACCAGGACACGTTTCATACAACACGTCTCTCCTTTCGCGTCATCTTGCATCTTCAGGTTATCGGCCTGCGGCCGCTCATTCCAGAACGGTCACGCCGTCAATGATGTCATCAAGCTCAAGCCCGTAGTATTCGGTAACCATCCGGGCCTGCAGCTGTTTGCCTCCAAGGTTTGCCACCCGTGAAAACGAGGCGGTCCCCTCTTCGGTGGAAAGCTCCGCGCCTTCCTCATTGAGGTCAACAACCCGCAGTTCACAGTAGGTCACGGTGCCGGACAGGTTGCAGACAGCCCATCCGTCGCCGCCCAAATTTCCGCGCAGCATCACATTGCCGTGCATGGATTCGGGCAGTTCCAAAAAGAAACGGTACTCACTGTCATAAACGCCGAAAATATTGTTGCCGCCCTCCTGTGTTGCAAAATCCCGCCAGAGCAGATACCGCAGCCGGTTTTCCAGCGAGGCGCTCAGTTCGCCGCCGTCGGTGATTTCGGTCGGGATGTCAACGGTACCGTCCCCGTTGACATCGGTCGAGAGCAGGTTGACGTCATACCGCAGGGTGGCGCGGTAAAAGCCAGTCACCTGCGGCGGGTTGTACACCTGCAAAAAACCTGCCTGGGCGTCATAGGTAATCATGCTGGAAGCCAGCGCATTGCCGCCGGTGCCCGCCCAGCCGTCCAGCACCAGGTAGTTGGTCCCGTCCGGCATGGTGCCGGTCTGCAGGCCGGCACAGCCGCTGTATTCCCCCTGGCCCACGGCCAGTGTCTGGGCCGCCAGGAAGGAAGATGCCTCTTCCCCGGTATAGGTCAGCAGCTGCAGGTCGATACCGCCGTTTTCGGTTTCGGTGGGCAGGGCCAGAATCAAATCCTGGATTCCGTCCCCGCTGCCGGTCATATCCGCCAGGATCATATCGGTGTACGCCTGTTGGTTGACAACCTGCAGCGTTTCGTCTTCATTATACAGGTACACCACCATATAGCGGTCGCCCTGCGGGCTTTCATAACCAACCAGCAGCTGCAAAGATTCTGCATCGCGCAGATGAGCGGTGTTGACGCTCTCCACCTCGCCGGAAAGGCCTTCAATCTGCTGGGAAACCCGCCAGTCCTCGCCGTCCGGTTCCAGAATGGCGAGCCAGACATTCGTCCCGCTGGATTCGGTTGTGTATAGGACAGCGGCCTCCTCCGCGCCGTCGCCGTCCCAATCGCCAAACAAAAACGGCGAAAGGAAATCCCCGGTGGAAGGGTATTTCAGCGCTGCCACACCGCCCAAGTGGCTGTTAAGCGCCTGCTGGACGCCGCTTGTCTCGCCTGAAAGGCGCGGGGCGCGCAGCAGGCTCTCCACATCGGCGCCGGGCAGCATGCTGCACCCCGGCAGCAGCGCCGCCGCCAGGCAGAGCGCCGCCGCGCGGCAGATAGTTCTTGGCATGGGCGGCCCCCTTCCAGACAGGCGTTTCGCCAGAATACACAGCTGTATAGATATACAGGGTTAGTATACCACAAACCGCTTTTGCCCGCAATCCCGTGTGATTTTTTCAGCCCCGGCGCGGGGCGGTAGCACAACTTTTTTTCACACTTCTGTATATTTTCTGGGTTGACAGGCCTATAAAGGGCGTGCTATAGCGGGTGTAATAAATAAATTAAAGGAGGGTTGTAGATAATTTTTAGGCACATTGTCAAGAAACATGGTTTTTTTGACAAAACTGGGATCGACAGCCCCCTGGTCAAAGCGGACGGGCCGCAAGCCGGAGGGCACAACCCCAGGGCGCCGCAAAAGCTGCCCGCCTTTTCCCGTTTGAAGGGTGCGCGCCGCGGTTTTTACCGCCGGCCACAGATGGCTTGGCGTTTTTCAGGCGCCTGTCCCGCCGGCCCCCGGCAGGGTACTGTACGCTGACAGATTGTTTTTTGTCCCAACGGGACAAAAAAGGAAGGGTTTCCGCACAAGGAAACCGGCGTCGCCCTCGGCCGGCCCTTTACAGTAAGGAGGAAAGAACCCCACAATGGCAAAAGAACTATCCACCAAAATCCCGAAGCTGACGTTTAAAAACGTGATCGGCTACGGCTGCGGCGATGCCGGCGGCGTTATCACACTGTACATTGTCACCATGAACATGACCCGCTATTTGCAGGTGCATCTGGCGGTCAATCCGGTCATCCTGGCCGGCATGCTCTTTATCTGGAGCGCTTGGGACACCATCAATGACCCGCTGATGGGCACTTTGATGGACCTTGTTTTCCAGAAAGCCAAACCCGGGCGCGACAAGTTCCGCCCCTGGATTCTCGCCTCGATCCCGGTCATGCTGTTCGGCGGCATCGCGTTCTACAATGTTCCCGGCCATCTTGGCGGCGGCTGGCCGATGGTCATCTCGCTCTTCATCCTGAAGATCATCTACGAGGGCGGCTACACGATGATGAACATCGGCATGGGCTCGCTGCTCGGCGCAATGTCCACCAACGACCAGGAACGCGCCACCCTCTCCTCCGCCCGCGGCATGGGCTCGACGGTCGGCGGCCTGATCGCCGGCATCGTCATCCCGCAGCTGATCTCCCGCTTTGGCGACAATGCGACCGGCTACGGCATTATGGCGGCGATCATGTTCCCGCTCGCGATGGTCATCGTTTTCCTGCACTATGCGCTGACCCAGGAGCGCAACAAGGCCGCAATGATGGCCGAAGCCGCGCAGGCCAAGAGCGGTGACCAGCAAAAAACAAAGCTCAGCTTTAAGGATATCTACGGCATCTTTATCCACAACCGTGCCTTCCTTGCGCTGGTTCTGCACTCGATCTCGATCACCGGCGTCCAGTCGCTCGGCACCGGTATGGCCTCTTATGTGTATGCCGACGTTCTCGGCGACATCGGCCTGCAGTCTTACGCAAACGGCCTTTCGCAGATCCTTCAGGTCTGCCTGCTGCTCCTTGCGCCAATCCTGACCAAGAAGTGGGATCTTGTTTCGATCATCCGTGTCTGCCTGATTTCCGGCATCGTGATTTTCAGCGGCCTGCTGGCCTATGTCACCATCTCCCCGACCACCAATGTTTGGATCTTCATTATTTCCAGTTCGGTGGCCGCCGGCCTGATTATCATGTCGGTGCAGATGCAGTGGGGCCTTGTGGCCGAAGCCATCGACTACAACGAGTATAAGACCGGCAAGCGTTCCGAAGGCACGATCTACGGCTTCTTCTCGCTGTCCCGCCGCATTGCCGGCACCGTCACCGGTTCGATCACCGTCCTGCTGATCGCCGCAATCGGCTACAACGCCGCCGCCTCGCAGGCCGGCCTGCCGCAGTCCGACTTTACGGTCCAGGGTCTTGAGACCTGCTACATCGGCTTCCAGATCGCGGCCGCCGTCCTGTCCTTCCTCTGCTTCACTTTCATCTGGAACATCAACGACGATCTTCGCGGCAAAATCAAGGCCTGGAAGACCGGTACCGGCCCTGCCGAGTATGAGCTGAACAAATAAACCCTTTCCTTTGCATTTCTTCTCTTAGAAAACAATACCGCCGCGCCCGGCCGGGCGCGGCGGTATTGTTTTCTGCCGTTTTCAATGATGGTCAGCCAGATCCTCTTCCCGGATGGCATCGTTTGCTTCCTTGTAAGCCGCGGCAGTCTCTTCATCCAGCACATAGACCGTGACCGGGATAACCGCATTCTCCACCGATTCGGCGTAGGTTTCATAATACAGATCAATGAAGGCGTGGCCGGTCTGCATCGCGGTACCGGTATCGGCCGCGTAGGCGTACCCGTAAACAAACCGCCCGTCGTCCGAAGTTATGTACAGCAGCGAACCGTACGGAATCACATTCGGGTTCACCGCAACGGTGCCGTAGGTCAGCCGCTGGCCCGAAGCCCCTTTCGCCGTCAGCGAAGCCGAGTAGCCGGTTGCCCGCTGGCCGCTGTAGACGGCTGCCACCCCTTCAGCCGGGGCGCCATCGACAATTTCCGGCCCGGTGAAGATGGAGACCGGCGCGCCCTCTCCATAGCACTTGATGACGGTGGGTTCCATGGGTGTGATGGTCTCACGCCCTGTTTCCACGGTTTCGACAAGTTCGCCGTCCACATACACTTCACGGTAGCTGACCCGTTCCACCCCTTCGCTTCCCTCAGACATTGTCTGGGTATAATCCTGGTCGCGGTAAAACAGGCTCGAATATTGGTACTCTGTCTCAACCGGTATGGTTTCTTCCACCGTATACTCGTTGTAAGTCACCCGCTGCAGCGTAACGGTGTCGCCGGGTTCCAGCGCCTCATCCGCGGCGGGTGTCAGGATATCGTTGGTTCCAACCGCTATATTGGCTTCCGCCAGCAGTTCCCCCACCGTCTCGTCGGTTGCAATGAGATCCGCCGTACCGCCGTCCGCCATAACCGACACCGTAAACGCCCGCAGCACATGGATGCGGTCACGGCCGTCGGCTTCGGTAATACGCAGCTCATCCTCCGCCGCGGGGGCCTCAACACCGGCCTGCTGCATAATGTCGCTGACCGTGGTGGCGCAGGTAATCACGGTGCCGGAATCCCCCTCGGTATCGGTGATTTCAACCACCCGCATCGAATCACTGATAAAAAACAGCGAAAGCCCCAACGCGGCAGCCCCTGTGCCCAGCGCTCCCAAACGCGGCAGAAAGCGCGCCGCACACCGGTACAGATGTTCACGGGTTTTGGTGGAAAGCATATGCAGGAACCTGCCTTTGTGAAAAATTCAATCCCTTGTTTCCCGCCGGGCGGCGGGGCCCGGCCGTTTACAAGTTTTTTCGGCCAATAAAAAAGCCGGCCGCCTCTTGGCGGAGCGTGCACGCTCCGCTGTGTCGAAAGGGCCGGCGCAGCGCCGGGCGTAACCGCCCGCGCTGCCGCCAAGTTGTGAAGTATTATACTTCACTTTGGCTCGATTGTCCAGCGAAGCCGGTCGAAATGGGAAAAATTCACAGTTCCTTCGCAAAAAATCGCAGGTTTTCTTTGGGTTTTTACGCAGCCGCGCCGGTTTCCCGCCCCGCCGCTTTGATTTTTCTGTACGCAAAGAACAGGTACCCGCTGTGCAGGATCGCCACAACCGCGCAGGGAAGGATTGCCTTGGTGATCCCCAGCACAAGGATGCTGACTATGGCGTAGATATGCAGGAAGGCAGGCATCCAGAACATCAGCCGGTCCCGGCCAGCATCGTAGGGAATGTCGTATCTGGAATACTTCAGCACCAGGAAGATGCAGACGGCAAAATTCACCACCAGCATAATCAGTTCCGGCGTTTTCTGATACATGGGGAAAAGGGGCGCCATGAACAGAAGGAACATATTGACGGTGCACTGCAGAATCAGCGTGCCAAGCATGGCAAAAACCGGGTAGGCATAGCCGATCCATTCCTTTTTCTTTTTCCGGCAGACGTTTCTTCCGATCATACAAAATGCCATGAAGAACGATAACATTTCCTCGTTCTGATTCTTTTACCTGCAAGATATGATTATGAGGAAAACAAGAGAAAACAGCATCCGGGATACCGAAGCCTGACATTACTGCTATGAGATCCCGAGCTGTTTTCAACGATAGTCCTTGCGGATTAATTCTCATTTTGTTTTTTG
>ERZ1090861.1207-NODE-1207-length-13712-cov-5.676649_pt1 | contig 13712 bp, 22 predicted proteins | sample MGYA00478482_ERZ1090861 | MGnify/ENA primary metagenome ERZ1090861 (study PRJEB33644, sample SAMEA5815744) | chicken gut metagenome | biome: Chicken; feature: Gastrointestinal Tract; material: Caecum | place: Ireland | collected 2019-01-01 | study: A study of... | reverse complement strand
ACACGAGCCTTATCGTCGGCAGCGTCAGATGTGTATAAGAGACAGATTATAGAGAAACCTGCAAGAACTTGTCGAACCGGAGAAAGAGGGGTCGGCACCTTCAAGGACCACCATTAAAAAAAGGAAGTGCAATATGGGCAAATATAAAAAATTAGATGGTTTATATAATAAAGGGGTTTATTGGCCTCCACAAGTTCAAGCTGTAGTTGACCATGTACTTTCTTACTCTTATGCAATGTCGCCTACAAATCACGCTACTGAAAAAATTACTCAGTTAAATTTACCTACAACGTGTTATAAATCTCTATTGTTTGGAGAGCCTGTTGAGGCAACATTTGAAAATGGACGATTGGTAAAGATTGTTTTTAGAATTGCCAATACTAAAAATTGTTTCCAAGACATCTGTGGCGCAGTTCGATTTAATATAAATGAAAAGGACAAAAATACTGCTAGTGTAATTACTGTTTGGACAAACAGTAATACAGATAATCATTCTACATTGAAGAGGGAGAATTATGCTGCTTATTGAGGAGAGAAAAAATATATTCTCTGTTACCACAAGTAAGAGATGTATTGTTGTTCCTATGGGTGCTGATTATATCTGTACTGGCAACATGAAAGAATTTGAATTAAGTTTCCATCTACGGGAAAAATTGACTGAGATGGGGCCTTGTGAGATGCCAGATTGTATTCGTTATGGCCCTATTTTAGCTCTTATCATTAAGCCAAATAAATATCGTTATCCTGAAATTGAGGATATTAAAGGCGCTCTTGACAAGATGAAAGAAATTATCAAGCGTGACAAGATTCGTGGTATTGCAATGCCTAGACTTGGACAAGATGAACGAGAGCCAATTGAATGGCCTGATTTGAGAGATTATATGTTTGAACTTTTTCAACATGAAGATACTGACATCTTAGTATGTCATTATTGATATTATTTTAAAGGAGAAAAACAAAAATGACTAAGCCCGAATTTATTGACAAGATTGTTGAGGTAAACCCCGGTCTAACCAAGGTCCAAGCTCGTGAGTATCTAGATGTTGTAATGGATACTTTGTATGAAGCCGTTTCTTGTGGTGAGGAAGTTACTTTGGGTGACGTTGGTAAGCTGGTAGTAACTTTTAAGCCTGAGCGTAATGCTCATAATCCTCAGACTGGCGAGAAGCTAGTTGTTCCTGCTCACTATGCTGTAAAGTTCCGTCCTTCTAAGAGGATTAAGGAAGCTGTTGGCGTTCTACCTGTTTAATTTATGATTTTCAATTCATGAATTAGAGTCTACACCCTTTAACAATTTCCAATCAAAATATTCTTAATTTATGAATTGATATCTATATCCCCTTTCAATATCCCCTGTGCAATTTCTACTTGACTTTGCGCAGGGGATGTGCTATACTTAAACAAAGGGGTGAACAAAATGTATGTTCTTACCAATGGTAGGGTATGGCTAAAACAAGAAAAGACGGGGCAATGGATAAGCACAAGTCAATTTACTCAAGCAACAAGAATTATTAAACAAGATAAAGCAGAAAGTATATTGGCAAATTTACCTAAAACATTGCGCCGACTTGATTTTTATATTCAAGAAATTGAAGAAGAGTCAATAGAAAAAGAAATTAAAACTATTGTCTTTGACAAAACAATTGAGCTTTCAGATATTGTTCCTGATTTCAAAACTATTAAAGAAGTCGTAAAACAATTTGATGAATTGTATGAAATGATGATGGCTGCTGAACCACTATTACAACTTAGATTGAAAAATGTTGAGGGGAAACAACAAGATTTACTTCATGCCATAGAATTTAATTCTTATAACGCTTGTGAAGGATTTAAGAAATACAAAGAAATGAAAGAAGTCCGAGAAGAACGAAGAGGAATTAAAGACACTTTGTTGATTATTAAAATTTTGAAAGAAAATCTGAAAGAGGAATGTTATCCTGGTAGATTGACTAATAGCATTGAGGGTGTAGAACATCGAAAATATAATGTGCGTTCTGACGAAAATGTGTTTTGAAGGTTGACATTGCTATAATATTATGATATAATCTAATCATAAAAGGAGGTTGCAATCATGAACGAAAATTTTGTCACTTATCTCAAATCAGAAGAAAAGAGTGAGGCTACCATCCGTGTCTATGTACGAAATGTAGGGTATTTTCTGGATTTTGTGGGTAAGAATGATGTTGATGTTACTACCATGGATGTAATCTCCTGGAAGGAATCTTTGATTAGTAAAGGTAATAGCAGCGCCACTATTCATCAATATCTTGCTAGTATCAAAACTTATTATGATTTTCTTGAAACTATCAATCTGGTTGAAAAGAATCCGGTGGCAAAGATTAAGTCTGTTAAAGTAAAAAACAAAGAGAAGCATTATATGAGTCAAGGTATGATTCAAGCCATGCTTAATGCTACTACCAATACCCGTGATTATGCTATTGTTTTGACCATGGTTTCTACTGGCCTCCGTGTTGGTGAATTAACTAATATTACTTTGGCCCAGTATGAAGATATGCGAATTGATGGGCGGAATTTTATTAAGACCATTGGCAAGGGGAACAAAGAGCATAAAGTATTTTTTAATGAGCATATGATTAAAGCTATTGATAAGTATATTGAAAATTTCCGTAATATTCGTCCTAACATTTCAACAGATGCTTTGTTTGTTTCTCATTGGGGAGGAAAGATTTATTCTAATCGTCTCTCTGAAACTATGAAAACTTTAGCTAGAAAAGCTGGAATTCCATTTTGGCAAGATATTTGTAATCACGCTCTACGTTCTGCTTGCGCCTCTATTTTGTCTGACAACGGCGCTCCTGTTGCTACTATTCGTGATGTGTTAAATCATGCTAGTATTGTAACTACTAACCGTTATATCAAGACTGCGGAGAGTAGTGTTGAGGATGCTATTTGTGCCATGAATTTTTCATAAGGAGGAAGATTTATGAACATTGATAAATTTATCACAGTAAAAATGTTGAGGGATTTGTTGTCTATTGAGCCAGATGATGCTATTCTTGCTATCAATGAAGACCCAATTAGAATCAGAGACATTGCTTTTACTTTAAAAGAAGATGTTGATTTTGATGACGATGATGTCCCTGTATTTGGAGAAAAAATTTTTAACATTACTTATTAAAAAGGGGGTGAAAAAATGGTAGAATTTCCAGTAATGGGAGAGGAAATTATTGAGGCTATCCACAATACATTCGTAGACAATCCAGATGTGGAAACAGATTGTTATTTGTTTCTAAATAACCTACATTCACATCCAACATTAGCTTATGCTTTGGGAGCAAGAGCAGAAGAACAGCTACGAGAAATGAATAGATGTCCCAAATGTGGAACATTGTTACAAATTCAACATTATAAAGAGCCTCATACCGAATTTATTCCTACTGCTTATGAAGAAATGACAGATATTTATTGCCCCAATTGTGATAGGAGTTATCGAAATTGACTAAAGCTCAAAGAGAAAAAGCAGAAAGATTGTTGCTCAAGCAGATGCTTGAATCAAATCCAAAGCTAAAAGAAGTTATTGACAATATGATTGACAATCCCAATCCAGATACAACGGAGATTGTTAAAAATTCTATTGAAGAGAAATTAAATGAATTCTTTATGAAAGGAATTCATACAGGATGGAATACTTTTGCTTTAATGGCGCTCTCTCATATACAAGATATGACAGATGTAGAAGAAATTAAAAGCTATTTTAAATCAGAAGCAGAAAAAGCACAGAAAAAACTCAATATTAATGTCGAGGTTCTTCCTTGACTTTATATATGAAGTTTAAAAAAGGAGAAAAATAAATGAATGATGTACTAAATCGTACTCCAAACAGTTTCCGATGTGTAGGATGGGTACTTGAGAAGTTCAGCCGGAAGCAGGACGAAAATGAGAAGTGGGTCAAGTGTCCTATGAAGATTATTGATTCTGAACGAGATGAATACAAAGATGGGAAGCCCACTGGAAATAAGATTTCTTGTCAGCGGTTGAATGGCACTATTATCATTAAGCACAAGAATCGGTGTTCTACTCAAGTAAATGTTAATATTTATAGCAAAAATGCCGATGGTTCACCCAATAACCGTTGGGCTATGGCAGAGAAGATTGCCGAATGGGTGCCCATTACTGACCCCTATCGTACTGAGCCTGCTGTTGGTGCAGCTGATTATGTTGCCATGCAGGGGCAGATTCGTGGTAATTGGAGCACAAATAGAGAGGGCAAAGCAGTATGTTATGTACAGTATGATGCCAACAATCGCTGTGAGCGTGTAAGTCCTGAAGAGAACGACCCTGGCATGAGTGTTGAAGGCGTATTTTATGTTAAGCGGATTGCTCCTGAGATGCGTACTATCAATGGCGAGAATGAAGAAACTGGCCGAGCTAAGATGGACCTAGTGTTTGTCAATGGTAGTGGAGAGATTTTTGATTTCCCTGTTGTTATTCAAAAGGACAAAAAGGGCACTGTAGACCTGATGCTGGAAAGTGTTGAAGCTGGAGATACTTTAAAAGCCAAGTTCCGAGAAGTATTTACTGTTATTAATGGTAGTTCTAAGAAGAAAAATACTACTCGAAAGCTCCCCTCTGCTGATGCAAAGAAAATGAAGGGCGAAGAGACTAGCAATGGGTTTGTCCGTGCTGAAATGTCTTATCTTGAAGGTGAGCTAATTGATGAGCCGGAAGATGAGACTATGATTGATGATGATGGTAATGAGGTTCCTGTAGAGAGCGATTGGATTGACCCCGCTGTTATGAAGGAAGCTCTTATTCTACTAAAGCAGAAGAAAGCCGAATTGGAAAAGAAGAGTGGAACTTCTAAGGCTCAGAAGGCCAGCAATATTTCTCGTCAACTTGAGAAGGAGAAGAACGCTTCTAATAAGAGTCGTAATACTCGCAAACCGCCCAAGAATGAGGATTATGAAGACACTCTAATGGATGATGATGAGCCTCCTTTTGAAGTAGAAGAAGAGCCTGATTTTGAGGAAGAGTTTTAATTAAGGGGGATAATATATGGCAACTTTTGATATTACCCAACTTGAAGAAACTGTAATTAGTTCTTCTCTGTTTGGGAAGATTATTCTCCTATATGGCACAAACCGTACTGGGAAGACTATGGTAGCAAGCCAACTTTTTCCTGGACGCACTTTGTTGGTAGCTACCGAGAAGGGTTATAATGCTATTGGCGGCGTTCGCAAGGTAGACATTGATTCTTGGGGCGATTTCCGTGTAGTTGTTACACAGCTTACAGGTAAAAAGAAGAAGGAAGCCGCTCGAAAAATGTATGATTGCGTAATGGTAGACGTTGCAGACCGTTTGCCTAATCTATGTAATCAATATATTTGTCAACAAATGGATGTTGATAATTTGGCTGATGTTCCTTATGGCGGTGGTTATGCTGCTCTAAATAAAGAGTTTGACACTCAAGTTAACAAGCTGGCTTTAAGTGGGTATTGTGTCATTCTTATCTGCCATGATGAATTTAAGACGTTTAACGCTGATACTAAAGATGAATATGAAATGATTATTCCCAAAAACACATTCTCTAAAGCAGGGAATTGTTTGAAGGATATTCCTGATTTTAATATTTATCTTGAGCCTAATGGCGTTGATGAAGAGGGTCATGTAATTCTATCTACTGGTCATACCGCTCTTCACAAAAACAGGTTTTTTGCTGGTGGGCGTTTCCCTGAGTGTCCTGAAAAAATCGACCCCTTTACCGCTGATAATTTGAAGGAAGCAATTAAGGTTGCTTGTGAGCGCCGTGCTGAGGCTCTTGGTGTTCCTTGTGTAGACTATGCTGTTGTAGAGGAAAAGAATCAATCTGAGGAATCTTCTAAGAAAGTTACGCTTTCTGAAATGAAGAATAAGATTGACCCCGTGTTTCGTAAGCTGCTTAAAGAAGGATACAAGGAATCTATTCAGGCTATTGTTGAGCGCTTCTTAGGCGAAGGTGGTAAGGTTTCCAAGGCTACGGAATCTGACTTGAAGAAGCTGCAATTTATCTATGATAAGTTGGTTGATTTTGCCGAGGAAAATGACGTAGAATGGGAAGAATCTGAATAATTAAATGGGGGTGGGGTTCTACCCCATCCCTATTTTATTAGGAGGAAAAGGTATGGCAAAATGTTGTCAATGTGGGAAAGAAATCCCAAGGGGAAGAAAATATAAAAGCCCTACATTAGAAAGCCTTTACTTTTGTTCTGAAAAGTGCTATATTGATAGAATAAATAATCCTCCCCCTCCAAAAGAAAAGTATGAAGGATTGGTTGCGTTAAAAGATTATATCAATTCTCAATGGGAACCAGATTCAATCAATTGGACACAGACCACAAAGATGATAAAAAATCTTTGCGAAAAAGAAAATATGACTTGTCCATTCATTCAAGGATTGCTTGAATACGCAATAGAAATTGAGGGGAAAAAGCCAGATTCAAGATATGGGATTGGTCAATATATATGGAAATACTATGACCTTTATTGTGAATATCTTGTTCTTATTGATATGAACAATGAAGAAAAAGATGTTCCTGCCAAGGTCAAGCCTATAAAAATGAAGCCTCATAGGCAAGGGCGAAAAAACAATAGATTGAAAAAAGAAGGAGAGTGGGATGATGCTTTATAATCTTAACATTGGGGGAATGTTATTAGGATGTATTATGAAGCAAACATCTCTTTTGTTTATTCCACAATTTCCTCTTTGTAAGGAAGATTTCCCAGTTGAATTTCATAGGACAATGTTTGTCGCTCTTGTTCGTTTAGCACAATCCGGTGTTCAAGAAGCTACCGAAGTAGAGATAGAGAATGTAGTGCGTAATTATCCTGCTCAGATGGAAATTTTACAGGATAATAATTACATGGCTTTTATGGATACAGTTAAGGGTCTGGCTGTAGTAGGTAACTATGAATCAAATTATAACACGATTCGTAAATATTCTCTTCTCCGAGAAATGAAAGCTAAAGGTATAGACATTTCAGAATTTTATGACGAAACCGGAGACGAAGAAGAGGAACAGGCAAAATTTAACAATATTACCATTCAAGAAATTCTTAATACTATTGATTTAAAAACCACCGTTTTAAGAAATAAGTATGATATACATTATGTTCGAGAAGAAATCAAAGCTGGCGAAGATATTCAAGAATTGATTGATGGATTTAAGCAACAACCTTCATTTGGGGCAATGCTTCAGAGTGGATATTTGAGCACAATTTGGAATGGGTGGTCAAGAGGTCATTTGATTATTCGTGCTGGTCCAAGTTCTTCAGGCAAGTCAAGATGTTCTGTAGCAGATTTGTGTCAAGTGGGTATGTTAGAGATGTGGGATGATGAATTCCAAGATTTTATCCCAAATCTTAATTATCAATCCCCCACATTATTTATCGCCACTGAGCAAGATATTCGTATAGAAGTTGAGCCAATGTTTTTGGCTGCTGTTTCAGGGGTAGAATATCGGCGAATTAAGAATGGTCTAATTGATGAAGAAGAAGAGAAGCGTGTTCTGAAAGCAGGAGAAATTATTCAAAAGTCAAATCTTACTATTTGTTCCATGCCGAATTTTACTTCCAAAACTCTTGAGCGAAAGATTAAAGAACAAGTAGAAGTAAATGGAATTGAATATATGGTGTTTGACTATATGGAAATTCAATCAGAACTTGCCGCAGAATACAAAGAAAATAATGCCACTGTTCCTCGACAGGACTTGGTTTTACTCTCTTTGACAAGCGATTTAAAAAGAATGTGTGAGGATTATAATATAGGAATACTTTCTGGTATGCAGTTAAATGATAGTTGGAAAGAAACAAAATTTGTTGATGAATCTGCATTGGCCGGAAGCAAGGCAGCGAAGAATAAAGTAGATAATGGTTCAATTATTCTTCCCACTACATACTTAAAAAAAGATTTGAAGATTCTTGAGGGGCAATTTCAACGCCCCGGTTTTGGAAGTAATAGAATTCCTTTGCCAAATATCTGTGAATACATCTTCAAGGGTCGTTATTCTATTTTTGGTGATAGGCGCTTAAAGCTGTGGAGTTATTTTGACAGAGGTACATTTCGTAGGCATGACTTCTTTGTCACAAATGATAATAATGAGATTCAATACGATATTAAACCAACAGTATTGGAGGATTGATTATGAAGCAATATAAAGAATTTTACCATGTTGCAAATTATGACCGTTCTAGATTTGAAGAAAACCTTGTTGAATGCATAAGGGAAATAACAGAAAGTGGACATGGTATAGAAGTACAATATCATCCTGTTTACAATGGACACGGAGCTATGTTCTGTGCTCTTGTATTAGAATATGTTGAAGAATAAATTTTAAGGAGAAAAGTATTGAAAAATCATCCTATTTTAACCGCTGTTGGTGCTATTGTTTTTTGTGTGGTAGGGTTGCCTACTCTTGATACATTATCTACTTTTATCCAGACTAAGATTGGATTAAAAATTGCAGACGGGCAAATTATTCAACAACAAAAACAGCTTGAATTAAATCGTATTGTACAACAAATTCAAAAAGAAGATGTGGAACATCAAAAAGAAATGGGCGAATATAATCTGGAGCCAGTAGACACAAGAGTGATTGGTTTTGAAGTACCCTCTCAGGAGGAGGAATATTATGAAACGGATAGAAAAAATAAATAATTCTCCTTGCTCAAAATGTGGATATCTTTCTCAATGTGATGAAAAAATTTCTAAAAATTATTCATTAATTACAATTAAAGATTTGTTTTTCCCCGATGAAGATAAAGATTATCATGATTGTGGAATTTATATTTCTTTAACCGTTCCTGAAATAATTGACGAAAGTTGAGATAACATGACACTTAAAGAATGGCTTTTCACCTCAAGCAATGAAAGATTGGCCTCCTATCTAATTCATGAAGAACAAGAAGGAGACCGGGATGAAAATTATGAGGGTGAAATGGAATTTGTTGGGTATACTAAATTTTATGTTACTACCGATGGCATGAGTTTTAGAAGTGAAGAGGAGGCTATTGAACATCAAGTAGAATTACTAGTGTCCCCTGTGTCAAAAGAAATTGAATGGAAACGGAGAATTCTCCGATGACAACTAAAACTACATCAAAACCTTTTGTTAAATTTATTGGTAATTCTTCTACTGAAGTCACAGGCTCTTGTCATCTTGTCCGCTTTAAAAATTATGTAATTCTCTTGGATTGTGGTATGATTCAAGGCCATGATATTGTTACTGATTATAAAGCAAACATGGAAATGTTAAAGAAAATCAAACCAAAAGAAATTGATTGGATTATTTTAAGTCATGTTCATATTGACCACTCTGGCCTTATTCCCGCTCTTTACGCTCGTGGATGTCAAGCTCATTTGATTATTCCTCAAGGGTCTTCTGATTTTCTTAAACTTTTGTGGGCAGATTCAATGAAAATCTTTTTTCAAGATTGTTTTAAGATGAGTAAGAAAGGAATCAAAGCCTCTCCTTATTATACTGAAAATGATTTGAATATTGCTCTTAGTCGAATCATTGAAATTCCCTATCAAAATACCATCCTCAAACCTCCTATGGTTTCTCTTGCTTCTGATATTTGGCTTGAATATTATTCTGCTAATCATATCATCCACGCTTGTCAAATGCGTTTGACTTTTAAAGATGGTAATATTTTACACCGTCTTGGATACACCGGGGATGTTGGTGGGAAAGTATATCAGCCTTATGTGGCCCCACGTTTTCCAATGCAATTTGTAGATTTATTGATTGGTGAAAATACATACAATCAATCTCAACGAATGAACAAACCTTACGATAGAGAAAAGGATATTGAAAAAATCGAAGCGGTAGTTGCTCAAAGTAATCGTGTTCTTATCCCTTGCTTTTCTCTTGGGCGAACGCAACTTATTTTATATGTTCTCTATCATATGTGGCAAAAGGGACAAATTCCTGTTGATATTAAAATCATTTTAGATTCTCCATTAGCAATCAAATTCTGTGAGATTTGGCCTTGGACTGAATATGGTTTTGATTTACGCAAATGGGATAATTTAAAATTTGTTACAGATTGGGAAGAAAGTGTAGCTCTTCAAAAAACAAATTATCCTTGTATTATTATCTCTGCTTCTGGTATGATGCAAGGTGGACGAGTGATGGAATGGGCAAAATGTATTCTTCCTGGATATAAGAATACCATTCTATTTTGTGGCTATAGTTCAGAAAATACATTGGCCTCTCATATTCGTTATGGCAACCCTTATGTTAGTGTAGACGGAGAACAAATTATGAACAATGCTAATATTATTGAGCTTGTTTCGTTTTCCTCTCACGCTAGTTATGAAGAGTTAATGGAATATTATGTCAATGGGTTAAGATATAATAAGATTGCATTGGTTCATGGGGATATGAAATATAAGCCCGAATTTGCTAGAGCGCTTCAATCTAAATTGGGAGATAATGGCAATTCTGCTAAAGTAGTTTGTGTTAATGAAGATACAAAAATTTATTTTTAAGCAGGATTGACATTAGTGACATTGTATGATATAATTGTTCCAAGGGGAGTGATATGATATGAATGACTTTCAAGTAGGAGATTTAGTATTAACCCCTGGCGGTTATGTTGGAGAAGTCAAAGAAATTAATTATACTTCTGCGCCAATACAATACAGGATAAATACCATTTTAGAAACAGACCAAAAAACGCCCACAACATCAGAAAATGATAATGATATGTATTATTATGGATTACAATTGGTCCCATGGGCAAATAGTAAAGAAGTATTAAACAAAGGAATAATTGTCAAATCTTTATGGATTGCAAATTATGAAAGAATATGCATCTATGAATATGAAAATCAATTTTATTGGGTGCAGACATGTAATGGAGAAGTAATAGATTATTGTCAATTGAGGTGATTTCTTGTATAATCTATATAACGCAGAAATGTATGAAGTTCTCTTTGAGGTTTACACTAATGGTGCTTTATACAATCGCCAAAAAATGACGGCTCCTGATTTTGTATTGATACAAAATTTTATTAGCACTTTTTATCAAGTTGCTAATATCCCTAAAAGTAAAGTAGTGATGACACGGTGGGAGATTGGCTGGGACAGGTTTGAAGGAAAACAAATCTCTCTTGAATATAAAGTAGAGTTTAGTAATTATATGGAGTGAAAATAATAATATGCTATATCTTGACAATGCGGCAACTACAAAGCCATATTACTATAAATTAAATTATTGGGGCAATCCCAATAGCCCACATGAATTTGGGCGAAGCGCTCATGAGTTTATTGAACAAGCTAGGCAAATCAAAGATTATCTGAGTCTAGATGATGGTGTTTTAATTTTTGGTGGCAACGCTACTACTTTGGTAAACCAATTGACCAATCTTATCCATCAAAGAGAAATTGAAACTGGCGAATCTGTTAGCTATTTTGTCCCTGACAAGAACCATGAATGTACTTATCGAATTGGTGGATTTTATGTCCCCGATAGCACAAAGAAGATTTTCTTCCATGAGGCAGTAAACAGTGTAACGGGTGAGATTGCTTCTGTTACTCTAAAGACTAATCCAAATGTTTTCAGTGTTATCGACCTAACAGCAGCTATTGGTCATATCAATATTCATAATATTTGTGACTATTATGACTGTTGTTTTGCTTCTGCTCATAAGTGGGGCGGTTTTCAAGGTAGTGGATTTATTTGGTTTAACAATCGTTTTGCTGATTATCTTAATATTGATAAGAATGAGCCTGAAAAGAGTTTTGGTATTTTAGGCACACCAGATATTCGTTCTATTGAGCAAATGTATTATGCTTTTAATGATTCTTGTCGATATCTTGAAACGGCAAAGAAGGTATTTACCAATCTAACTCATGAAATGTATACAGCATTTTCTGAACTGGGGATTGAAGCAGAGCGGATTACTGGGGGAAATAGATGTACTGATGCCATTCATGCCATTCATCTTCCCGGTATTAAAGCAGAGCCTCTTGTTCAATATCTTTCTGGTCGTAATATTTATATTTCTCCTGGCCATTCTGCTTGTTCTGGTGAAGCAGATTATCGTGTTCTGAAGGCATATGGATTATCCCAAGAAAAGGCGGAGGAAACAATTCGAGTATCTTTCTCTCGTTTCAACAGTCGTGAAGGAATCCATCGTTTTGTAGAAAAAGTTGCCCAATATAAGAATCTATTTCTGTTGGAGGATTGATTATGGCAAGAATTGTTTTTCAAAACAATGAAGAATACTATGTTAATTGTGACCACTGTAATTCTCAAATCGCTTATTATGAATACGAAGTAGAAGATGGCATGATTCTTTGCCCCAATTGCGGCGAAGAAATTTATGTAGACCCTACTAAAAAGCCATTTGTTTGGCCTGGTGGTTTTTATCATTTTTCTGCTTCCGATGGCGCAACTTGTGTAACAGATAAAGAAATCCAAGCAGAAATAGATGATATGCTTCAAAATTTACAGGAATCGGCAATTGGATGTCATACTGCATAGGCCACTGGCGATACTTTAATTATTGGTATTCACTATGATGATGGTATTCAAATTTATGTAACTAAGGATTACTATGACCAATTCTTAGATATGTAAAAAATAAGGAGAGATTGACTTGACAAAAATCAACACAAAACGATTAAAAGCCAATCTCTCCTATTCTGATTACCAAAAAATTCTTAAAGCATTAGGCATCCCTTTTCATTCTCAAGGCAAAAATTATGATACTTTGTATACTGCTTGCCATAATAAAAATCCTTATGATGGTTCACCTAAACTATTGTTCTATAAAGACAAAGGCATTTTTCAATGCTTGACAGAATGTTCTTGTTCAATGGATATTATTGGTTTGACTCAAAGAAGATTGGCGTTAATAGGAGAGCCAAGTTCTTTTATGGATGCTATCAATTTTATCCTTGAAATTACAGGCAAAGAACTGGAAGATGTAAAACGCATCTCAAAACCTAATGTTATTGATTGGGAATCTGGACTAGAAAAGTTCATTAAGTTCAAGAGGGGAGAATCTATACTCCCCGAATATAACAAAGCGATTTTAAATCAATTTTCACAAATTATTACAGGTGAATGGTTGGATGAAGGAATCAGTATAGAGACGATGAAAAAATATCATATTGCATACTATGAACCTACACAATGTACTACTATCCCCTGTTTTGATAGAGAAGGCAAATTGATTGGAATTAGAGCCAGATATTGGGTGCCAGAAGATATAGAGAATGGCAAATATCGTCCTTTGTCTTTACTTAGTGGAAAAACATATAAATTTTCAACCAACAGTATATTTTATGGCATCAATTTTAATTGGCCTGAAATAGAAAGAACCAATACAGTAATCTTGGTTGAATCAGAAAAAGCGGTAATGAAATTAGATACATGGTTCAAAAACAATAATGTCGCTCTTGGTATGTTTGGTCATAATCTTGGTATCCAAAGAAGAAATCAATTGATAAAAATGGGAGTGAATCATGTAATTTATGTACCAGATAATGATTGGATAGGAAAGACAGATGAAGACTTTGATTTATGGCAAAAAGCAGCGATTCAATTATGTGAGCAATTTAAAGGATTGGCAACAGTAGAGATGGTATGGGATAATCAGGGATTACTTGGACCAAAAGATAATGCCATTGATTACGACAAAGAAACATGGGATAAATTATATGAATCTCGTACTTTAATTTGTTAATAAAAAATTTACAATT
>ERZ1090861.1204-NODE-1204-length-13732-cov-5.943262_pt1 | contig 13732 bp, 10 predicted proteins | sample MGYA00478482_ERZ1090861 | MGnify/ENA primary metagenome ERZ1090861 (study PRJEB33644, sample SAMEA5815744) | chicken gut metagenome | biome: Chicken; feature: Gastrointestinal Tract; material: Caecum | place: Ireland | collected 2019-01-01 | study: A study of... | reverse complement strand
ATTGGCGCGACTGCGAGCAAGGTCAATACCCGTGGGTATTAGCTGCTCGCAGACGAATGGAGGGGTGCCGCAACGGAATAAAGACCGAAATTGCGCGGCGGGAAAGGGAAACGGCGAGGAAGCGGGCGCGGGATCTGCGGCATATTTGCGCGGGGAGTGTGGATATTAGCCGACCTCATACGAACGACCGTAACGGCAAAAGCGGTAAAACTAGCGCGGCGGAAAAACAGGAGCGCGAAGCGCGGAGCGAAATACTTTGCGGGGAATTGGCGCGACTGCGAGCAAGGTCAATACCCGTGGGTATTAGCTGCTCGCAGACGTGCGAATTGACGCAAAGGAAACGTTCCGCGCCCGCGCTATCTGTTTTCCCGCCGCGCATATAATAAATGCTTGCGCACGCCGGCGCGCTGTGCTATAATGTGCAATACGACGATTCGGAGATAACGACATGAAGTTTTCCAAAAAAGACGCTTTTACTATCCCGAACATACTCACATACGTCAGACTTCTGTGTCTGCCGTTCTTTTTGTGGATGATGTTCGCTTACTATGCCGATCCGTCGCGCGGAGAATATCTCTGGGCGGGGTTCGGGCTGTTCGTATTCGCTTCCGCGACCGATATCGCGGACGGGTGGATCGCAAGACATTTCAACATGGTGTCGGACATCGGCAAAGTTCTGGATCCCGTTGCGGACAAGCTGCTGCAATGTTTCGCGATGCTGACGCTCGGCATCATAGGCAATATGCACTGGGCGTTCATCGGGATAATAATCTTCAAGGAGATATTTATCGGCGTGACGAGCAAGTACTTCATGCGCGCCAGTAAACGCCAGGTCGAACAGATGGCGAACAAGTGGGGCAAAGCCGCGGCGTTCACCAATTTTATAGGCATAACGCTCGCGTTCTTGGTAGATTTGCACGAAGCCGTCTATTACGTCGATCTCGTGATACTGATCGCAGGTTCCGTGCTTGCGTTCATCGCGGCGGTGCAGTATACCTACAAGTACGAAAAATCGCTGTTGAGATATAAGAGGAGCGGGATCCTGGATGAGCTCGACCCCAACGGCGAACCTTTGGGCGAGTTGACTCTCGAAGAACTGAAAGTCAAATACGGGCTTGCCGAGCCCTCCGAGGCGAAGAACGATCAGTCCGCGGACGGCGCCGCAGAGGCGGGATCCGCGCCGGGGGAAGATCACGACGGCGGAGAGCGGAACGAGTGACGGCGGCGTTTTTCGAATTCAGTCCCGAGCGATTCACCGATCCCGGAGTTATCGTCGGCATAGTGCTGATGGTCGTAGGGCTCGCCGTAGTGCTGGCATCGGGAGCGATATCCGATTTTTTTTCGGCGCGTTCGTCGCGTGACGGAGGACGACCCTCGTCGGGCGGAGACGGCGCCGAGGACGGCTCGCGGAAAGAAGAAAACGAGGAGGCAGAGGCGCGAAATGACGGCGGCGAAAACCGCAAAAACCGATTTTTGCGCGCCGCGTCCGAACCCATGGCGGTCAAGATCGTCGGAGCGACGGTATTGGTCGTCGGAGCGCTGATCGCGTTGCTTTGCGCGTAAAGCCGAAAACGTAACGTAAAAATCGAAATAAGCAAGTAAACAAGTAAAACGGAGACAAAAGAGAGGTTTTGTTATGGATATGAAGAAGACCTACGATCCGCAGGATTTCGAAAGCAGATTGTACGAGGAGTGGGAGAGCAAGGGCTATTTCACCGCAAAGATAGACAAGAAGAAAGAGCCTTTCACCATCATGATGCCGCCGCCCAACATAACGGGGCAGCTGCATATGGGGCATGCGCTCGACCAGACGATACAGGACGTCATCATACGTTACAAGCGTATGAGCGGGTATTGCGCGCTCTGGCTGCCGGGCACCGATCACGCGTCGATCGCGACCGAGGTCAAGGTCGTCGAGAACATGAAGAAAGAAGAGGGGCTTTCCAAAAAAGACGTCGGCAGAGAAGGTTTTTTGAAACGCGCGTGGGCATGGAAAGAAAAATACGGCGGCAGGATAGAAAAGCAGCTCCGTCGTCTTGGTTCTTCGTGCGACTGGTCGCGCGAGGCGTTCACCATGGACGAGCGCTGTTCCAAGGCGGTGCTCGAAGTGTTCGTAAATCTCTACGAAAAGGGCATAATCTACCGCGGAGACAGGATCATCAACTGGTGTCCGTCCTGTAAGACGGCGCTGTCCGACGCGGAAGTCGAATATTCCGAACAGGCTTCGCACCTGTGGCATATAGCGTATCCGTTCACGGACGGAAGCGGCAGCATAGTCGTAGCCACCACCCGACCCGAAACGATGCTCGGAGATACCGCCGTCGCGGTCAATCCCTCCGACGAGAGATATAAAGACGCCGTCGGCAAGACTCTCAGACTGCCGCTTACGGACAGAGAGATCCCCGTGATAGCGGACGATTACGTGGAAAAGGATTTCGGAAGCGGCGCCGTGAAGATCACGCCGGCGCACGACCCCAACGACTTCGAGGTGGGCAAGCGCCACTCTCTGCCCGTCATACGCGTAATGAACGACGACGGGACGATGAACGAAGAAGCGGGCGCGTACTGCGGACTGTCCCGCGAAGAGGCGCGAGCGAAGATAGTCGCGGACCTGCAAGAAGGCGGGTATATGGTCCGCATAGAGGATTACAAACACAACGTGGGCGAGTGCTACCGCTGCGGCTGTACGGTCGAGCCCATGGTGTCCAAGCAGTGGTTCGTCAAGATGGACGGACTGGCAAGACCCGCGATCGAAGCCGTAAAGAAAAAGAAGATAGAGTTCATCCCGTCGCGTTTTGCGAAGATATACCTCAACTGGATGGAGAACGTGCGCGACTGGTGTATCTCCCGTCAGCTGTGGTGGGGACACCGCATACCCGCTTATTATTGCGAGAATTGCGGAGAGACGGTCGTTGCGAAGAGTGCGCCGACCGTATGTCCCAAGTGCGGTCATACGCATTTCAGACAGGATGAGGACGTGTTGGATACGTGGTTTTCCAGCGCGCTGTGGCCGTTCTCGACGTTGGGATATCCCGACAAGACGGAAGACCTCGCTTATTTCTATCCCAACAGTCTGCTCGTGACCGCGTACGACATCATATTCTTCTGGGTCGCGAGAATGATCTTCTCGGGCATAGAGCATATGGGCGAGATCCCGTTCCCCGAAGTGCTGATACACGGCATAGTCCGCGACAAGGAAGGCAGGAAGATGAGCAAGTCTTTGGGCAATGGCATCGATCCGCTCGAAGTGATAGACAAGTACGGCGCGGACAGCCTGCGCTATTCGCTCACGCAGGGCATAGCTCCCGGCAGCGACACGCGGTACGCGGACGAAAAGACGGAGAGCGCGCGCAACTTCATGAACAAGCTGTGGAACGCTTCGCGTTTCGTGCTGATGAACATAGAAGGCGTTAAACCCAAGAAGATGGGGACGTTCAGACTCTCGGCGGCGGACAAGTGGATACTTGCCGAACTCAACCGTACGATAAAGGAAGTCACCAAGGCTCTGGACAAATACGAGATCGGACTTGCGGATAGCAAACTGTACGACTTCGTGTGGTCGCAGTTCTGCGACTGGTATATAGAGTTGTCCAAGACGGCGCTGCATTCGGACGATCCCGACAAAAAAGCGAACACGGCGGGCGTACTGGTCTACGTGCTCGACAACGTGCTCAGACTCATGCACCCGATAGTGCCTTTCATTACGGACGAAATATACCGCAATCTGCCCGGCGTAAAGCGCAGCATAATGCTCGCGACCTGGCCTCAGGCGGAAAAGAAATACAACTATTCGGCGGAGCGCAGACGTTTCGAAACGGTGATAGAGGCTATCCGCGCGATCCGCAACATGAAGGCGGAGAAGGGCGTAGCTCCGTCCAAAAAGGTCAACGTATATCTCGATTCCGCCACTGTGACGGCAAAGGACGCCGATTATATCAAGCGGCTCGCGGGGGCGGAAGACGTCGTCTTCGGCGAAAAGCCCGAGGGCAGGACCGTGACGCTGGTCGGCTCTTACGGCACGATATCCGTTCCTCTCGGCGAACTCGTCAATATAGCCAAGGAGAGCGAGAGATTGCACAAGCAGCTCGAAAACACTCTCGCCGAGATCGACAGGGGAGAAAAGCTTCTCGCGAACCAAGGCTTTGTCGCCAAGGCGCCCAAAGCGCTCATAGAAAAGGAAACGCAGAAACTCGCCGCCAACAGACAAAAGGCGGAAGAGCTGAAAAAACAGGCGGCGGCGCTCGGCGAATGATGTACGAATATCTGTTTTACGATTTCGACGGAACGATTTGCGACACCTCGCCCGGGATATACGCGACGCTTGACGATACGTTCGCCCATTACGGGATGTCCGTAGACAAGTCGCTCTATCCGCGTTACATAGGGCCCCCGCTGTCCGATACGTTTTATTCGTATTTCGGCGACCGCGACAAGGCGTACGAAGCGGTGGCGTATTTCCGCAATGCCTACGTTGCCGGCAATATAAAGCTGACTCGTCTTTACGACGGCATAAAGGAGAGCTTCGCGAGATTGTCCGCGGACGGATTCAAAGTCTGCGTGGCGACCTGCAAGAAAGAGGAGGAGGCGGTCGCGCTGCTCGAGGGATTCGGACTGTCCGACTATGTGCATTTCGTCTCGGGGCTCAAATATAAGGTCCGCGAGACCAAGAGCGAAGTCTTGTCCCACGCGCTCGAAACTCTGTGCGCCGACAAAGACCGCTGCGTGATGATAGGCGATACGGACTTCGACGCGGAAGGCGCTCTGCAATGCGGACTGGACTGCGTTATCTGCAAATGGGGCTTCGGCGACTACGACGCGATAAATCGCCCCAACGTCGTCTTTTTCGCAGATACGCCCGAGGACGCGGAGCGGTTTGTCAGGGAGCGCGCACACCTCTCTTGACCGCGCGAGTAAAATATAGTAAAATCAAAGTCGGAGGATCGACATGAGATATCTGAAAAGTTCTTTCCGTTACGTCGGCAGACACTTCGTGCGTATGGCGCTTTATTTCATAGCGCCGGCGCTCGTGCTCGGACTGGTCAATTCTCCCGTCTCTCTGATAAGACTGCTTGTCAATACCGATTTCGGCGAATCGCTGAACTATGACGAGGTGTTCCTCGGCGCCAGCGATCTGGACAGGGGATATAAAGTAGCTCTTCTCGTGCTCGGATTCGTGCTGTACGTCGTCTGCGCGAGCGCAGCCGTCGGCAGCGTTCAGCACAAGATGCGTTACGGTCAGTTTTATCCGCTTACGGTAAGGCAGTTCTTCAAGAAAGTAAATCTGTACGCGATCCCGATGGCTCTCGGTATGATCGCGCTCATGATAATGATAGAGATGCTCGGACTTTTCGTCACGTTGTTCGTGTTCTTCTGGGCGAAAGCGATCCCCGTCACCGCGGGCATTATCGCCATGAGCGCGATAACGGTCGTGGTGGGGATAGCGTGTTTTCTCTGCGTGGCGACGCTGTTTTTGTTCGTCATCCCCAACATGACGGTCAAGGGCTTCGGATTCTTCAAATCGATAAAACGAAGCGTGTCCGAAGTCGTGTCGAGGTTCGGCTCTCTGCTCGTCGCGGTCGTGCTGCCGACTGTGGCGGCGTACGTGCCGCTGTGCGTGATCCACGCGTTCAACGTCCCGGGGCTCATGCAGATAGCGGACGTTCTGTTTTATCTGTTCGTGTTCATGTACTTCCACGTGCTTATGTTCGACGCGTTCTTCGATATGGAAGATATAGAGAGGGAAGACCTCAAAAATTACGGGGAAAAGGTGTAAACGATGGCATTCAAACATTCATTGAGCATAATGACGGCGAGGTTCTCGACGATCTACAAACTGTTTCTGTTCCTGCTCGTGCTGGCGATAGTCTTCGCCGCGCTGTCCGTGAGCGTGCTTTATCCCACGTTGACGGACTTTATCGATCAGGTCAAAGAGTTGGAGATAGTGCCCGCTATCGGCGACTATGCTTCTACGATCTTCGGCAGTCAGCCTGCGGAACAGGAGGCGGCATACGCTCATCTGGAAGACATTTATCAAAGTTTTCTCGAAATAATCGCGGGCAACTCCGTGAGGATAAACGTGGCGATCGTCCTTGCGATACTGCTTTATTTCGTGTTCGTCATATTCATGATGTGGGGTATGTACAGCGTGTCCGACATCATGCACAACTATATGTCGTCCAACAGTAAATTCGGCTTTGCGTCCAATCTCGTCGCCAATTTCGTCAAAGCCATGAGGTTCTCGCTGCTTTATACGGCGATCAGTCTGCTGTATTACGCGGTCGGCGTGTTTTTGGTCTGGCTGCTGTTCGTGACGGCGTTCAAACTGTCCGCTCTGGTAGGGTGTTTTCTTACGCTTCTCGTATTCTTCGCGCTGACGGCTCTGCGCCGCACCGTACTGGCGGGCTGGGCTCCCGCTATGGTATCGGACGGCATGAGCGTGACCGAGGCTCTGAAAGAAAGCGGAAAAATGGCAAAAGAACGCTTTTCGTACCTTATGGGTTGGTATTTCGCGTATTATCTTATCGTCTTCGCGATCGCGATCGTGTTCGGGCTCGTTACGTTCGGCATAGGACTCATTTTCGTCGTCATCGCGTCGCTCATGCACGCGCAGATATTCGATCTGGTCGTGTATTACCGCTACAAGGGAAAGCGCTATTACGTAGACGTGCTCAACGTAGTCGATCCCAATATAAAACAGCGCACGCTTTAACGCAAAATCGCATACCGCCGCAGGATAAAACGCATATAAACTCACGGGGCTGCCGATCGATCGGCAGCCCCGACTTATTTACGACGCGCGCCGAAAGATACGGAACGGTCCGCAGGAAGGATATCGCGAAAGCGGCGGGACATGCGGTGAGTGAAAGTATCGCTACTGGCAGTCTGCCGATAAGGTCGGGCGGCGCCGCGAGGGAAGGCGTTGCGGGCGTAAATTCGGTATATGTATCGGCTTTTTGCCGTTTCGGCACGTATTGAGGCTTTGGCTTTGGGGCGCTCCGCGAGGCATATCGCGGCGGAAGTATATACGAAACGGAAGGATAAAGCCGCTTTATTGTTGACTATGCGGGCGCGATGTTTTATAATATTTACGTCGCGTATATATTTACGCGCAAGGAGGCGTGCACGCTCGCGGATCTATGGAAATCCCGTTATATCTGGTGTCGATCGCAATATTGCTTATCCTCTCGGCGTTTTTTTCCGCCGTCGAGGCGGCGTATTCTTCCCTCAACAAGGTCAGGATAAAGACTTTGGCGCAGGAAGGCAGCAAAAGAGCCCGAAAAGTTCTCGCGCTGTCCGAAAAGTCGGACAGACTGCTTACGGCGCTTCTTATAGGCGACAATATCGTCAACATCGTCGCGACGACTCTTGCGGTATTTTTGTTTATGGCGATGATAGACGACAACGCGGGACTTGCGGGCGCGATATCCGCGATAGTCGCGATCGTGGTGGTGCTGATATTCGGAGAGATATCTCCCAAGGCGCTCGCAAAGCGCGATCCCGAAAAAGTCGCGATGGCGTTTTCGGGGCTTACGTACGCGGTATGCGTACTGCTTTTCCCTCTGACGTGGCTGTTCGGGCTGTGGCAGAAATTGCTCGGTAAGATACTCAAACCAAAAAAAGACGCTTCGATCACCGACGACGAACTGATCACTTTCGTGGACGAAGCGCAGACGGAGGGAGGTATAGACGAGTACGAGGGAGAATTGATCCGCTCGGCGATAGAATTCGACGATCTGACCGTGGAGGATATTCTCACTCCGCGCGTGGACGTGCAGGCCGTGAAGAAGGGGGCGGATATGGAATCGGTGATGAAAGTGTTCCGCAGGACGGGCTTTTCGCGACTGCCTGTATACGACGACACCATCGACAACGTCGTCGGTCTGCTCAACGAAAAAGACTTCTACAACGCCTATATAGGCGGCGCTAAAAAGATAGACTCGGCTGTGTCGGACAATCTCGTTTACGCCACGCCTTTCATGAAGATAAGCGTGTTGCTGCGCAGATTGCAGAAAGCCAAGACGCACCTTGCCGTTGTCGTGGACGAATTCGGCGGCACGCAGGGCATAGTGACGTTGGAGGATATATTGGAAGAGCTCGTCGGCGACATATGGGACGAGCACGACCGCGTCGTGGAATCCTTTACCGAATTGCCCGACGGCGGATACGAAGTTTCGGGAGAAGTCAAGCTGGACGAATTTTTCGAATATTTCGGTCTGACGGGCGATCCCGACGAATACGACGCCGTCCAGCTGTCGGGGCTGGTGTTCCAGGAGCTGGGCAGAGTTCCTCAAAAGGGCGACCGCATAGCTTTCGAGGGGCTCGACATCACGGTCGCAGAAACGGGACACAAACGCGTCGCCAAATGCTACGTACGCGAGAGCGCGCCGAAAGACGGAGGCAAAGCGTCGGAAGACGGCGAAGCGTCGTAAAAAGAAATCAAATTTTCCGCGGAGGAAGAAATGTATAAAAAAGTAAATTCGAGTCTGGACTTTTGTTCGCGCGAGCACGAGGTGCTCGAATTCTGGAAGAACAACCGCATCTTCGAGAAGAGCGTCGAGATGAGCGAGGGGCGTCCCGAGTTCTCTTTCTACGACGGTCCTCCGACCGCCAACGGCAAACCGCATATCGGACATATACTGACGAGAGTCATGAAGGACATAATCCCCCGTTACAAGACGATGAAGGGATATCACGTGCTGCGCAAGGCGGGCTGGGACACTCACGGTCTTCCCGTCGAGCTGGAAGTGGAAAAGTCCCTCGGCATGGACGGAAAGCAGGATATAGAGAAGTACGGAATAGTGCCTTTCATCGAAAAGTGCAAAGAGAGCGTGTGGAAATACAAACACGAGTGGGAGCGTATGTCCGAGCGCGTCGGCTATTGGGTGGATATGGAGCATCCGTACGTCACCTATGAGGACGATTATATCGAATCCGAGTGGTGGGCGCTCAAAAAGATCGCGGACGAGGGACTGCTGTACAAAGGACACAAGATAGTGCCTTACTGCCCCCGCTGCGGCACGGCGCTTTCCTCCCACGAAGTCGCGCAGGGCTATAAACTCGTCAAGGAAAAGTCGGTATTCGTCAAGTTCAAACTCCGCGACGAAGAGGGCTATTTCCTCGCCTGGACGACGACCCCGTGGACGCTTCCGTCCAACGTAGCGCTCTGTATGAATCCGATAGAAGATTACGCGAAGATAAAGTCGGGCGGAGAGATATACATCCTTGCTCACGCGCTCGTGGACAGTCTGTTCGACGACTACACGCTGATAGACGTCAAGAAAGGCAAGGAGTACGAATATACTCCGTACGTGCCGCTGTTCGATTTCTATAAGGGCAAAGACGCCGCGTTCTACGTAGTGTGCGACGAGTACGTCACGCTGACCGACGGCTCGGGCGTGGTCCATATCGCGCCTGCGTTCGGCGAAGACGACGCAAACGTTGGGCGTAAATACGGACTGCCGTTCGTACAGATGGTGGACGATCGCGGCAGATTCGTCGCCGGCACGGGCGATCTGGAAGGAATCTTCGTCAAGGACGGCGACAAGCTGGTCATAGAGCACCTGAAATCGAGCGGTCTGCTGTTCAAAGAACTGATGTTCGAACACAGCTATCCGTTCTGCTGGCGCTGCGACACGCCGCTTCTGTACTATGCGCGCAGCAGCTGGTTCATAAAGATGACCGAGGTCAGAGAAAGGCTCCTCGCCAACAACGCGAGCGTCAACTGGATCCCGCCGACCATCGGATCGGGAAGGATGGGCAACTTCCTCGAAAACGTCATCGACTGGGGCATATCGCGCGAGCGCTATTGGGGCACTCCGATCCCCGTGTGGGTCTGCGACGACTGCGGACACACCCATGTGGTAGGCAGCAAGAAGGAACTCAAAGAACTCACCGGAGTCACCGGTGATATCGAACTGCACAAGCCCTATCTCGATCCTCTGACGATAAAATGCGAGAAGTGCGGCGGCGTGATGCACCGCACGCCCGAGGTCATGGACTGCTGGTTCGACAGCGGAAGCATGCCCTTTGCGCAGTGGCATTATCCGTTTGAAAACAAAGAGATATTCGAGAAGCATTTCCCCGCGGACTTCATAAGCGAAGCGGTGGATCAGACGAGAGGCTGGTTCTATACGCTGCTCGCGGTGTCCACGCTTCTTTTCGGCAAAGCGCCTTTCAAAAACTGTATCGTGCTCGGTCACGTCAACGACAAGAACGGCGTCAAGATGTCCAAACACAAGGGCAACGTCGTCGATCCGTGGAGCGTACTGGACAAGCAGGGCGCGGACGCCGTGAGATGGTATTTTTACAGCTCTTCCGCACCGTGGCTGCCGTCCAGGTTCAGCGCCGAGAACGTCAGCGAGAGCCAGCGCAAGTTTATGGGTACGCTGTGGAACACGTATTCGTTCTTCGTGCTGTACGCCGACATAGACAAATACGATCCGACGCGTTTCGACGTCAAACGATGCGAACTGTCGCTTCTCGACAAGTGGATACTCTCCAAGCTCAACAGCCTTGTCAAGACCGTGGACGACGATCTCAACGAGTACAAGATAACCGAGAGCGCGCGCGAGATATCCGATTTCGTGGACGAGCTGTCCAACTGGTACGTGCGTCGCAGCCGCGAGCGCTTCTGGGGCAGCGAGATGAGCGCGGACAAGGCGGCGGCATACACCACGCTTTACACGGTGCTGGTCACTCTGTCCAAGGTCACGGCGCCTTTCGTACCGTTCATGGCGGAGCAGATATATCAGAATCTCGTGCGCGGATTCTATCCCGACGCTCCCGAGAGCGTACACCTCGACTCTTTCCCCGTAGCGGACGAGAGCGCGGTGGACAAGGCTCTCGAAGAGGATATGGAATACGTTCTCAAAGCGGTCGCATTGGGAAGAGCGTGCCGCAACAAGGTCAATATAAAGAACAGACAGCCGCTCTCCAAACTGTACGTGATCGGCAAGAGCGCGCCTGCCGACGCCGCGGTACTCGACTACATCGCCGACGAGATCAACGTGGACGAGGTGCTGACCGGCGGCGACGCGGCGGACTTCATCTCCTACGAGATCAAGCCGCAGCTCAAGACCGTCGGCCCCAAATACGGCAGACATCTCGGCGCGATCAAAGCGTACCTGTCCTCGCTCGGTCCCGAAGCGGCTCGGGTCGTGGAAACGGTAAGATCGGGCAAAGCTTGGACGTTCGAGGCGGACGGAGCGCGGATAGAGCTGGAAGAGAGCGACCTTCTCATCGGGATAGTGGACAAGGAAGGATTCAGCGTGGAGTCGGACGGCGGCATGACCGTAGTGCTCGATACCGCACTGACCGCCGAACTTATAGACGAAGGCATTGCGAGAGAGCTTGTATCCAAATTGCAGACCATGCGCAAAGAGGCGGGCTTCGAGGTCGTGGACCACATACGCGTCGGTTTCGTTGCCGAGGGCGAGAGCGCGCGCGTGCTAAGAGAGAACGCGGAGATCAGGAGCGACGTCCTGTGCGACGAAATGCGCGAAGGACTGATCGAAAACGCCTATTCCAAGGAATGGGACGTCAACGGCGACAAGGTCACGCTGTCCGTCGAAAAAATATGATCATATGATCAGGATAGCGGAAGACTGGAAAGATTACGAGATAATCGCCACGGGCGGAGGGCTCAAACTCGAGCGTTGGGGTTCGTTGGTGCTTCTCCGTCCCGATCCGCAGATCATCTGGCAGCCGCGTTTCGAACTGGAAAGTTACCGCGGCATCAACGCCGTCTACCGTCGAAGCAGCAGCGGGGGAGGAGGTTGGACTTTCTCCAAAGGAGTGCCCGACAACTTCACCGTGAGCAGAAAAGGTCTGTCCTTTTCTCTCAAACTGATGGGATTCAAGCACACGGGACTTTTCCCCGAGCAGGCGGTCAACTGGGACGAGGCGCAAAGGCTCATCCGCGGAGCGGGCAGGGATATAAACGTGCTGAACCTGTTCGCCTATACGGGCGGGGCGAGCGTGGCGTGCGCGGCGGCGGGCGCCAAGGTCACTCATGTGGACGCCGCCAAGGCAATGGTCGAACGCGCAAAAGTCAACGCTTCTTTGAGCGGCGTGCCGGACGGATCGATCAGATACATAGTAGACGACTGCGGCAAATTCGTCGCAAGGGAACAGCGCAGAGGGCGCCGTTACGACGCGATCGTCATGGATCCTCCGTCCTACGGGCGCGGAGCTTCGGGCGAAGTGTGGAAACTGGAAGACGACCTATTCGGATTTGTGAAAGAATGCGTAAAACTGCTTTCGGACGATCCGCTTTTCGTGTTGATCAATTCGTACACCACGGGACTTCAGCCTACTGTGATAGAAAATATACTCAGACTTACGCTGCCGGGCAGAGGCGGCGATTTCGAATCTTACGAGCTGGGACTGCCTACGGGGGACGGGATACCGCTTCCGTGCGGTTGCAGCGGAATATGGAGGAATACTCGTGAACAGATCTGATTTCGGCTGCGACGATCTCGTCGTACTGCATGAGGACAGGCATATACTCGTCGCCGTCAAACCCCAGAACGTGCCCTCGCAGGCCGACGATTCGGGAGATCCCGATATGCTCACGGCAGTAAAGGAGCACATCAAAAAGGAAACCGGCAAGGACAGCGTCTATTGCGGGTTGGTGCACAGGCTCGACCGTCCCACGGGCGGAGTGATGGTCTTTGCAAAGACGAGCAAGGCGGCAGAGAGGCTTTGCTCCGCGATAAAGGAAGGAAGTTTCGAAAAGACCTACTTCTGCGTTACCTGCGGCGTGCCGAGAGAGCGCTCCGCCAATCTCACTCACTACCTCAAAAAGAACGAGGCGAAGAACATTGTAATGGTCGTGCCCATGTTGACCGAGGGAGCGAAAAAGGCGGAATTGCATTACGACGTGCTCGAAGTCAAACAGGGCTTTTCGCTCGTGCGGGTAAAGCTGATGACGGGCAGATCGCATCAGATAAGGGTGCAGATGGCGACGATAGGCTGTCCCCTTTTCGGAGACCGCAAATACGGCGCGGACGCAAGGACTTTCGGACATAATCTCGCGCTGTGGGCGGCGGAACTGCGTTTTACGCATCCCGTATCCAAGGAAAAGATGAATTTCATCGTATATCCGCCCGAGGACATTTCGCCGTGGAAAGCGTTCGAAATGGGCAGTTATCTCAACGTTTCGGCGATCAATTCCGATCCCTATGCCGTACGCACGCATTTTTCCGACGGACTGCCGTTGAAATGACCGTGATCGGGAAAGAGCCAAAGAACGATTGCGCCGCGTGTTTGCGGCGCTTTTTTTAGTTTAACGCCGATCCGTACTCCGACGCGTGCGCCGTAATGTGCGGCGCGTGAGAGAAACTTTTTATCGATATTACCGCCGTGTGGCGCGAAGCCGAACGCAGCCGAGCGCGACAAACCGCAACACGAAGTCGAGAACGGGATGTATTAAGAGAACGTATCGGTAGCCCGACTTGACCGACGGGCGGCCTCCGCGCCGATATGCCGCGATATCGTCCCATTTATAGGATCATGATATATATTCGTATCGCGGGCTGCGGCGGGAAACTGCGCGGAGAAGACAGATATTACAGATACCCCGTATACAGATCCGATTTTGGCAGAAGATTTTCAACCGACTCTCATTTTTTCATGCTTAAACTGACTGATGTAGACAGTTTATAAGGTATATCATTATAGAAAAAGATGAACATATGTTCACAAAAATTGTCAGTCAGGATTGCATATCGGG
>ERZ1090861.1202-NODE-1202-length-13758-cov-5.440487_pt1 | contig 13758 bp, 14 predicted proteins | sample MGYA00478482_ERZ1090861 | MGnify/ENA primary metagenome ERZ1090861 (study PRJEB33644, sample SAMEA5815744) | chicken gut metagenome | biome: Chicken; feature: Gastrointestinal Tract; material: Caecum | place: Ireland | collected 2019-01-01 | study: A study of... | reverse complement strand
CCGCGCGGTGATGGATTCGCTCAGATGTCTCAGAAACGGGGAGAAAATTTCCCTGTTTCCCGAAGGGACCAGGAATAAGACGGACGCGGAAATGCTTCCGTTCAAAGGCGGCGCGGCCATGATGGCGATCAAAGCAAAAGTGCCTATCGTTCCCATGATGATTTACAAAAAACCTCGTCCTTTCCGGCTGAATCACATTCTGATCGGCGAACCCTTTGAGTTTACGGAATATTACGACAAAAAACTGACGGAAGAGGAGTTGCAGGAAGCAGACCGGAAACTTTGCGAGAAATTGCTTTCGATGCGCCGGCAGCATGCCGAATTTCTCGCCGCCAAAAAGGGAAAGAAAAAAACGGAGACGGAAAGATAAACGGAGAAGTCCATGGAAGTTCTGGTTGCGAAAAGCGGCGGGTTTTGTCACGGCGTGAAAAAGGCCGTGGATACCGCTTTGTCCGTAAACCCCGAAAATACTTATATTTACGGGGAAATCATACACAACAAAGAAGTGGTGGATACCATCACCCGGCGGGGAATCGTCACGGTGGAAGCCCTGTCGGACGTTCCGGACGGGGCGACTCTGATCATACGCTCGCACGGGGCGGGAAAACGAGTTTTCGACGAATGCGCCTCGCGCGGCATCCGCGTAGTGGATTGTACCTGTGAATTTGTGCATCGTACGCAGAAGATCGTCCGGGAAGCCTATGCGCAGGGAAGCGCGATTGTTATCGTGGGGGAACCGACGCATCCGGAGGTAATCGGACTGAACGGGTGGTGTGAGGACAGTGCCTTTATTTTTTCCTCCGAAGAGGACGATTTTTCCGTTTTGCCCGATAAAAAGTGCTGCGTAGTGGCTCAGACGACCTATTCCAATGAAAAATTTGAAAAAATTATTAAAATTATTAAGGATAGGTGCGGAAAAACAGTTGAAGTTTTTAAAACAATTTGCTATACTACTATAGGACGCCAGAACGAAGCGGAAAAGCTCGCCAGGCAATGCGACGCCATGTTGGTCATCGGAGGACTGAACAGCAGCAATACGGGAAAGCTGTACGACATCTGTACAAAGTATTGCAATCATGTCTTTCGTATGCGGAATTCGGACGATCTGGACTACAAGGCGCTCAAAGGATTCAAAAAGGTAGGTATCGTTACGGGTGCAAGTACCCCTAACGCGCAAACTCAGGAGGTTCTCTTAAAAATGGAAATGGAAACAGAAGCAAAAGCAACGATGGAAGAAGTCGTTGCGAACATGGACAATCAACCGAAGTTCAAAAAAGGTCAGTTGATTACGGCCACGATTTCGTCGGCGGACGACTCGGGAATTGCCGTGCTCCTTCCTCTCGCAAAGAAGGAAGTGTTGCTCGACAAGGACGAAGTGGATTGCGAAGTCTACAATAAAGACGATTTCGCAGCCAAAGTCGGCGAGGAAATCGAACTGATGGTGGTGTCCGTGAATCCCGTGAAACTTTCTCAGAAGATGATCAAGAAGGTCAAGGAAGAGGAAGCGATGCTCGCCGATATCGAAGCGGGCAAGGAATTTTCGATTCCCTGCACGGGATACAATAAGGGCGGTCTGACCGGCGAACTCGGCTCTTATACGGTGTTTGTTCCCGCGCGTGAAATCCGTTCGGGCTACGTCAAAGAGCTTGAGAAGTATGTCGGCAAAAAGCTGCGCCTCAGAATGATCGAGATCAAGACGGAGAGAAGAAAGGAAATCATCGCTTCTCAGCGCGTGATCATCGAGGAAGAAAAGGCCGCCAGAGAAGCCGCAAAGGCCGCTAAGGAAGCGGAATTCTTTGCCAATATTCACGTGGATGACGTCGTGGAAGGAAAGGTGGAAAGAGTGACTTCCTTCGGCGCGTTTGTTTCCGTGAACGGCTTCGATTGCCTCGCTCACATTTCCGATTTGTCCTGGACGGGCGTGAAAGCTGTCACCGATGTTCTTGAAATCGGTAAGAAGTACCAGTTCAAAGTGTTGAAAGTCGATGCGGAAAACAAGAAGGTTTCCATCGGTTATAAGCAGCTTCAGCCTCAGCCTTGGGATCTTGCCGCAGAGAAGTATGCGGAAGGCGATGTCATTCACGGCAAAGTTGTCCGCATCGTTCCTTTCGGAGCTTTCGTAGAAGTGGAAAAGGGAATCGACGGACTGGTACACGTTTCCCAGATCTCTCATGAATTTCTTGAAAATCCCACGACGGCTCTCAGCATCGGCGAAGAAATCGACGCGAAGATTCTCAAACTCGATTGTGCCGAGAAGAAGATGACCCTTTCGATCAAAGCGCTGGAACCCAAACCCGAAAATGTCGGCGGCCGCTCCAGAGGACCGAGAGCTGAAGGAGAAGAAGGCAAGGGACACAGCAGAAGACCCGGTAAAGAAAGACCTGACGGTGAATACACCGAATGGAATGAAGGCGGCATCGGCGGCGCTTCCATTGCCGAGATGCTGAAAAACTCCTGAGACAGAGAACGATATTCTGAATTAAAAAAAGTAAAAAGCCTGTTTTTAACCCGATTAAAAGCAGGCTTTTTCGTTTATATATAACTGTTGAAAATTTTACTTGCAAAAGTAAGGAGATACACAATCATGATAGAAGAAAAACAGGGTAATATCAAGATTTCCAGCGAAAACATGATGCCGATCATCAAGAAATGGCTGTATTCGGACAAAGATATCTTTCTCCGTGAAATTGTGGCCAATGGTGTGGACGCCATCACGAAATTCAGGAAACTCGCGGATATGGGGGAGGCAAAAGCCGATCCGAACGAAGAGTATCGCATCAACGTATATGTGGACGAAAAAGCAAAGACGCTCACGGTGGAAGACAACGGACTCGGTATGACGGCCGACGAAGTGGAGCAATATATCACGCAGATTGCATTTTCCGGCGCGGAGGATTTCTTGCAGAAGTATGAAAATGCCTCCGGCGACGGGATTATCGGGCATTTCGGGCTCGGATTTTATTCCGCCTATATGGTTTCTTCCGATGTCGAAATTTTCACCAAGAGTTACAAGGACGAACCGGCCGTTCATTGGGAATCGGACGGAAATTCCGCTTATACCATTTCCGGGACGGAAAAAACCGATCGGGGAACCAGGATCGTCATGCATCTCGCTGAGGGCGAAGAAGAGTTTCTCAAAGAGTACAGGATTCGCGAACTGCTTCGTAAATACTGTTCGTTCATGCCGTACAATATTTATCTGAATCCCAAGAATCCGAAAGGGACGGTTGCGGCTGAGAATACCGAAAAGGCTGAATCAGCGGAAAGTGCAGATAATGCAGAGGAGAAAGAAAAGGAAACAAAGCCGGAAGATCGGCCGATCAACAATACGGCGCCTTTGTATCTGAAAGATCCGAAGGAATGCACGGACGAAGAGTATAAGGATTTCTACCGTGATACTTTCATGGATTATAACGAGCCGCTTTTCTGGATTCATCTCAATATGGATTATCCGTTCCGCCTGAAAGGGATCCTTTATTTCCCCAAAGTGAAGAAACAGCAGGTGCAGCTGGAAAAGGGCCAGGTAAAACTGTACTGCAATCAGGTGTTTATTGCCGATAATATCAAAGAGGTAATCCCCGAGTTCCTCATGCTCCTCAACGGCGTAATCGATTGCCCCGATATTCCGCTGAACGTTTCAAGGAGTTTCCTGCAGAACGACAAACAGGTTCAGAAAATTTCCAAACATATTACGAAAAAGGTTGCCGATAAGCTGACCGCGCTTTTCAAGAACGAGCGCGAGCGCTACAACGAATGCTGGAAAGATATTGCGACGTTTATCAAATTCGGCTGCATCAAGGACGATGAATTTTATGATAAAGTCAAAGATATCGTGATTTTCAAAAATCTGGAGGGCGAATACAAGGCCCTGAACGATTTTCTCGGCGAAGAGGTCAGCGACGAGGAGGCCGGAAAAGGCGTGCAGCCTAAAGCCGTTTATTATGTGTCCGACGAAGCGCAGCAGGCGCAGTATATCAAGCTGTTCAAAGAGGCCGGCCTGGATGCGATCGTGTGCGATGCCTATATCGATCCTCATTTTATCAGCTATATCGAGTATAAGAATCCCCGCAAATGCCGTTTTGTGCGAATCGACGCAGATGTTGACGGCGCTTTGAAGAGCGGAGAAGCAGTGAAGGCAGACGATCATAAAGATCTGATCGATCTGTTCAAAAACAATCTTCAGAACAAGGATATTGCCGTCAAAGTGGAAAAATTCAAGAGCGACAAACTTCCCGCGATCATCAATGTCGAAGAGTTTATGCGCAGAATGTCCGAGATGAACAGTTTCTACGGAATGGACGAATCGGATGTGATGAAGAACGCGGCGTTGGTGCTGAATCTTTCCAACCCGATCGTGGCGGGTCTTACTTCACAGCCGGAGGAGAAACAGAAGTTCATCGTCAATCAGATTTATTATCTGGCCATGCTTTCCTATAAGAAACTGACGCCGGAAGAGCTTTCTGACTTTGTGGAAAAGAGCACTCAGCTTCTGACCGATTATACAAAATAATATCCGCCGTATCTTACCGGATAAATTCAGAACCGTCTTTCTTTACGAAAGGCGGTTTTTTCTTGTATGGTTCTAACCGGACAAGCTCCCGCATATAATGATACAAATGCTGGAATTCCTCCCGAACAAAATCCGATCGGCGATAAAATATCTCAATCTCAAGAAGTTATATGAGATCAGATTGCGCGCGGGAAAACCTGTTGCCGTCAATTACGACGGACGTTATCGCTATCTGAGTTGCTGCGGGATTACGGACAAACCGGAATCGGCGCTCAACGTTTCGCTTTCGGAGATCGGCGACACCGTGTTTTCTGCGGGAAAATTTTCCGTGTATTCGGTGGAAGAACAGATACGGCGCGGATTTCTGACCGCAGAATGCGGGGAACGGATCGGATTGGCCGGACAATATGTCTTTGAAAAGGGAAAGCCGCTTGCCGTAAGGGATTTTACTTCGCTCTGTATTCGTATTCCGCATGAAATCGAAGGATGCGGGGATGAAATTTACGATCGTTGTCTGAAAGACAGAATCCGCAATCTCCTGATTATGTCTCCGCCCGGAATCGGAAAAACCACTATTTTAAGGGACCTCAGCCGGCGGCTGAGCCGGGAAACGGGCAAAAATATCCTGATCTGCGACGAGCGCGGAGAAATTTCGGCGGGAGATACGGGGGCTACCAGCGACGTTTTGCTGTTTGCAGACAAAGGTACCGCTTTTGAGGCCGGAATTCGCGCTATGCGGCCGGATGTGATGATTACGGACGAGCTGTCGGCCGCCGATTGTGCGGCCGTGGAACGCGCGATTTACGGGGGCGTAAAAGTGTTTGCTTCGGCTCATTTTTCCCGGATTGAAGATGTAAAGCCGCCGTTTTCGGGATTGTTTGAGCGTTATGTGTTACTCGATACGGAGAAGATCGGCAGGCTTTCGGGAATTTATGATGAAAACGGACGGGAAATAAACGGAAAATGGAAAGGATAAAGGTCTGGCTATGATCAAATTCATACTCGGCATGGCGATCGTCTGTTTTACGAGCTTCTGCGGCTATATGCTCGCCAAAAAATATCGCCAGCGCAAAAATTTTTTTGTCCAGATGAATGAATTTAACGAGCGCTTTCTCAGCGAAATCGCATATTATCGCCGCCCGGTCAAAGAGTTTTCTCAAAAGTACGAATATCGGGGGGAATTTGAAGTTCTGCTCTGTTCGTTCATCGATTCTCTGAAAAATGACGAGCGGGAAGAATCCGGCGCTTCCCTTCCGGTATTCTCCTTTCTCACCAAGGATGAAACGGCTTTCGTGAACGATTATTTCCTGATGCTCGGAAAGGGGGACAGCTCTTCACAGAACGCCTATTTTACGTCGGTGAAACCCGCGCTCGGCGAGTACAAGAAAAAAAGTGCGGAGGATTGCGTCAGGTACGGCGCCCTGTATCTGAAACTCGGCTTTCTCTTCGGACTGATGGTTCTCATTCTTCTCATATAAATTTATGGATAATATTTCAATTCTCTTCAAAATAGCCGCCATCGGCATTATTGTCACGGTCATCTGTCAGATTCTGAAAAAGTCCGACCGGGACGATATAGCAACCGTTGTGAGCATCGTGGGGCTCATCATCGTCCTGACGATTGTCGTCGGTATGGTAGGCGATCTTTTCGGCCAAATCAAAGACATTTTCGGACTGACATAGCCCTGCAAAAGCAGAAGCAACTTTTTTGCAGAACAAAAACCGGGAGCCAGTGAGGAAAATCGGAGTCGGGGACAAGCAGGTGGCATTATGGAAATATTCAAGATCATAGGCGTCGCTTTTGTGACGGCGATCACGGCAATTTTGCTGAAAAGCACAAAGCCGGAGCTGTCGTTCGCCGTTACGGTGACGGGCGTTATCATCATTCTCGTATTTGTGGCGGACATGTTGCAGAATACGGTCAATATCATCGCCGCAATCGCCAATCTGACGGGGATTGAAAACGGCCTGGTCAAGATTCTCCTCAAAATTGTGGGCATAGGGTACCTCACAGAATTCAGCGCGGGAATCCTGAACGACTTCGGCAGCAATGCCGTTGCGGACAAAGTCATTCTCGGCGGCAAGCTCACCATTCTGATTTTATCCCTTCCCATTATAGAAGGGGTTCTCAAACTGGTAAGCGGTTTTCTGGAACTGATATGACAGACATATATATTTATCCCATGCTCAACCGGAAAAAAAGGGGGAGACGAAAGCGTTTCGGAAAAGCGATTGTCTTTTTCGGTTTGCTTTTGATGCTTTTGCTGAATATGTCAGGCATAGTATCTTTACGGGCAGAAGAGACATCCGACGGCAAAGAAGAACTCAATCAAAGCATTCTCGAACAGATCGGAGAGCTGGATCTGGAGGCCTTGCAGGAATACATCGACTCGCTGGGGTCGTTTTCGGATAAGAACGTCGGAGAACGTATCTGGGAGTATATTCAGGGAGACCAATTCGATTACGGGAGTTTTGCCGGGCAGATGCTGAACGTTCTGTTTGCGGACGTCCGGGAGATGTTGCCGGCGTTTGCCTGCATTTGTGCGATTGCATTGCTGTGCGGGATTCTCTCTTCCGTAAAAAGCAATTTTGCCGATCAGACTTCGGCGGATATGATTTTTCTGATTTCTTATGCGGCGGCGCTTATTCCCGTTTTGTCGGTGCTTACGGAATGTTTTTCAAAAGCGGGGGAAAGCATAACTTCCATGCGGGAACAGATGCAGATCGTTTATCCGTTGTTGCTGACGCTGATGGCGGCCGGCGGCGGAAGCGTTTCGGCGGCGATTTATCAACCGGCTGTCGCCTTTTTAAGTACGACGATCGTTTCTTTGGTCTCTTCCGTCGTATTGCCTTTAACGCTTGCGATCATCGTCTTTTCCGTGGCCGGAAATTTCAGCAAAGAACTGAAACTCAGTCAGTTTTCGGCCTTTTTCAAGAGTATCAATAAGTGGATTATCGGCGTCAGCGTCTCCGTATTCGGGTTGTTTTTTACCGTACAGGGTCTGACGTCGGCGACATACGACGGTATTGTGAGGCGTGCGGCCAAATACGCGATCGGGACAGGCGTGCCGATTGTGGGCGGTTTTCTTTCCGGGGGCTTTGATCTGGCGGTGGCGGGCAGTATTCTCATCAAGAATTCCTTGGGAAATCTTAGCGTCGTGCTCATGATTGCCGTATTGTTTGAACCGCTTGTTCTTCTGATCGCTGCCAATTTGTTTCTGAGGCTGACGGCGGCCGTCACGCAGCCTTTGGGGGAAAGCCGCATTTCCGATTTTCTCGGGGAAACGGCAGATAATCTCAATTATTGTACGGCCGGGCTGTTGTTTGTCGCTTTTCTGTATTTTATCAGCATTGTCTTAATAATCTGTTCGTCGGAGGTGTTCTTTTGAGCGCTTATCTGCTTTCGATCATAGGGATTGTATTGTTGGCGGCCGTGCTGTCGGCAGTGTTGCCCGGAGGGAAAACCGGCAAGTTTATCAAAGGAATGACGAAATTAGCTTGTCTGGCCGTGATTTTATCGCCCGTACTCAATTTTTTTCGAGGCGGAACGGACGGCGGCAATATAAATTTTCCGTTTTTTTCCACGGAAACAGTCATAGAGACGGATGCTTCTTTCATAGATTATTGCAGTACGAAACGAATTGAAAATGCGGCAGAAGAACTCGCCGGGAAACTCGCCGAGACGTTTTCCGTAAAAGTGGAGGTCACCTTGCAGTGGGAATATCGTAAAACGATGACGGAAGACAGTTCGCAGACGGGCGGAGAAAATACAGAGACGGACGGGTATCTGTCTCTTTATGAAGGCCGGGAAATCAGAATTACGAAAGCGGTGCTGAAAGACGTAGACGGAAGCATAAACGCGGAGACGAGAAAAAAAATGGAGGAGCACATAAAGAAGCAATATGGATGCGAAGCTGAATTCGTCGGATAAACGGCGCGACCGGGCGGGGAAACGCGGGGACAAAGGCGGAAAGATCCGCGATATTCTTCTCCTTTCCGCGCTTGCATTGTTGCTCGTGTTTGCGGTATGGAAAATTTTTTATACGGATGAGAGCGACGCCGCTTCCGCAGTCGGGAATCAGAGCGAGAGCGAAGAGCGGTTATGCGCTTTGCTCGGAGAGATCGACGGCGTGGGAAACGTCCGGGTGATGATCTGCGAAGATGAGGACGGCGTGGAAAGCGTTGTGGTGGTGTGCGAGGGCGCAAACGATCTGCGGGTAAATATGGATATCCGTGAAGCGGTTTCCGCGGCACTCGGTACGGATGAGAAATCCGTGAAAATTTATCAGATGAAAGAATAAAAAAAGGAGATAAATAAAATGTCGAACAAAAAGAAAATTATTGTAATGTCTGCTTTGGTATTGTTGCTTGCCGTGACAGCGGTATTCAACTTCGTGCTTGCGAATACGGATGCGCTTGCTTCTGCGGAAGGCGGAGTTACCACGGCCAACTATTTCACGACGTACCGGACGGAACGCTCCACGACCCGCAGCGAAGAACTCGTTCAGCTGGACAGCGTGATTGCGCTCTATGAAGAAGGCGATGAGAAGTATGAAGAGGCCACAAAGATGAAGATGGAGATCGTGGCGGCGATGGAGAAGGAGCTCGTCCTGGAAAATATGGTAAAATCGCTCGGTTTTTCCGATGCGGTGGTTTCCGTTTCCAGCGATTCGGACAACATCAATGTGTTTATCAATTCTTCCGAACTCACCTACGATACGGCGCTCTCTATCTATAACATGCTGAAAAACGAAACGGGAGTTGTGTCCGGCAATATCGTCATTATGCCCGTTTATTCGGAAAGTTGAAAAAGAATCGGGAAATAAATAGCGTAAAATACTGGAATTATTCGGAAAGATGTGCTATAATAATGGGGAACCATATTAAGGAGATCTTTTGGAATGTCCAATTTCAGATTTAATCCGAATGACAAGCAGAACGGAAAGGTGGTCTACAACGCCGGCATTTTGAACGGGATCGTCGCCCTTGCGGTGGAGGAAGTGGAAGGAACCGTTCTGATTTCCGGCAAACGGCGCGGAATCAGCCTTTTCATTGAAAAGGACGGGATTTATGCGGATGTATCCGTTATCGTCAAATACGGATATAATGTGCCTGAGCTTGCTTACCGCATTCAGCAGTCGGTGAAACAGAATGTGGAGAACATGACGAGATACCGGGTTGCCAAAGTGGATGTGCATATTCAGGATGTCGTGTTTTCCGATGCGCCCGTTCCCGCGGCCGAGCCCGAAGAGGAAGAACAGGAAACCTCTGAATTATAAGATTACGGTAAAATCCCTTTCGGATTTCAGAAAGGGATTTTCGGTATTTACGGAGAAAAGATCGGATGAGAACGAACGCGAGAGAAGCGGCTTTGAATATTATTTTTGCCCAACAGTTCAACACGGATTGTACGGATGCATTCAAACGCAGAGTGTATAAGCAATTCGGGCTGGAAAAAGACGACGATATTCTTTTTGCCGCCGATTTGGTCGCCGCGGTGGAAGAGCACCGCGATGAACTCATTTCCAAAATCGAGGCGGCCAGCCATCACTATCTGGCAAACCGGATCAATCCCACCGACAAAAGTATTCTTTTGATCGCCATGGCGGAGATCTGTTACTTTGACGATATTCCGCCCGTCGTTTCCGTTTCGGAAGCGGCGTGGCTGGCGCGCAAATATTCGACGGAAACAAGCGCGGATTTCGGCAACGGAGTGCTGGCAGGCGTTATCAATAAATGACCGGCAACGGTACCGAAAAGCGGGGTTTTCGGAACGGATTCTGATGCGGATAAGTATTTTTAATTAGGTTTTCCGGGAGTCTCAAATGAAAATTATAGACGGTAAAGCGCTCGCTGCGAAAATTCGCGCGGAGCTGAAAGACAAAATCAAAAAATCCGGGAAGGAAGTGGGGCTCGCCGTCATCATTGTCGGCGATGATCCCGCTTCCTGCGTTTATGTGCGCAATAAAACGAAAGCCTGCGAAGAAACGGGGATCCGTTCGGATACCTACGCCCTTCCCGCAACGGTTTCTCAGGCGGAATTGGAAGCATTGATCGCACGTCTGGGGAAAGACGACAGGGTGCACGGCATTTTGTTGCAGCTTCCGCTGCCGGAAGGGCTGGACGCAGAATCCGCACTCGGTAAAATTCCACCGGAAAAGGACGTGGACGGTTTTTCCGCCGGCAATCTCGGCAAACTCGTTCTGGGCAAAGAAACCATTGCCGCCTGTACGCCGCTCGGCATTATGAAGATGTTGGAAAGCGCCGGGATTTCGCCGCGCGGGAAACATGCGGTGGTTCTCGGCCGGAGCGAAACGGTTGGAAAACCGATGGCGCTGCTGTTGCTCAACGCTGATGCCACGGTCACGATCTGCCACAGCCGGACGACAAACCTGAAAGACATCTGTCGGGAGGCGGATATTCTCATTTCCGCCGTCGGCAAACCGAAGTTTGTGACGGAAGACATGGTCAAGGAAGGCGCGGTTGTCATCGACGTCGGGATTAACCGGAACGAAGCCGGTAAGCTCTGCGGGGATGTGGATTTTGAAAAAGTCGCGCCGAAAACCTCCTGGATTACCCCCGTTCCGGGCGGCGTGGGACCTATGACGATCGCGACGCTGTTGTGCAATACCTTCGCGGCTGCCTGTAAGGAGTAAACTGAAATTGTATACGTTTGACGAGCAATATCGGGAATATCTTTCCCGTTTTGAACAGTATCTCGGGAACTATTGCGAAACCCTTTCCACCAGACCGGAAGTGTTGGGGGAAAGCATGAAATACAGTCTTCTTTCCGGCGGAAAGAGGATTCGTCCCGTTTTGCTTTTGGCGGTTGCGGACGTGCTGGGAACACCGTCTGACGACGTGTTGCCGTTTGCGCTGGCGCTTGAAATGATTCATACTTATTCTCTGATTCACGACGATCTGCCTGCGATGGACAACGATGATTTCCGTCGGGGGAAGCCTTCCAATCACAAAAAATTCGGAGAGGGAAATGCCGTACTGGCGGGAGACGGCCTGCTGAACACGGCTTATTCCGTTTGTTTCGATCAGTGTCCGAAAGGAGAACGTTTTGTCCTGGCGGCAAAATTTCTCTCCGAATGCGCGGGCATTCAGGGCATGATCGCGGGGCAGTCGGCAGACCTGTATTATTCCGGAACGGAACAGGAGGTTTCGGAAGAAGAGCTCAGATATATCTACGAATACAAGACGGGAAAGCTGTTGCTGGCGCCCGTCGCCATCGCGAGTATTCTGAGCGGAAACCGCTATTATTTTGAGTTTGAGCGGTTCGGTAAAAGTCTGGGTTCTCTCTTTCAGATCACGGACGACATTCTCGATGTGACCGGGGATTTCAAAACGCTGGGAAAGACCGTCGGCAAGGATAAAAAGGAAAATAAACTCACCTGCATCCGTCTGTACGGATTGGACGGCGCGAAAGTGCAGGCAGATATGTATGCGGAAAACTGCTATGCGGTTCTGGACGGAATCGAAGGCAATACCGTGTTTTTAAGCGATCTTGTTACGTATGTGCGCAATCGGCGGGGATAGTGCGGACAGGCTGTCGTTGAAGTTTTGACGGAGTTTTCGCAAGAAAGGAGGGAAAAATCGGTATGCTGGAAAAATGGAAGCCGCAGGATATCAAGCAATGTTCCAGAAGCGAACTCAACGTTCTGTGCGATGAGGTCCGGAATGTGATTTACGAAACCGTTATGCAATGCGGCGGACATCTCGCTTCCAATCTCGGCGCCGTGGAACCGACGGTGGCGCTCTTTTATGTCTTTGATTTTCCGAAAGATAAAATCGTATTTGACGTCGGGCATCAGTGTTATGCCTATAAGTTGCTGAGCGGTCGGGCCGACCGTTTTTCCACCCTGCGCAAAGAAGGGGGACTTTCCGGTTTTCCTAAACGCAAAGAAAGCGAATACGATTGTTATGATACGGGGCATGCGGGAACTTCTGTTTCCGCGGCGCTCGGCATCGCAAAGGCGAGAGATCTCAGAAAAGAGGACTTCGACGTCATTGCTTTTATCGGGGACGGATCTTTCAATAACGGACTCATTTACGAGGCGCTCAACAGCTTGCGCATCCTCAATACCAGGATTCTCATAATCCTCAATGATAACGGTATGTCCATCTCTCCGACGGTAGGAGGTATGCATGACATACTTATCCGGCTCAAAACAGGGGGCGCAGAAGAAAACATACGTCTGTTGGAAAAATTCGGACTGCGGTATATGGGCGTAAAGAACGGCAACGACGCGGAGGAAATGATCGATGCGCTTCTGGAAGCAAAGCAGCTTCTGAAAACGCAGTCGGTTCTTCTGCATATTGTCACCAAAAAGGGAAAAGGTTACGAGTTCAGCGAGGAACACCCGACGAACACGCACGGGATTTCACCCGTCGGCGCCGGAAAGGGCAAGGAATATTCTCAGGTTTTAGGCGATACCCTTTGCGAACTGGCAAAGAAGGACGACCGGATTACGGCGGTTACGGCGGCGATGACGGGAAGCCTCGGACTGGACAAGTTCTTTGCGCTTTATCCCGATCGCGCTTTTGACGTGGGAATCTGTGAGGAAAATGCCTCGGTGCTCTGTGCGGCGATGGCGTCGGAGGGACTGAAACCCTATTATGCGATTTATTCCACGTTTCTGCAGCGTGCGTTTGACGAGATTATTCACGATGTCTGCGCTCAGGATCTGCCCGTGACCTTCTGCGTGGACCGCGCGGGGATTTCCGGAGCGGACGGGGAAACGCATCAAGGAGTATTTGATTTGTCGTATCTGTCGCTGATTCCCGGATTGACGGTGGCCGTTCCGAAAGATACCGAGGAATTTCAGAAAATGCTCCGTTTCAGCGCGACGTTTTCCCATCCGCTTGCCATTCGCTATCCCCGTTCGGGAAAAGTGATCTTTCCCGATTCGGCAGAGCCGATTGTGCCCGGAAAATGGGAATATCTGCACCGCTGCGGAAGCGGGTCGCCCGTAACCGTCTTGGCGGCCGGGGAGCGCTGTCTGGCGGTTGCCATGAAAGCGCTTGAAAAGCTGAATGCGCGGGGAATTGATTTTGACATAGTAAATGCCCGGTTCGTAAAGCCTTTGGATACGGAACTTTTACGCAATCTCGAAAGTCGTTTTCTCGTAACGATCGAAGACAATGTATTTTTGGGAGGTTTCGGGCAGATGGTGGACGCGGCGCTGACCGGGGCGGGAGCGCAGATTTCCGTGAAAAATTTTGCCTATCGGGATGAGTTC
>ERZ1090861.1200-NODE-1200-length-13768-cov-15.099978_pt1 | contig 13768 bp, 9 predicted proteins | sample MGYA00478482_ERZ1090861 | MGnify/ENA primary metagenome ERZ1090861 (study PRJEB33644, sample SAMEA5815744) | chicken gut metagenome | biome: Chicken; feature: Gastrointestinal Tract; material: Caecum | place: Ireland | collected 2019-01-01 | study: A study of... | reverse complement strand
AATTTCGTAATAATTCCGCAATACTTTTTTCACTTCCTGTATATACTAACATAAATTCTTATACATTTCAAGACCTGGGTCTCTATTTTTTAAATTTCTGTTACATTATGAAATTTTCAGGTAATAAAAAATAGCATTTTTATTATATCTTACCAAATGAAAAACCACAGATAAAACCATACCTTTTGTTTTATCTGTGGTTTGCTTTCATTCATTTTTACTGGGCAATACGTCTGATCGTAATATAAGAAGTATACAGCGCATTTGAGGTATATTTAATTCCACCCTTTGGGTAAGGAGCGCTGTTAGAAGCATGTACGATTCCGCCGTCTCCTGTCAGAATTGCCACATGTCCCGGATATACAATCAAGTCACCTGCTTTTGCTTCTGACCAGGATACTTCTGTTCCCACATAAGCCTGCTCATAGCTTGTTCTGGGAAGGGAGTAACCAAAGTGTGCATAAATCTGCTGTGTAAATCCGGAGCAGTCAATACCGTTTGTCAGACTGTTTCCTCCATAGACATATGGATTTCCGATAAACTGACTGGCATAGGCTACGATGGCCTCTCCTATATTGCTGTTATAGGATACATCCTCTGTAGACTCTTCCTCAGAAGCGGCTGGCTGGGAAGGAGTTTCCTGTACAGAAGAATCTTCTGCAGGTTCAGATTCTTCCACGTCTTCTGTCTGAGAAGACTGTGTTTCATTCTCTGTAGGCTGAGAAGTTGCCTCTTCCTGTTCTTCACTCTCTGGCTGAGTAACAGTCTCCTGAGATTCTTCAGACTCTGGCTGAGAGGAAGTCTCCTCCTGTACCTCTTCTGTATCTGTTGTCACCTGAGAAGCAGTATCTTTGTTTGCAGTGTTCTCTGTTTCGGTGGTGTCAGAAGCGATATCCTGCTGTGTATCCTCTTCTGTATCCTGTGTATCTTCCGCCTTATCCTGTGTCGCAGTTGTCTGGGTATTCTGACTGTCTTCAGAACCGGAAGTTTTCTCTGTATTGGCAGTCTTTTCAGAAGTCTGAGCTGCAGCTTTTGCTGCTGCTTCCTCCTCTTCCTGGATCTGCTGAAGCTCTGCGTTCTGCTCTTCGATCAGCTGTTGATACTGCTGAGCCTGGGCCTGTGCAGAAGCAATCTGGGCGTCATAATCGGAAGCGGAAGATTTCAGGCTGGCCATCTGGGACTCCAGTGACTGCTGGATTTCTTCCTGCTCCTGTTTGCTGCCTTCCAGCTCTGCCTTCTCTGTCTCCAGCTGATCTTCCAGATCCTGTACCGCCTGTACGGCATCTTTCAGTTTCTGAAGAGCTTCTCTATCATAATCGTATACTTTCTGGCTTGTCTCCATCTTGGAAAGCATGTCCGCAATACTGCTGGATTCCAGCAGAGCCTGGGCCCAGGATGTGCTTCCCCCATTCTCGTAGAGGTACTGGATACGTTTCTTCATATCCTCATATTGTTTATCCCGTTCTGCCTGGGCTTCTTCCAGTTGCGTCTGTGTTGCCTGTATATCAGCTTCTTTTTCCTGAATGCTTTCATTGAGCATATTTACCTGGGTCATAACGCCTACCAGTTCCTGTTGTTTAGAGCTGATCTGGCTCATCAGGGCACTCTTCTGGCTCTGAAGTTCATTTACTCTAGCCTGTGCATCGGAAAGCTTACTCTGGGTTGCTGATTTCTGGGCCTGTACTTCATCCTTTCTGGCAGCTGCAACAGGAACAATCTGAGTCGCTGTCATAGCAAAAATCAGTGACAGGCATATTAATCTTTTCTTCATAGTCCTAAATACCTCTCCCTAGTAAAATCTGTTAATAAGTTCTAGTAGTATTCTGTAATATTTTTGTAATATTCATCACACTTTTATCATATGTTAACACATTCTACCAGGTTTTTCAAGGTTTATTTTTCTCTCCGCACTTTTGCAGCCTGGGCATGTCCCATTAATCCTTCTCCCTGAGCCATCCTTTCTACCAGAGGTGCCAGCTCTTTCATGGCCTTTGGGGTCATACTCTGATGAGTGCAGGTCTTTAAAAAGGTCCCTACCCATACACCGCCGGTATATCTGGCAGCCCGAAGCGTAGGAAGGGTATGGTTGGTACCGGAAGCATAGTCTCCGAAAACTTCCGCTGTGTTTTCTCCCACAAATAAAGATCCATAATTATAAAGCTGATCTTTCAAAACTTCCGGCGCTTTTACATTCAGCTCCAAGTGCTCCGGCGCATAGCCGTTGGTGATCTCTACGGCCTCTTCCAGGCTGTCTGTCAGCATTACCTCTCCATAAGTCTCCCAGGATTTCCGGGCTATGGAAGCCGTAGGCAACCATTCCAGTTCTTTTTCTACCGCCCGGATAACCGCCTGTCCGAATTCTTCATCTGTGGTGATCAGCATGCCTTTTGCGTTAGGATCATGTTCTGACTGAGCCAGAAGATCTGCTGCTACAATTTCCGGTGTACCGCTGCCATCGGCAATGACCAGGACTTCACTTGGACCGGCCACAAAATCAATGCCTACCTGGCCGTAACACTGACGCTTTGCCTCTGTCACATACTGATTACCGGGACCTACGATCATATCTACCGGCCGGATCTCCTCTGTTCCATAAGAAAATGCCGCAATAGCCTGAGCCCCTCCCACAGCATAGATTTCATCTGCTCCTGCAATATCCATGGCTGCCAGGGTCTTGGGATGGATTCGATCTGTTCCCTTCATAACCGGAGAACAGGCGGCTACCCGCTCCACTCCTGCAGCCTTGGCAGGAATCACCAGCATAAGAGCTGTAGAATAGAGAGGATAATTGCCTCCCGGCACATAGCAGCAGCAGGATTTTACCGGAATGATCCTGTGCCCCAGAAAAATTCCCGGAGCAGGACTGAAGTTTTCCAGAGGTTTTATGGTTTCCCTCTGAGCTCCGGCAAATGCCCGGATATGTTCCGCAGCTTTTTTCAGATCCTGGATTTCCTGTTCTGTAAGCTGGTGATAGGCTTCCTGGATTTCTTCTTTTGTAACCAGAAAAGAGGATCTTGTACTGCCGTCGAACCTCCGGCTGTATTCCCTGAGCGCCTCATCCTTTCTTTTCTTCACATCGTCTATCATATCCCCTACAGTCTGGGTAAGTTTCTTTTTATCTTCTTCTGTCCGTATACTGGCTGCTTTTAAAATTTTCATAGTATAAACCTCCTTAGGCACAACGCCTCTTCTTTCTGTCTATAGATTCTTTCCTCTGACATTATATTTCTTATTATAAAATATAAAGTCCGGTCCGTGTCAATCTTGTTTTTTTCTCTTTCTCCCTCAAACCTTGAGTATACTCCGTGTTTATGATACCATAAGGCAAAAGCCAACAGAAAGGATGCCTGCCCCTCATGCGTATCGGAAAAGTATCGGAATTTTATCATATATCCATAGATAATCTTTACTATTATATCCATTACGGTCTCCTGGTCCCTCCCAGGCCGAAAGGTCAGTATGTCTTTGATGAAGCTACCTGCAAAGATCTGGAATGGATCCTGGAATTAAAGGATCTGGACTTTTCTCTCCGTGAGATCCATATCCTCCTGTCCCTGAAAAGAGTTTCCGGCTTCGCAGATCCCCAGGATCTGATAGAATTGAGAGAAATGTATAAAAACAAGCGTCATCTCTGTCTTCAGGAAATTGAACACAAGAAAGATGTAGCTGACAGACTGGAAAAGAAGATACAGGAACTGGAAATCCCGGCCTCCCCACCGGAAGAGAAAACAGGAGTCCCCCTGTCCATGCTTCCCCTTCTCTGCTGCCCCTGCTGCGGCAGAGATCTTTCCATGACAGAAGTAGAAATGAGCCATCGTTACATATGGAAAGGAAGCCTTTCCTGTTCCTGTGGCTATCAGGCGGAAATACGCCACGGTATCCTGATGACCCCCAACAAAAACCAGAACCTTCAGGACGCACCGGATCTGACCCGGGAATTATATAAAGATCTTCCCCCGGATCTGATCAGCCTCTTCCAGCGTTCCTACAACCATATGCTGAAAACCATGAAAGATCTGGGTCTCCAGAACAAAGTTATCTGTGAGACCTATATAAACGCCTGGTTTTTCATCCATAATCATCTGGAGTATCTGCCCAACAACAGCCGTTATATCATCATTGACAAATATCCGGAAACCCTTCTTATGTATAAGCGGCTCATTGAAAAGCAGGCGCCGGATCTGGAGATTCTGTATCTCGCGGACAGCAGTACCTGCTTCCCTCTGAAACCCGGGGCCATAGATCTTCACCTGGATTTTTTTGCAGCAAACGAGCACAATTTTTATCATAATACCTTCCTATATAAAGAGCTGTTCCCTTACCTGGCTCCAGAGGCAGACCTTATCGGCACTTACTTTTACTTCGACCATGCCCCCAGATCCATAAGGCAGCTTCTTAGCCAGTATCCGGAATCCTACTATAAAAATTTTGACCTGGAATATTTCCATACTTCCCTGAAAGAAGCCGGCTATGAACTTCTGGAAGAAGAGGACTGCGGCTGTACCTCAGACTCCGGTACAAACCTGGGCTTTGGCTTTCACGTAAAAGGCGAAAAAATGCACCTTCTTCCTTATCACGGAAGAAAGTGCACTTAAAGTTTTATACTATTCAAAAAATACAGCGGCCGCCTTTATAAAGTAATCCGTATCCTCCACTCCTGCTGTCTCGTAGGGAGAATGCATGGCAAGCTGAGGCAGTCCGATATCCACTGCGTTTACAGACACCTGGGACATGGAAATGTTGCCCAGAGTGGATCCTCCCGGCATATCTGACCGATTAGTAAAGGTCTGGAAAGGAACTCCTGCCTGGCGGCAGATATCTTTAAATACAGCGGCGGAAAATCCGTCGGTACAGTATTTCTGATTGGCGCTGTATTTGATTACAATTCCCTTATTGAGAAAAGGCCGGTTCACCGGATCGGCCTTTTCTGTATAATTGGGATGGACAGCATGGGCATTGTCTGCCGAGATCATAAAGCTGTCTGCCACACACCTAAGATAATCCTCGTAGTCTCCGCCCAGCCCTTTCTGTATCCGAAGGAGCACATCATACAGGAAGGTTGACGCAGCACCCTGCTTTGTCCCACTCCCCACCTCTTCATTATCCATCACACAATGGACAGCCCCATACTTTTCCTTTGTTCCTGCCAGAAAGCCTTTCAGAGAAGCAAAGGCGCACTGGAGATCGTCCAGTCTTCCGATAGACACAAATTCTTCCCGGGCACCCCAGATAGTTCCTTTCTGACGGTTATACAGAAACAGATCATGTCCCAGGATCTCCTCTTCCTTTACCCCGGCAGCCTCTGCCAGGATCTTCTGGAATGTTCCCTTTGCGGCGGCTTCTCCAAACAGAGGAAGAAGGTCCTTCTGAAGATTATACTGATAGCCATTATTGGCTTCCCGGTTCATATGTATGGCCAGATTTGGGATCATCAGCAGGTCCCGGTCAATATTTACCAGTCTGGTGACGATTTTTCCCTTTTCCTTTATGGCGATCCGTCCGGCCACGGAAAGGGGGCGGTCCAGCCAAGGGGCGCAGAGCATTCCTCCATACCCCTCTGTATTCAGTTTTACATACTGGTTTTCCACCAGGATCTCCGGATTTTCCTTGATCTTAAAGCTGGGAGAATCACTGTGGCTGGCAATGATCCGGAAACCTTTAAGCTCCCCTTCCGGAAGGGAAAAGGCAATCAGGGCAGATCCGTTCCGGGTAGTATAATATCTGCCTCCCGGGACCAGCTGCCACCGGTCTTTTTCTTCTAATTTTATATATCCTTCCCTATCCAGCATATCTCCCATGGTCTTCACTGCATGAAAGCTGGTAGGACTTTTTTCAATAAATGCGATCAGTTCTTTTGCTGTCTCTTTGCTCATGTTTCTTTTCTTCCTAATCTTCTGTCTTATTTTCATTAACCAGCGCCATGGCGATCTTTTCCGGCGTGATGGGCATTTCCCGGATACGGACGCCCACTGCGTTGTATACAGCGTTTGCAATAGCCGGGCAGGGGGTATTGATCACCATCTCCCCAATGGACTTGGCCCCAAAGGGATGGCTCTTTTCGTAACTTGGAATAAACTCTACCCGGATATTTTTCAGATCCATACGGGTAGGAATCTTATATTGCATAAAGGAATTATTCCGCATCTGCCCCCGGTCATTGTACTGGATATCTTCATAAAGGGCCATGCCGATTCCCTGTACCAGCCCTCCCTCTGTCTGAACTCTCGCCAGATTTGGATTGACAGGTGTACCGCAGTCTACCACCGCCGCATAATCCAGGATCTCTAAGGCTCCTGTTTCTTTATCGATTTCGATTTCCACTATTCCGGCCATAAAAGGCGGCGGGGAAATCTGAGAGGAACGGGTTGCGGAAGCCTGAAGGCTGGTGTTATTTCCACTGGTCCCCTTGGCGGCCACTGCCTCCAGAGGCACCTCTCCCTCACCATTTAATTTATACACACGTTTTCCGTCAAATTCTACCTGATCCTGTTCTACCTCCAGCATAGAGGCTCCCAGTTCTTTGATCTTCGCCCGAAGCTGCTCACAGGCATCTGCTACAGCCATTCCAGTTATATAGGTAGTGGCAGAGGCATAGGAACCTGAGTCATATGGAGAAATATCTGTATCTACACCAAATACTACAATGTTATCAAAATCTGTTTCCAGGACATCCGCCGCCATCTGGGACAGGATGGTATCGCAGCCGGTACCCATATCCGTGGCTCCCAGGCCCAGGGTATAGGAGCCGTCCTCTCCTAATTTAATGGAAGCTCCTCCTACGTCTACCTTGGCAATAGAAGAACCCTGCATGGCAATAGCCGCTCCCACTGCCCGGACCTTGCCGTTTCCCATATCACGGCGCGGATATTTTTCATCCCAGCCGATCATCTTCTTGGCCCTGGCCAGACATTGGTCCAGAGTACAACTGGTCACCCAGGGACTTCCATCGTAACCCACAAAACGGCAGCCTTCTTTTGACAGGTTTCTCTCCCGGAATATAACCGGATCCAGGCCCATCTTATGAGCCAGCTCATCAACTGCAGATTCTACTGCAAAGATTCCCTGGGTGGCTCCGTATCCCCGGTAGGCCCCTGCTGACATCTGATTGGTATATACTACCTCGTAGCTGAACCGGTAGGCCTCTGTATTCCGGTAAAGTCCCAGAGGCTTATGTCCGGAAAGTCCTACCGTGGTAGGACCATGTTCGCCATAGGCGCCCGTATTGGAAAGTGTATGGATATCAATAGCTTTCAAAATCCCCTTCTCATCGGCTCCCAGCCGTACCCGCACTTCCATTTCATGGCGGGGAGAGGAACAGATCTGGGACTCATACCGGGAATAGACGATCTTGGCCGGCTTTCCGGTCTTTATAGTTACGATAGCCGGATACATCTCGCACACCGCCGTCTGCTTTGCCCCAAATCCTCCGCCGATCCTGGGTTTGATCACCCGGACTTTAGATGCGCCGATACCCAGGGCCCGGCCCAGGATCCTCCTCACATGGAAAGGCACTTGAGTGGAAGCTACTACGTTCAGTCTCCCGAAATGGTCCAGATAAGTGTAGGCCCGGAAAGTCTCCATCATAGTCTGCTGGTTTGCTTTGGTATGATAGGTTCTGTCCACCACATATCTGCATTCTTTCAGCAGAGCGTCCACATCTCCCAGGCTCTCCTCTTTCTGCGCGCAGAGGTTTCTTTTATTATCTGCTCCCACCGGCATCTTGGCTTCCCAGTTATCCTCGGGATGGATCAGGATCTCATTGTCTTTTGCTTTATGAAAATCCAGCACTGCGGGAAGGACCTTATATTTTACTTTGATCAGTTTCAAAGCTTTATCTACTGCAGCCTCTGTCTCTCCTGCCACAATGGCCGCCCCGTCTCCTACGAACCGGACTCTCTGGTCCAGGATCAGCCTGTCATATGGGCTGAACTCCGGATAGGTCTGTCCTGCCAGGGTAAAACGCTGCTGCGGTACATCTTTGTAAGTCAGGATACAGGCAATCCCTGGAACTTTCATAGCTGTCTCTGTCTTGATTTCCTCAATAAGAGCATGGGCATAAGGACTTCTCAGCACCTTTACGATCAGACAGTCTTTGGGAGCAATATCATCTGTGTAGACAGGCTTTCCTGTTACCAGGGCCATTGCATCTTTTTTCACCATAGGCTGATTCACATATTTCATTGTCCTTCCCCCTCTCTTAGTTTTTTCTTATATTCCAGGTATTTCAGGATACTTCTGGTCTGTCCCATAAATCCGGAACAGCGACAGAGATTTCCTGCCAGATACTCATTGATTTCCTCTTCCGTAGGATCATTAAGCTCTTTTTCCATGGCAAAAATATTCATCATAAATCCGGGATTACAAAACCCGCACTGTTCTGCACCTTCTCCTGCCAGAAATCCACCCAGTTCTTCCGCCTTTTTCTGAAGTCCCTCCAAGGTGACCACATGTTTCTCTTCCACTCTTACAGCCAGCATGCTGCAGGATAATACCGGTTTTTCCTCTAACAGAACCGTGCACAGACCGCAATTGGCAGTCTCACAGCCTCTCTTTACACTATAACATTCTTTTTCCCTCAGAAGGTCCAGAAGAAGGGTATCTGCCTGGATTTCTGCTTGGATTTTCTTTCCATTGAGCCAAAACTTAATTTCCATTTTTCATACCTCCTGCCTGGATCAGCGCTCTTTTGACCAGTACTTGAACCAAATGGCTTCTGTACTGGGCCGATCCCCTCATATTGCTTCCTGTAGGAACATGTTCCCTGGCATAAGCGGCAAAAGCTTCTGCTGCTTTCTTCTGCGCTTCAGAATCTTTCGTCAGGAAATCCTTCAAGATCCCTTCTTCATCTTTTACAAGGACTGCCTTATAGGGACAGGCTCCCAGGGTCACTTTTGTCTCGCCGCCTTCAAAAAGGGAAACGCCGCAGGCCAGAACAGGAAAATCTGTACTGCTGTTTCTCTGACTGATATACGCCATCGCCGCCGGCCGCTTCTTTACCAGAATCCGAACCAGAATATCACGGTCTCTTTTCATCTTGGCAAACTCTTCCATGGGAAGAATGCCTCCCCTATATAATTCTACATAAGAATCCATGGCGAGAAACATGGTAAGGACATCGGAAAAGCCAAATCTTCCGAAAATGCTGCCGCCTGCCGTAGCACAATTTCGGAACTGGACACCTACGATATGCCGCAGACTTTCCTTCATGGCGCCCCGGGTATATTCTGCCAGTCCTTTATGTATCTCCAGATCCCGCAGACTGACCATTGCACCGATACGGAATTCTTCTTCATTTTCCTCAATGGTATCCAGGCCCAGCCCGGACAGATCTATGGCGGTTCCCACATTCCGGCTACCCATTTTCAGCCATACCATTCCTCCAAGGACACAGGCGGAGCGCTTCTGATTCAACTGGTAAGCTTCCTCCAGATCCTTCGCTTTAACGTATTCTCTGATTTTCAACATTTCACTTCTCCTGTTACCAGAAAAGGGACTGCCGCATAAAACCTCCGGTCTTACACAACAGCCCTCTCGTTTCTTCGTTCTTTATAAAGTCAGTATAGCATAGGCAATTTATATTAAGCAAGTATTTTCTCTTTTCTTTTCGGCCAATCCGTATTAAAATCAATAGGAAAAGGAGAACCAATGAAAAATGAAAAAGACAACAGATTTAGGAAAAGATAAAGTTCCCCTGTTAGTCCTGAAACTGGCGATTCCTTCCATGATCGCCCAGTTTGTAAATGTACTTTACAGCACGGTAGACCGTATGTTTATCGGAAATATCAAAGGTATCGGAGATGTCGCCCTTGCAGGTGTAGGTGTATGCGGTCCCATTGTCACTCTTCTGACATCTTTCGGAACACTGATAGGTCTTGGGGGGTCTATTCTAATGGCTATGCGCATGGGTGCCGGCAGAAAAAAGCAGGCAGAAAACATACTGGCACACAGCTTTCTTCTGCTGGTATTGTTTTCCGCACTATTGACCTTTGTCTTTCTTCTGCTCAAAGATCATCTGCTGAACTGGTTCGGTGCCAGTCCAGCCACCTTTCCCTATGCGGATTCTTATATGACCATATATACCGTGGGTACCTTTTTCGCCCTTATGGCAGTGGGACTGAATTATTTTATCACCTGTCAGGGATTTCCCGGTGTGGGAATGATGACTGTTATCGTAGGCGCCCTGACCAATATCCTGCTGGATCCTGTATTTATCTTCGGCTTTCATATGAACGTAGCAGGAGCGGCCATCGCTACTGTCATCGCCCAGTTTGTATCCTGTGCCTTTGCCTTCCGGTTTCTGATTGGAAAAAGGATCCCTGTAAAGATCACACTCCTGAAGAAAAAGAATTTTTCTTCTGTAATCGTCCAGCGCATTCTGGCTCTGGGAGTCTCTCCCTTCCTGATTCTGGCCACAGACAGCGTAATCCTTATTGTGCTGAATACTGTGCTTCAGACCTACGGCGGTCCAGAGGAAGGAGATCTCCTGATCACCTGCGCTACTATTGTGCAGAGTTATATGATGCTGATCACCGGTCCCATGCTGGGAATTTCCAGCGGAACACAGGCAATCTTAAGCTACAATTACGGCGCCAAAAATATTGTCCGGGTAAAATCAGCGGAAAAATACATACTGCTGCTGTGTCTTTGCTTTACTACCATCATGTTCCTGGTATCCAGAACGATTCCGGAATATTTCATCCGGATTTTCACCAGAGATCTTGGACAGACAAATCTCTGTGTATGGGGGATCCATGTATTCACACTGATGATCATTCCCCTTAGTTTCCAGTATGTATTTGTAGATGGCTTCACCGCCCTGGGAAGAAGCAGGACCGCTCTTTTTCTTTCTGTATTCCGGAAAGGAGACTATATGCTGTTTACCATAATTCTTCCTGTATTCTTCGGAGCCAAAAACGCCTTTTATGCCCAGCCTCTGGCGGACGGGATCGGTGCGGTGATGTCTTCCATCGCATTCCTGCTGATCTTCCGGAAGCATCTGGAAAAACGAATGCAGGAATAGCACACTCAAGAACTTATTATTACGTCTGATACAGGAGGTATTTGAATGAGAAAATTTTTGTTGCTACTGATGACCTTATCCATCTGTCTATCTTTCTCCGCCTGCGCCGGAAGAAATTCCCGGGAGGAAGAGGAGGCGGAACTGGATGCTGTCTCTTCTTCCATGACTGGTACCCTTACCAGATATACCGGTTCGGAAATTTCTATTGAAACAGATGACGGACAGGAGCTCTCCTTTGAAGACTGCTCCTCTACAGAAGTAGAATGTGTAAACGGAATCATTCCGGGAAATGAAGTGACGCTCATCTATGTAGGGGGAATTGACGGTACAGATACCAGCAATGTCCGTGTCCGCAGGATCATAACTGAAGAGGATAATTCCAGCGTTATGGCTTTGGCAGAAAGGGCCAGGGATGATATTTCCAGGTCAGAAGACGGAACTTACTCCGAAGATGAGGAAGAAGAAACCGGAGCAGGACAGGATCTTCCTGACAGCGGCGTTGAGGTAGAATCTACCCGTCAGACCGCCTACGTGGTCAGCTCTGTCAATGTGCGGGCCGATGCCCAAAGCGGCTCAGAAATCCTGGGAGTTCTGGACGGAGGGGACTCCGTAACTGTCACCGGAATCTGTGCCAATGGCTGGTACCGGGTGATCTACGAAGGGGAAACCGGGTATGTGTGGAGAGATTATCTTTCTCTGTAAGCATATATTTCCGCTGAAAAAAGAAGGACCAAAAGGCGCTACGCCTTTGGTCCTTCTTCTTCGTTATCCGTATTTTCTTTTCGAAGACTTGCTTTAAGCCTCTGTCTTTGAGGAAGTTTTATTTTACCAGATATACATCTGCGTAATTCACGCCCAGAGCATTGGCTCTGTCATGATCATTCACATAAATGTCGATTCGGTTGCCTTTGATGGCTCCACCGCAGTCTTCTGCTGTAAACACATGGCCGTTAATGATCACCTGGGTACCATAAGGAATCACGCTTGGGTCAACGGCAATGGTCTGTCCTTCCACTACGGGAGTTCCCGTAGCCGTAATACCTGTCTCCACATCACAGCACAACTCGCAGGAACAATAATAGGTCAGCTTATAATTTCCCAGATAATCGCCGTACATATCCTCGGTAGCGTTAACTTCTGCAATGTCTCCGCTGGAGTATACATAATTGGTATCATCCAGCACTCTTGTAGCCCACACTGCATTCGCTGTATTCAGATTGCCCTGAACAATGCCGTATTTTGTGCCCATGGCCTCAACCGTCTTGCCATTTCCTGCGTAGATTACCACATGGTAAACATATCCGTCTCTGGCATAGAAGATCAGGTCTCCCGGCTGAGCGTCTTCCACAGCGATCTTTGTTCCATACTGGGCCTGATCAGCAGCCACCCTTGGAAGGTCTACGCCGTATTCCTTATAAACGCTCTGAACAAATCCGGAACAGTCTGCTCCTTCTGTCAGGCTTGTACCGCCCCAGACGTAAGGATTTCCAATAAACTGAGACGCAAACTCCACAACAGAGCTTCTGACCTCTCCTCCCGGTACTCCTGATTTCACAGATGTAAGGGTATAATAGCAGGCCTGGTTGTCACTGGGCTCCACCAGCTTATTTGCCGTAGTGTAACTTTCCTCTCCGGCCTGTTCCACAGCAGCCTTTACAGACTCGTCATACGCAATATACTGTCTGCTGACAAATCCCCGGACGTCTCCGGATTCTATGTATACCCAATCCTGATCCTTGTCTGCCAGAATATAGCAGAGGCTTCCCTGAGGAAGAGTACCTACGATCCTGGTATCTGTGCCTTTTCCTTCTCTCACATTCAGAAGGCTTGCCGTGGTAACTGCATAGTCTTTATCCACAACCGTCTGATTTACCGTAGCTCTCAGATATAAAAACGCATTGTTTTCCAGCCACGAAACTAATTCCTGAGCCATAGGTGCTGTTCCTTCGATACCGGTATACTCAACACCTTCTGCAGCGGCTTTTTCCTTAGCCTGTTCCTGATATTTTGTAAGAAGTTCCTGAGCTGTATCGCCGGTCAGTACCTGTTCTGTCTGTACAAAACCTCTGACTCTGCCAGACTCCACATACAGCCATCCGTCCTCTTCCTTAAGGATATAGCACAATCCGTCTTTTGCCAGGCTTCCGATACTTCTGGACTCCTGGTTCATCTCTTCTTTGATCTCAATGTTATCAACGGCAAAAGCATATTTTCTGGCTACTGTCCAGAAACGGAAGTCTTCCACCATTACCGGGAGCTGTACGATCTGCTGATTGGCTACAAGCTCTTCATTTGTAGAAGGTGCTTCTTCACTTACCGCTTCAATCTGGGGAGAACCGTTCTCCAAAAGGATCACGAAGCCGTTTTCATCCAATACATACTGATATCCTTCCGGCAGTGCATAGCCGGTTCTGGCCTCATAAGCCTCCGGCGTCTCGTTCTGCGGCTCTTCTGATACCGGTTCCTCTGTATTTTCTTCCGGAGTCTCTCCTGTTTCTTCTCCTTCCGGTGTCTCTGTATCGGTTTCCTCTCCCTCTGGTACTTCAGGAACAGTTTCTTCTGGGTTTTCGGTATCCGTTCCCTCGGGTACATCTGTTCCAGGAGTCTCGCTGTCCGTATTCCCAGTTCCATCACCTTCCGGTTCAGATTCCCCTGGCTCTTCATTCCCCGGCGTTTCCGGAGCTGGATCTTCAGTTCCTTCTTCCGGTGTCTCCGGGGCTGGATCCTCGGTTCCTTCTTCCGGTGTCT
>ERZ1090861.1190-NODE-1190-length-13805-cov-5.152218_pt1 | contig 13805 bp, 14 predicted proteins | sample MGYA00478482_ERZ1090861 | MGnify/ENA primary metagenome ERZ1090861 (study PRJEB33644, sample SAMEA5815744) | chicken gut metagenome | biome: Chicken; feature: Gastrointestinal Tract; material: Caecum | place: Ireland | collected 2019-01-01 | study: A study of... | reverse complement strand
AGAAATGACGCCGATCACGGTGCCGGCGCCGAACATGCCGCCCGCGCCCGGCAGCGTGCGGGTGGCGACGGTTTTCGAGCCGATGAACATTTTCGTTGCCGAGGTATAGACGAAAATGCTGAAAAAGAGCGCCACCCAGAAGGTCGAGAGCGCACCGGAAATCTGAGCGCCGATCAGTGCGCCCACGAGAATGCCGGGTGCCATCGAGGCGACTACTTTCCAGAGTACGGCGCCGCGCGAAGCGTGCGCTCGCACCGATGAGAGCGACGTGAAAAGAATCGTGCCCATGGACGTTGCAATCGCGCAGTGCACGATGTGCTCGGGCGGTATGCCCGCGTGAGCCAGAAGCATCGTTAAAAAGGGCGTCAGCACCATGCCGCCGCCGATGCCGAGGAGACCGGCTAGAAAGCCCGTGCAGCTGCCGAGAAGCGCCAGGCAAAAGACGATTTGCAAGTCCATGATCGTGCGTCCGAGAGAGAGTTTTTGTTATTCCATCAATTTTTCGAGGATGTGGAAGAAATCCTCTTTTTCAACCGGCGTGATGGAAAGGCGGTTGCCGCGCTGCAGAATGCGAAGCTCTGCAAGCGCCGGATCTGCGCGCAGTCGATCAAGGCCGATCAGAGGTGATTTATAGACCGCTTTGACGTCGAGCGCGAGCCAGCGGGGTTTTTCGGCCGTGCTTTTGGGGTCGTAGTAGTGGCTTTCTGAGTCGAACTGGCATGCGTCGGGGTAGCTCGTCGAGGCGATCACGGCTAAACCGACAATGCCGGGCTTGGCGCAGCTCGAGTGGTAGAAAAGCACGCCGTCGCCGATCTTCATGTCGTCGCGCATGAAATTGCGCGCCTGATAGTTGCGGATACCGAACCACGAAACCGTCTGTCCGGGCGCAGCCAGTACGTCGTCGATCGAACACTCGCCGGGCTCCGTTTTCATGAGCCAGAAGCGGGCGGCGGTGGCAAAGTCGGATGCGGAGGGTTTCTGCATGTCGTTTAAGGAGAGGCGTGAGGGTTATCTGTTGTGCCGCGCTACGGCGGGGGTGTGCACCGCAAATGAAAAAAGGGCAGTCTCGCGACTGCCCTTGAAAGGGGACCTGCAGTGGGCCTGGGCTACGTATCCTGAACCGGGAGTTCAGGGCGGTCGGCTCCGGAGCGGAACGGGCTGGACATCGCGTGACCTGCGCTCTATCGGCTCTCGAGAATGCCAACCTAATGGCTTTGGCATTGGTTCTAGGTACTTTGGAGCCCACGTGCTGACCACTGCAGGACTGAGGTCATTTTATCCGAAAGCGCGGCAGACTCAAGTCTGCGGCGGCTTTTTGCGCGCTTTCGGAATGTAAAGGAAGCTTTCGAAGCCGCCTTTTGTGCAATCTCTAGAGGCGAAGTCCGAGCGTGGCGTCCTTGTAGAGCGTCTCCTCACAGAGCCGGCAGAGCGCACGAATTTCTTCGAGGGCAGCTGCTTCGTCCGCGATCGGCGCTGCCGGAACCGGAGCTGCTTGGTCTTCTTGAGCATTGGGCTCGGCTGTCGGCAATGCCGCGGCGGCAGCTTCTGCCTGAGCCTGAGCTTCGGCGGCGGCTGCCTGAGCGGCCTCGGCCGCTTCGGACTGTTGCGCGGCAAATGCTTCGAGTTCGGCCGCGCGCTTTGCGGCCTCCTCTTCCTTTTTCTGCGCGTCATACGCGATTTCGAGCGCAGAGAGGACGGCAATCTGATCGAGTGCGATCACTTTGCCGCCCGCCCGGACGTTCGTCATCTGGTCGTCGACGAGCTTGGCGCAGTTCTTGAGGAGTTCTTCTTCACCCGTACTGACGGCAAGTCGGTAGTTGTGGTTGAAGATCGTGACGGTGACTTCGGACATCGCAAAACGCTCCCGGTCGGTCAAAGCAGAGAATCGCCGCTGTTCTGAAACTGCGCAAAGAGGTTGTCGACCTTGCGCTTCATGTCTTTGAGCTGCGTCTGCGTGCGCACAAGCTCGGCCTCGCGCAAAGCGAGCTGATTCTGCAGTTTCGCGTTGACTTCGCGCTCAGTGTTGAGGCGCGCCACCAGTTGATTCACGAGCGTCTTCAGGCGCTTCAGTTCTTCCATCAGCATTTGAACTCTCCTCTGAGGACGTCATGCTCTGCGGCTCCATCTTGGGGGAGCGCGGCTCGAACGTCTTGATGTTGCCGAGGATCAATTGGTCGGCTTGTTCTTCGTCGGGCAGGGGATCCGATACCCAATGGTCGACACGGCGGTTTTCGTCGAAGAAAACCGTGAGCTTGCGAAGCTGTCGCTCGCCGTCGCCGCGCATGAGGAAGTAAACGTAATCCCAGCGGTCGGCATGGAACTGATCTCGGACAAGCGGTACGCCGAGCAGGAACTGCACCTGCGCGTCCGTCATCCCTTTTTCTAGCTGGAGAACCATTTCACTCGTGACGAGGTTGCCTTGGTGAACGTCGTCGCGATAGGGTTTCAGAAAGTACGGAACATAATCCGTTGCGTTGTCCCAAACGTCGGCCACAGTGTTGCAGCCGCTCAGCAAAATAGCGGCAGCCACGCCAGACGCAGCGAGCAAAGGATGTCGACTGAACATAAAAGCTTATAAAATAGAAAAACTCGGTCGAGGATCTGGCCCTCGGGCCGCATCCCCGCTTTCCCCCGTATGATAGCGGCTTAATGAACTCAAACAGGGTGCTCTGCCGTGCAGGAAACTTTGAATAAGCAGCAATCCGCCGATCTCAACACGGATCTGAATGCAGACCTGAGGACGATGGGCCTCAAGGTGACGGTTCCCCGTCTCAAGATTTTGGATCTCTTCCAAAAGCTCGCGCAGACCAACGAACCCGGCAAGCGTCATCTTTCGGCTGAAGAAGTGTACAAGCTTCTGCTCAATGAGAACAGCGACATCGGTCTTGCGACGGTTTATCGCGTGCTCACGCAGTTCGAAACGGCCGGCATCCTTGTGCGACATCACTTTGATGAGGGCCGCGCTACGTACGAGCTGCAGGAAGGGCGTCATCACGACCACATCGTCTGCATGCGCTGCGGGAAGGTTGAAGAGTTTGTCGACCCGGCTATTGAAAAAGCGCAGCGCGAAGTCGCCGAACGCTTCGGCTACGAGATGACCGATCATTCGCTCGTTCTTTACGGCGTCTGCGAAGACTGCCGCAATGCGGAGGCGAGAAGGAAGATGCAGGACTAAGCTCGCTTCGAGGACGAGGCGGCTATCGGAGGCACGGTTTTCGGATCGTGCCTTTTTTGTCACACTCGCGTCGTACACGTGGGAGAGGAACGTTCTCTCGGTACGGCGGCAATCGGCTTCGATCGCGGTAACTGCCGGAAAAGGAAAAGGCCCGCAATGTCGATTGCGAGCCTTCGAAATTCTGGTGCGCGATACTGGGTTCGAACCAGTGACCCCTGCCGTGTGAAGGCAGTGCTCTACCACTGAGCTAATCGCGCAAAGTAGAGAAGACGTATTGTATGCAAAGAATTGATAAAAGCAAGGGCGATAATCTAAAAATACCGTAAATACGGTATTTTCGGGTTGATTGTGTTAGGGCTTTATCGGTGCAGGCCGCTTGCCGAGTGCAACTTCAACGCCCCAATTGGCAAGTTCGTCGGCCTTTTCGTTGCCGGGGTCGCCGTTGTGGCCCTTCACCCATCGCCATTCGATCTCGTAGCGTTCGGCAAGTTCGTCAAGGCGCTGCCAGAGTTCGGCGTTCTTCACTTCCTTTTTATCCGCCGTACGCCAGCCGTTTCGCTTCCAATTTCGGATCCACTTCGTGATGCCGTCGCGCACGTAGGTGCTGTCCGTGTGAATGATGATGGGGCAGGGGCGCTTTAAAACCGAAAGTGCCGAAATGACGGCGGTCAGTTCCATCTGGTTGTTGGTCGTGAGCTTTTCACCCCCGTAAAGTTCGAGCTTGTGTTCGCCCCAGACGAGATATGCGCCCCAGCCGCCGACGCCGGGATTTTGCTTGCAGGCGCCGTCGGTCCAGATTTCAAGTGCGCGTTCGTTAGTCGTCATCGTTCGATTTGTGCAAAAGATTCAGTTTTCGGGAAGAGAGGAAGATGATGCCGCAGGAAGGGAACCCGCCGGCAATTGTTTGTGCTTTTTAACACTCGAAAAATGGATGAGGCGTGTGCCCGGTCGACGCTTGACGGCCGATAAGAGGTAAAGGTTCGAAAATTGGGGCGCCCATCGGTCGCCCGCTTTGTCGAGCCATGCCCATCGGCGAAGGCGCTTTTCCACACGCAGTCCCGGCGAATAAATGCCAAAACGCCCGATGTCGATTTCGAGCCCGAGGAGCGCAAACCAGTCTCGCAGTCGAAAGACCGAAATGGGCATGGTTCGTGTCGGCAAATAGGGGCGTGCGCCGAGGGAAACGAAGCGTTGGCGCAGCCACCAAAGACCGAGCGGATTAAAGCCGTGAGAACGAGCCGCCCTTCGGGTTCGAGAACGCGTGCCGCTTCGCGCAAAACGAGCTGCGGCGAAGCGGAAAAGTCGAGTGCGTGCGCGAGGATAACGAGGTCGATGCTCTCCGCGGCAATCGGGAGTGCATCGGCGTCGGCAAGTATGCGGCGTCGATCGTCCTGTTCATTATTCGCGGCGGCGCTCTCATCGTCCGTCACTAGCCACTTTGACTGCATGCGGTTTGCCGCAAGCGCATTGAATTTCGGGCAGCCGACCTGAAGCGCCGTATGGCCGAACACGTCTTCAACGATGCGCGAAACGGCTTCGTTTTCCCAAGCGAGAAGCTGTTTGCCGGGAGCGGATTCCAGAAAATCAGCAAAAGATAGGCGAGCGGACATAGCGGCTTTTTGCAGGTACTGCGGCAGGAAACAATTCGTTTCGCTAAATCAATGCGGCCGGTGAAATTTCAAGGGGCGCGGCATCAATGCCGCGCCCGAGACATTTAAGATTATCCATTTAAACGCTTCGGGTCACTCGTTCTCTTCGGCAACTTCGTTATGGTTCGTTTCAAACTCCGGACGCTGGTCTGGGCGGCAGCGGCCGCCTGCGTGAGCGCAATTTCTTATGGTGAAGAGCTCGCATCGGATGCGGTGACGGAGGAAACGCCCGAAATTGTTGAGGCGGCAACCGAATCCGCCGCCGTCGATATGGCGGTCGATCCGAGTGCGCAGCCGATTCCCAACAGCGTCTGGGACCGCATTCGTGCCGGCTTTGCCATCCCGAATCTTGACTCGGCGGCTGTCGACCGTTGGACGGAGCGCTACAGCAAGGATCCTGCCTATTTGCTGCGAATGGCCAATCGCGCGAGTCAGTACCTCTACAACATCGTTGAAGAGGTCGAGGCGCGAAACATGCCGATGGAACTTGCGCTTCTGCCCTTTGTTGAGAGCGCATTTCAGCCCGAAGCGCTTTCGCGTGCAAAGGCTGCGGGGCTTTGGCAATTCATGCCCGCTACAGGCAAAGACTACGAGCTCGAGCAGAATCTCTGGCGCGACGACCGACGCGATGTCCTCGAAAGTACCCGCGCGGCGCTCGACTATTTTGAATATCTGCACGGCCTCTTCGGCGATTGGCAGCTTACGCTCGCAGCCTACAACTGGGGTGAGGGCAGCGTACAGCGAGCCATTTCGCGCGCCAAAAGAAGAAAGCAGCCGACCGACTATGCACATTTGAGAATGCCTCGGGAGACGGCCAATTACGTGCCGAAACTCGAAGCCATCAAGCGCATCGTGTCCGATCCGGCGAAATACGGCATTGAACTCCCTGATGTAGGCAACGAGCCCTATTTCGTTCAAGTGACGAAGCCGCGCGACATTGATGTCAAGACGGCGGCTGAGCTCGCCGGAATGCCGCTCGACGAGTTCCGCCGGCTCAATCCGAGCTACAAGCTCCCCGTGATCGTGGCTTCGCACAACAACATCATGCTGCTGCCGGCAGATCGCGTTGATTTCTTCCTGGACAATCTCGCGAGCTGGATGGACAGCGGGCAGCCGCTTTCTCGCTGGTCGACTTATAAGCTCAAGCAGGGTGAGAGCCTTGCGCTCGTTGCCGCGCGCGCCGGGATGACGGAAGACTACCTGCGTGAAGTGAACGGTATCCCGAAAGGACGCCGTGTGCTGCCCAATTCAACGCTTCTCATTCTTGCGGAAGGCGACGATCAGATCGACATTTCCGCTGAAGAAGCGGATGCAAAGCTGCGTCTTTCGCCTCTCACAACGTGGCGCCGTGTGACCTACCGCGTTCGCAGCGGTGACACGATTTCGGGCATTGCGCGACGCTGGCACATTACCAGCCGCTCGATCATCACGGCCAATCGCCTTCGTTCCGACCGACTTCGCATCGGGCAGCGCCTCATCCTGACGGTGCCCAATGTCGAACGCTCGCCGATCATCGAGCCCACTTCTGCGCCCAAGGGTAAGCATGTCATTTACACGGTGAAGTCGGGCGATACGCTCGGTCGCATTGCGTCGCGTTACGGCGTTTCCACCGCTTCGTTGCGCATGACGAACCGCATCCGCGGCAACATGATTCGTCCGGGGCAGCGCCTACGCATTCCCGGCACAGGCGGCTCCGAAGCGGCCGATACGGTGATTCACACCGTATCGTCGGGCGAAACGCTCTCGAGCATTGCGAACCGCTATGGCGTAACGGTGACGCGCTTAAAGCGCAGCAATCGACTGACATCCAATACGCTTCACATCGGCGATAAGCTTGAAATTCCTGCGCGCGAGCAACCGCGCGCGTCCTCGAGCGGCGTTCGTGCGCCGCAGTCGAAAATCCACGTCGTTCGCTCGGGAGAGACGCTCTCTGAAATTGCCGAAAGCTACGGTATCGGTCTCTCCAAGGTGCGCGCTGCAAACGGTCTTCGGTCGAACAATCTGCGCGTCGGTCAGCGGCTGGTCATTCCGGCAACGGCGAAAAACCTTGATGGTGCAGTAGCCAATGCGTCGAAAGCCTCGAGCTCGAACGATGCCAGGATGCACACCGTTCGCGCGGGCGATACGCTCTCGGCCATTGCGAGGCGCTACGGCACGTCGGTCGCCAAGCTCAAGGCAGTCAATAATTTGAAGAACAACAATCTGCGTATCGGCGAGCGGCTGCGATTGCCCTGAGGGCGAAAATCGCAGGGGAGCAAGTACGGTTCCACAAAGCTTTCCCGCGGGTTCATACCGACGTCAAACGGGTTCGACTTTGCAATGATGAGTAGAATCAGGCGATCCGCTCAGATTTGATTTTCCTCTTTTTTCTCTAAGGAACAACCGAATGGTAGGCAAACTGCTCCCTGCCGCAGCTCTCTCGGCGGCGTTGTTTTTCGGGGTTACCGGCGCTCAGGCGGCCGAAACCGTCCGCTTGGCGCATACGGCGAACATTTCTCACGTGCACCATGAAGCTGCGCAGCAGTTTGCGAAGAATGTGGCGGCCCGCACCAACGGCAAATACGAAATTCAGGTGTATCCGGCGGGTGAACTCGGCGATCAGCCTGCGCTCGCGGAACAGATCACGCTTGGCGCGCTCGACATGGCTGTCGTTTCGCTCGGGAACATGGCTATGTACGACCGGCGCCTCAATGCCATGACGGCACCTTTCCTCTTCGAAAGCTACGATCACGCACACAAAGTGATCGACAGCTTTGTAATGAAGTGGATGAACGAGGGCCTCGCAGAACACGATGCCGTGGGCCTTTCGATGTTCGACTACGGGTTCCGCCAGACGACGACGCAGAACATCGTGGTCAACTCTGCTGACGACCTCAAGGGTGTTCGCATCCGCGTGCCGCCTGCTACGGGCCTCTTGGCCGCGTTTGACGCGATCGGCGCCAATACGCAGAAGATCGCCTATTCGGAACTCTATACGTCCTTGAAGCAGGGTGTGGTTGACGCCGAAGAAAATCCGGTCTTTACGATTCTTGCCGATTCGCTCTTCGAAACACAGAATCAGCTTGCGCTTACGAATCACTACTTCGACTGTCAGGTGTTTCTCGCGAATAAGACTTTTTTCGAGAATCTGCCCGAAGAAGATCGAAAGATTTTTGAAGAAGAAGCGCTGAAGGCGCAAAACCTGACGCGAGAAAAAATCGCTAACGGTGAAGCGGATGTTGTCAAGGAACTCCAGGCAAAGGGCATGAACGTCACGACGCCCGATCGGAACTCGTTCGTCGAGAAGATGCAGCCCGCTTATGAAAAGGTGAGCGAGCTTTCCGGCAAAGAAGCGATGGACGCTGTTCTTGACGCCGTCAAGCAAGCGAAATAATCTCCGCATCTCCTCGGCCCCGGCGATTCGATCGTTGCCGGGGCCTGTTCTTCTCCGGAAATTCTGAAGATCGAGCCTCGCTCATGACAATGTTCCTCATCTTCTCGGCTGTGTTGGTGCTGATGTTTATCGGCGTCACCACAGCAGTCACGATGGGCTTTGCCTCCATCGCGACGTTTCTTTTTGCGGGCGGCGACATTTCGCGGCTTTTCCTGGTGCCGCAGCGAATGTTTGCCCAAGTCTCGGGCATTACGCTCATGTCTATTCCGTTCTTTCTCCTCATGGGGAATCTCATGTCGGTGGGCGGAATTTCGAAAAGCCTTTTCGGCTTTGGGCGCGTGTGCCTCGGGCATCGATGGGGAGGTCTTTCCAACGCGGCCATTGCCGCGAGCATTGTCATGGCTGCGATGTCGGGGTCGGCCGCCGCTTGCGCGGCGGGCATCGGCATGATCGCCATTTCCGAAATGACAAGAGCGGGCTACAGCCGCTCCTTCAGCTGCGCAACGATCGCCGCGGGTGGGGCGCTCGGTCCCATCATTCCGCCGAGCATCACGCTCATTCTCTACGCAGGTCTCACGCAGACAAGCGTCAATGCACTTTTTGAGGCGGGTGCCATCCCGGGGCTGCTGCTCGGCTTCGCCTTCATGGCCTGGTCTTCGTTCGTGAGTTACAAGAACAACTACGCCAAAGAAGGCCCTTCGCCCTATAGCGCTCGCTGGCAGGCTTTTAAGGATGCCTTTTTTGCGCTTCTGACGCCCGTCATCGTGATCGGCGGCATGTTTGCGGGCTTTTTCACCGCAACGGAGGCGGCGGCCATTGCGTCGCTTTACGTCATGCTCCTCGGCTTCTTTGTCACGAAGACGCTCAGGGTGAAGGATCTGCCGCGCATCTTCTGGGAGACGGTGGAGCAGACCGCCAAGGTCATGTTCGTCATCGCGACGGCAGGCTTCTTCCAATTTGTGCTTCTCTACACGCGCATTCCGCAGGAAACCATTGCGTTTATCACGACGAATTTCAGCTCCGTTACGCCCGTGCTCCTTCTCATCATCGCGCTCCTGGTGCTGATGGGGTGCTTCATGGAAGGCACGGCCATTTTGCTGATTTCGGTGCCGATTTTCGTGCCGCTTGCCAAAAGCTTCGGCTACGACGTCATTCAGCTGGGTATTGTGATGTGCATTTCGCTTGCGGTCGGCGTTTTGACGCCGCCCGTGGGGCTCAATCTCTATGTCATGTCGTCCATCACAGGGGAAAAGGTGCTTGAGATTGCCAGAGACTGCACGGGCTACGTTCTCATCATGATTGCTATGGCGATCGCCGTTGCATTTATCCCCGAGCTCTCGCTCACGCTTTCGACGCTTTTCTGAGGTGGATCGTGATTGATTTCCTGAAAAAACTCGACGAGGGCTTCAGCAAGGCGGTGCGCATCATCTGCACCATTCTGATGGCCATGATCTTCATCATGTTCATCCTGAATGTCTTCGTTCGTTTCGTGCCGGTTTATAACTTCACGCAGACGGACGATTGGATTCAGATCTGTCTTATCTGGATGATTTTCTTGGGTGCGCAGGAGCTTGTTCGCACACGCAACCACTTTGTGGTCGACTTCCTCGCCGACCGAATCAAAAATCGGCACGTTAAGCGTGCGCTGCAGATCGTCGTCTGTCTGATTGAGCTGGCTACTTACGCGGTCATTGCCTGGTTCGGCTTTGTGTGGGTGATCAAGTCCAACTCCTATATGCAGTCGATTCCCTGGATGCAGGTTCGCTGGATGTATCTCGCCATTCCGGTGAGTGCAACCTTCATGACGCTCTACGCTGTTCGGGACTTGATTTTGACATTTCAGGGCAAGCGCCTCTAAAAATGGGACGGGGAGAGGGCGCCTTTCTAGGGCATCGGTTTTAGGCCTAGCTTTCTCAGGCGATCGCCGCTCTTTTCTGCGGCGCGCCGATTTCCTACAATTACGCCATCGAAAGAGAGCGAGACCGTGCGCCAGAGACCCGCGCTCGCTCACAGATTTATTCCTTGCGAGCCCTGAGATCTCAGGGCTCTCGCTTTTCTTCAACGAGGTACAACCATGGGATTCCTGAGCGGCAAGAAGCTTCTCATCACCGGCGTCATCTCCAATCGTTCCATCGCCTACGGCATTGCTCAGGCCTGCCATCGCGAAGGTGCAGAGCTCGCCTTCACCTATGTGGGCGAACGCTTCCGTGATCGCGTCGGCGAATTTGCCAAAGAGTTCGGCAGCGACATCTGCCTGCCGATGGACGTGAGCAGCGATGAAGAAATCGCCGCCGTCGTCGACGCGCTCAAGGAAAAGTGGGGCGGACTCGACGGTGTCGTGCACTCGATCGGCTTCGCGCCTCGCGAAGCGATTTCGGGCGACTTCCTCGACGGCATTTCGCGCGATGCGTTTAAGACCGCCATGGACATTTCCGCCTACTCCTTCCCCGCGCTCGCCAAGGCCTGCCTGCCGCTAATGGAAGGCCGTCAGGCATCCGTACTGACGCTCACCTATCTCGGCAGCGAACGCGTCGTGCCGAACTACAACACGATGGGTCTTGCGAAGGCCGCGTTGGAAGCTTCAACGCGCTATCTCGCTGCGAGCCTCGGCCCGAAGGGCATTCGCGCCAACGCGATCTCGGCCGGTCCCATCAAGACGCTCGCTGCGTCGGGCATCAAGGACTTCTCGAAGCTCCTCAGCATCATGGAGCAGACGGCGCCGCTCGGCCGCACCGTGACGATCCAGGAAGTCGGCAATACGGCTGCGTTCCTGCTTTCCGATCTCGCAAGCGGCATCACGGGCGATATCGTCTATGTTGATGCGGGTTTCCATGCGGTTGCCGTTGGCGCGCAGGCTGCCTAAAGATTTAATAAATCTGTAGATTTCAAAGAGATGGCTCTGCCAAACGAAACGGCAGGGCCATTTTTTTGACGGACTATACTTCGTTGGTGCCCGAAGTGGCGCAAGAAAAGAGACCCGTGTACCCCGCTGATTGATGCGGTGGGATACCGCAGGCGAAGCGACGCCGTCGCAGCGAATTATGGAAAAACACAACATGCAGATGGAAAAAATAGCCGTCTTCGTCAAGCCCACGCAAAGCTTGCCGCATGCTTTGACGCATTTGGTCGAGGTGCTTGAACGTGAGGGCTTTGAGGTGTATCTCGACGAGCGCGCTGCGCCCGTGCTGGGCAGAAAGGGCTACAGCAGGCCGGCGCTTGGTCAACTCTGCGATGCGGCCGTTGTGCTTGGCGGCGACGGCACGATGCTCGGTGTTGCGAGAGCTATCGGCGCGTTCGGGAAACCCATTGTCGGCGTCAATGCCGGACGTCTCGGCTTCATCACCGACATACTCCTTGAAGATATGGAAACGGTGTTGCCGGCTGTTTTGCGAGGCAGCTGCTCGCGCGACAAGCGTCGTCTTCTTGAGGGAACGGTGCTGCGTCGAGGTGAGCCCGTTTTCACGTCGCTCGCCGTGAACGATCTCGGCCTCAGTCACGGGCGTGCGGGCGGCATGGTGGATTTCATCATTTACGTCGATGGCAAGCAGATCTGCTCGCAGTCCGCTGACGGGATCATCTGCGCGACCCCGACAGGTTCGACCGCCTATTCGTTGGCTGCCGGCGGCCCCATTCTTCATCCGTCGCTCGCCGGCATCACGCTGGTGCCGGTTGCGCCCCATACACTCTCGAATCGGCCGATCGTGCTTCCGGCAGATCTGCCGATCGAAATCGAACTCACCGACGCGCGCGATGCCGTTGCCTACTTCGACATGCAGGAATTTTGCGATGTCGAGCCCGGTGACATTCTGAGCGTACGTCTTTCCGACGCTACGATCGAAATGCTGCATCCCGTCGGCTACGACTATTTCGATCTTCTCAGACGCAAGCTCAAGTGGAATTTCATGCCTAAGGGCGACGAGCAGAAAGATACCATCCAATGACAGATGCCCTGGGAAAGCCATGCTGACTTCTCTGAGCCTACGAAATTTCGTCATCGTCGATGCGCTCGACTTGGAGGTGCTGCCGGGGCTCACCGTTTTGACCGGTGAGACGGGGGCAGGCAAATCCATCCTGATTGATGCGCTCAAACTCATCCTCGGCAGCCGCGCCGACATTTCGACCATCCGTACCGGGTGCGACAAAGCGGAATTCTCCGCAACCTTTCGGCCCGATGCGCGCGCCTTGGCGTGGCTTAAAAGCCAGGATTGGCTGATTGAACCAGAGGGCGAACTCATCGTTCGGCGAACGATCGACCGAAGCGGCCGCTCGAGAGGCTGGATCAACGGCCTTCCGGCAACGATTCATCAACTTAAGGCGCTTGGCGACACGCTTGTCGAAATCAACGGTCAGCACGCGTATCACGAGCTTTTGGACGGCGCCAAGCAGCTTTCGCTCATTGATGCGTACGGAAAGCTCGACGCCGAACGTGAAGCCGTTGCGCGCACCTTTGACGTGTGGAAGCGTGCGAAAAAGACGCTCGACGATGCCAAAGAGAATCAGGAGGTGCTTCGCGCTCGCGAAGAGCGCCTCATGTGGGTGCTCGACGACATCGGTCTCCTGGAGCCCAAAAAGGACGAGTGGCAAACACTCAATGCCGAACATGTTCGGCTCTCCAACCGCTCCAATATTCTTGAGGGCCTTACCGAGGTCGTGAATAGCCTCTCTGCCGGCCCCGAGAGCGCGACCGATCTCGTTTCGCACGCGCAGGGGAAGCTCGAAGGGCTCGCGCGCTACGACGAGCGATTTGCCGAGTACGCAGAGACGCTCGGCGCGGCGCTCGATCTGCTCGAAGAAGCCGCGCGCAGCGCGGACGGGTATCTGAGTCGCATGGATTACGACGCGCGTGCTTTTGAGAAGCTCGATGAGCGCGTTTCGCTCTACTTCAACCTCTCGCTCAAGTACAAGGTCAATCCGGAAGATTTGTTCGACTACTACGAGCGTGTTCGCGACGAGCTTCGTGCGATCGAAGCCTCGCGCGACCTTGAAGAACTCGAATCGCGAGCTGCTGCGGCGTACAGTGCGTTTGCCGAAGCGGCGGCCGTGCTGCGAGCCAAGCGCGAGCAAGCGGCATCGGCTTTTTCCGAAGCCGTGACGGCTTCCGTAAAGGCACTCTCCCTCGAGCATGCCGTCTTTGAGGCCGTCATTCTTGATGCGGAGCCCTCGGCAAACGGTTCGGATCGATGCGAATTCCGGTTTTCGAGCCACCCCTCCATTGCAAGAGAAGCGCTCGCGAAGTCCGCTTCCGGCGGCGAACTCTCCCGCATTAGTTTGGCCGCTGCCGTCGTCAATCCGTCGGCGATGCCTTCGACGATCATTTTTGACGAAGCCGATGTCGGTATCGGCGGTGCCGTTGCTGCACGCGTCGGTGAGAAATTCAGTGAGCTTGCAGTCGAGCACCAGGTGCTCTGCATCACGCATCTCGCGCAGATTGCCGGTTACGCGGATCATCAGTGGAAGGTTTCGAAAACCGCTTCCGCGGACTCGGTATCTTCATCCGTTCGTGCGCTGACGCACGAAGAGCGTGTGAGGGAGATTGCGCGAATGCTTGGTGGCAATAAAATCGCGGAAGCCGAAGAAATGCTGGCGAGAAAGCTTTTGAAGAGGTAAC